>Ga0222712_10000699_pt1 | contig 43097 bp, 19 predicted proteins | sample C33_657DmetaG_FD_165043 | JGI IMG/M metagenome (GOLD analysis project Ga0222712, IMG submission 165043) | Estuarine water microbial communities from San Francisco Bay, California, United States - C33_657D | ecosystem: Environmental > Aquatic > Marine > Unclassified | place: USA: California... | reverse complement strand
AGTCGATGACGACGGAGCGACGCGGCGACGAGAGGACGACAAGCGATGGGTGACGCGACGAGATGACGATAAAGAGGGAATGGCGAGCGATCGAGCGACGACGTAAGGGCGATGCGAACATGGGAAGACGAAGCGAAGATAGCTGTCGAAAGAACGCGATGGGAAAGAGGGAGGAGTGGAAAACTCGCGAGTGGGATTTTTGGCGGGTGACGACGTCGCGAGCGCGGCGTTCGATCGCGCGCGCTGACGAGGTTTGCGTTCGCGTCGCAGGAGCGCGAGAGTAGGCGCGCGCGCGGCGCCGCACGCGACGGCGAGACGCTCGAGATCAGTAGTCGTACGCGCGGGTTCGGGCGAGAACGACGGTCGGGTGAAGTTTGCCAATAACAAGGCGGAGTTCGAAGCCGTGACCGCGACCGCGGGGGCGGGTCTCATCGCGGTGCAAATATCGACCAAGACGTGCGGGCCGTGCAAAGTGGTCTATCCGACGTTCGTTGGATTGAGTAACGAATTACCCAAGGTGACATTCGTGAAGATCATGGGGGACACCGATTTGGAAAGCCGAGCGTTGATGAAGGAGTGGGGCGTTCGCGTGGTTCCCCTCTTTTATCTCTTCAGAAATGGGGAAAAGGTGGGCGAATGGAGCGGAGCCAAGGCGGATGTGCTCAGAGATAACGTCTTAGCGGCGTGCAAAGCGGACGAAAAGTAAGGTTATTGCTTATGGTGTAAATCATTGTGAACGTCGCGAGACTCTGCTGCTTAAAATTTCGTACTGTAACGTTTGCACGTAATTGTTGAAGACTGTCCGCGCGTCGTCGTCGAGACTCGTCAGTCGTTTTTCGTTCGTCGTGTGCTCAAAACTTGTGTAATACCGTACGTTGAAGTCGACATATCAAATCAATGAATATTATTAATGAACAAACAGCTACATATGTCGACGCATCAGACGGCGTTCGTGGGTAGCCCGTTGGCCTTCATGTTATCCTTCACCTCGCTCACCAGGACTTCTTCGCGGTGAAAAATGCCAGCCGCTAGCGCGGCAGAGCATTTTGTCGCCTTGAAAACATCGGTGAAGTGCTGCGGGCATCCAGCGCCGCTCGAAGCGATGACGGGAATACTCACGGCGTTGGACACGAGGCCGACAAGTTCGTGATCAAAACCGTTTCCTTGTCCATCCTCGTCGATGCAGTTGAGCAAAATTTCACCAGCACCGAGCGCTTCCATGGCGATGGCGAGCTCATACGCACCGATGTCGCGACCTTCGCGACCACCTTTGACCGTACACTGGAACCACACGTATTTTTCACCATTCGGACCGCGTCGCGACGTTTCAATCACCTTGTTCTTCGTCTGCGAGGGATCCGAGACGTACTTGCGGCGCGGATCAATGGAAATCACAACCGCCTGCACACCGTAGCGCTCACTGATTTGCTCCACGCTCGTCTTTCCAGTGTTTTTCTTGCCAGACGCGTACCACTGCTCCGCGACTTCGACAGCATCAGAGCCGATGGAGATTTTGTCCGCTCCGCTTGCGAAGTAGGCGCTCGCGACTTCCAGGGCGGTGTACGATTTGCCGTTGCTATCGGTAAAGTCGCGAATGCCGCCGCCCACGGTGAGCGGCACGAATACTGTCTCGCTCGATCGACGAAGAACCTCTAACATCGGTGCGTCCGTCAGGGGTAAGTCTCTGTATCCAGTGATGTTCAAAAACGCGACTTCATCCGCGCCTTGCTTGAAATATTTCCCCGCCAACTCCACCGGTTTGCCTAAGTTGCGCACGTCACCACCCTCGCTCTTCTCTCGCACGTCGTATGAATCGCCTTTTGTCACCACTAAATCGCCCTTATCGTTCGAGCGCACGTCGAGGCACGCGATCACGCGACGCGCCAATCCGTTCTTCACGCTCGGCGCGCGGCCGAACTGCCCCGTCGGCTCGGCGTCTTCTAGGAATCGCTGAAACACTCCCAAGCCGGTCGCTCCCGACTTTTCGGGGTGAAACTGGCACGCCATGACGTTGCTTTTTTGCACCGAAGCCACGAACTCGCCGCCGTAATCGCACGTCGCCAAGATCCAATCCTTATTCGCGGCGCTCGGCGTCGCTCGATACGAGTGCACGAAATACACGCGTTCGCCCTCCATGCCGTCCATCAACCCGCTGGCTTTTTTAGTGTTCACCAAGTTCCACCCGATGTGTGGCACGATCAATCCCTCGCCTCTGAACTTATCTACGCTCCCTGGGATGAGCCCCAATCCTTCGACGCCGCCGCTCTCCTCCGACCCGTCGAACAGGAGCTGCAACCCGAGGCACACCCCTAAGAACGACTTATCGCTCCTCACGTACTCCTTCAGCGGTTCGATCAATTCCCGTTGTTTCAATATATTCATCGCGCTCCCGTACGCGCCGACGCCTGGAAAGATCAGCTTCGTCGCGCGCGCCAGGTCGCTCGGCGTCTTCACGTCGCGCACTTCGAACCCTAACGCCGCGATGGCGTTGCGCACGCTTCGCACGTTCCCAGCGCCGTAATCCAATAAATACACCTCGCGAGTGCGTGATGTCGCGCATACTTGAACGCGTCGTCGCTTCGTCGGCGCGTGCGAAGGGCGCGCGTTGACGCTCGCTCGCGCGGCGCGGCTCGGCGTTCGGGCGAGCGAATCGTCCGCGCGCGACGACGGGCGCGCGGCGCGAGTGACTTCAAGACGCCAAGCTACAGGCATGTTGTTTTAGCACGGGTTGTGTTCTAACTCGCGTTCGCGTTCGCGTTCGCTCGCCCGTCGCGTGACGGGCGGAGTTGTGACGTCTAAGCGCTCGCGAGCGGCGCGATGAGCGCTCGATTCGGGACGTCGCGAAACTCACCTCGCGGCGCGCTTGGACGCCGCCGCCAATCGCGCGTCGCGCTCGAGCTCGTATTCGCGATAATCCGCTTGCTGTAAGAAATCCTGTTGTTCGCGAAACGTCTTCCCTCCGCGTTGGTGCGCGAGTAAATCCTCATCCAGTTCGGCGTCCACGTCCTTGACGCCTCGCCAGTCCGCCTTGGTCTTGTCCAACACGTTGAGCTTTTTCGGACCCATGAGTTCGGCGAGCACGGCATCGATCCCCCCCCGCGCGAGCGCTTCCGCGCGCTTATCGTGCGCCTTGGCTTCTTTTGACCCTTCGACGTACTCTTGCTCGACGTCGATCATTTTACCCGCGAATTTACGCCTCTCCGTAAACCGTTCGCGTTCCTCCGCGCGTAACCTCGTCGCTTCTCTCGCGCTCGCCATCGCCGATCGCGCGATCGCGATTAACTCTTCTCGTCGACGTTCGCGAGCGACATCGACATCGTTCACCGCCCTAAGCGTTCGCGCTCCATCGCCGTCGTCGCTCGTCGTCGTCGTCGTCGCTCGCTCGCTCGCGCGTTCCCCGCGTTCATTTCCTCCCTCTTCAAGCGCCCATCGCGTCCACGGACACAATCGTCCTTGACGTCGTCGCGCGACGTCCTCTTTCGTCAACGCGCGCGATGTCGCGCGTAAAACTTCTTCGCACGCGCGCGTCGTCGCGCGACTCGAGCGCGTCAGCGCGTCAAACGCCTCGCGCGCTCGCGCGTTCGAACTCCCGGGCGCGCGAGGTCTCGCGTCGAACGCGTCGTTGGACATCTCCCCAGGGCGGTCCGAGATGTCGATCGCCAGTTTCCTCGCGTACATCGCGATTCGATCACCACAGGAACGCGCGCGGGCGATGTGATTTGGTGTGATGTGATGCGACGTGATGTGATGTGATGCGATGTGATGGGTGCGCGAATCAATCACTACAGTACGTGAATGAATAATGCGTGAATCACGAGGTCAAGAGCGACATTTTTTCGATCGCTTCAAATTATATACGGCGACGTCGACATCGACGATCGAGTTCGACGTCGAATGCCGAACTCCGTCGACGACCGAGAAAGGCGTCGACGTTGATGAATGCGTGAATGCGTGCGTGAATGCATGCGCGCGCGCGTCACGACCGCCGTGATGAATCACTGACATTCGCGCCATTGTGGCGAACGCGCGCGTCGCCCCATTCGATCGCATGGACGCGAACGCACGCACGTTCGACGACGACGCGAACGACGTGTTCGCGTCCCCGCCGTGCGTGTCGCGCGAGTACGTGGTCGATCGCGAATTGAACGTGCGATTCGTCGTGCCGTACGATTTTGATTTCGTGTGCGGGGCGAAAGAGCGATGGGACGGCGCGCGGGTGTGCGCGTTGTTCGCGAGCGAGTTCCCGCAGCGGCCGTTGGAGTATTATCGCGCGGCGTACGCCAGAGGGGATTTGCGCGTGGAGGAGAATTTACGCGTCATCAAAGGCACGGCGCGCGCGGTGAAGGAGACCGACGTCGATGGGGTGAAGCTGCGAGCGGGGAATCGAGTGAGACATTTTATTCATCGACACGAGCCGGCGACGTCGGCGGAGGACGTTCGCGTTATCGAAGAGAACGATGAAGTGGTTTCCGTGTGCAAGCCCGCGAGCGTACCGGTGCATCCCACGGGGCAGTATAGGAAGAATACGGTGTTAGCGCTGTTAGCGGGGACGAGGCGAGATTTGGGACGGTTGTACCCGATTCATAGGCTCGATAAGAACGTCTCGGGATTGCTCCTTCTCGCGCGCTCGTCAAAAGTGGCGAATGACATGCGAGAGAAGATGGAGGCGCGCGAGATGCGCAAAGAGTACGTCGCCCGAGTGCGCGGGGAGTTCAACGACGGCGATACGGCGACGATGACGCACGTTGCTCGGCTCGGGTACGACGCAAAGAATCGGGTGGCCGTTTGGGATGGGAACGCGACCGAAGAACCGCACGACGAGCGCACGATGAGGTCATTCAAAGACGCGACGACGAAGTTTACGTGGCTAAAGACCTTGGATGATGGAACGTCAATCGTAAAGTGCGAGCCGCTGACGGGGCGCCAGCATCAAATACGAGCTCACCTCGCGATGCTCGGCTATCCGATCGCGAACGACGTCGCCTACGGCGGCGTGCTATCTCAAGTCGAGCTCGCGAGACGCATCCAGCACTTGTGTGACGTGAGCGTGTTGGACCAATTCGGAAGGCTCACTCGTGACGAGTCGCTCGCCATCGATTATTCGGCGCCGCGCAAAAGCCGCGAAACGAGCTTGGCGCCGTGCCAGCACTGCCCCAGGATCGTAAACGCCGGCGACGAGGACGTCAATATCGAAGCGATATGGCTTCATAGCGTGCGATATTCAGGACCAGGTTGGGTGTATACTTGTGAAGCGCCATCTTGGGCGCGACTAGACTAGATTTGTAGCCACAAACAACAAAAAATAATAAATCACAAAAAACAACATCGTCCACGCACCGACGTCGGTGTGAAATTACAACTCTTTCTAAGTATTCTTCACCGTCCATGGCGAGATGCCGAGGCGCTCCAAGACCCCGTGAGGGAGCGCGAAGACAGGATCGATGGACTCGACGACGCCTCTGTGACCCATCAGCCCCAAGCCCGCGATGCCAAAAAATGTGTGATAGATATCTGGCTCATCATCGGGTCGGTCCGAAATCCCGCCGTCCTGCTCGTCTTGACACCTAAGGATGAAACGTGCCAAAGCCATGCGATCAATCCAATGGGTTCTACCTAATATACTCAAAGCGCTCAAAACCCACCAAGAATAGCACACGTCTGGGAGTTTCTCTGGCCGCCCATTCAAACCGCCGACCTTTACTTGTCTTTCAGCTAGCCACCAACCAAGCAACTCGCCGTCGACATAGTCCAATCGCCCACCGATCGCGAGCGCGCCGACGCACGTAAACACCTGACCGGCATGCGACTCCCCTCCGGGAATTGCTCCGAACCCACCATCAAAATTTCGGCACGCGTTGATGTACGCGCACGCTCCGTCTACATCCACCGCGTCCAACCGGTTCATCAATCGTAAGGTGCTCAAAGCGCAGTACGTGAATCTCGTGTCCACTTCGCCCCATTCATCGCCTTGAAAGCTTCCATCGGCAAGTTGCAACGTTTTTACGTACGTCACCACTTGGTCGACGTTTAACCGCTCGCTGGCGTCGAATAACGCGTAGATTTGCACAGCGCTCAGCGTGTATAAGATGTGCGCGTCATGACCGACACCGCCGCCGTACCCCCCGTTCGCCGCGCGACAGCTCGCGACGTAATTCAGTATCTCTTCACGTTTATCGACGCCCAGAGCGTCGAGCTTGCCGATGACGCTCAGCGCGCAACAGCCCCAGTAGATGCCGCTCAGACGCAAGTGCTCAGTGAACGCGTGCTCTATTGTGTCCTTAGCGCTCGATGCTTCGACGATGAAACGCGCGTGCGCATCGACAGCGAGCGTGGTGGGGTCGAGATCAATCACGTGTGAGCTCGCGAACGTGGCCGACATGGTGGGCGTTCAAGTGTGGCGCCGCGACAACGACGACGCGCGAGGAACCTTTTAGCGAAATCGAAGTCAACAAATCAAATCACAACGCTAAATCATCAGCGCAACGACGCAGCCGGGAGGCGCAAGGGCGCGAAGTTCACCTAGAGAACATATCACCCGGAGACCAAACGACGTAAGAACCTTCGCACACGAAATCGAACGGGATGTCCAAATAATTCAAATAATAGGGCACGCAGCTGACGTCATCGCCTTGTTGCAAAGGCGGGAGTTCACCGCGTTCACTCTTGGCTTTAATATCCTCCAAATCAACTTGAGGAAATTTCTGCATTACTATGTAATCGTTTCCGTCCGGCATATTCAGCGCGAAAGCGACCGCTGTTTCGTCGGGACTCCACAAGTTGTTTCCTTGAGGAAACTGCTCCATCTTCTCCAAGCAGTTTGCCGCAAACGTTTCTGAGGGAATGAACCGAGCGCCAAAAGAGAGACATCCGTGCGCTTTCACTTTGCTATTCGGTAGGTATACTGGACTCGACGGGTCTAATGCCTCCTTCGCCGGATCCCAGCACACCCATTGATGCACAGTGTAATAATCGCCCGCCTGCGATGGAAACTCGTGAGCCAAGTGTGTGGCGAGCAACAACAACAGTCTTTTCCCACTCCTGCTCCATTGAAGGGCAGAGACGGAGTACGCCACGATTCGGTTTTTAACAGAGAGCACGGCGATGTTCCGAGAGCTGTTGAATGCGGGATAGTTGCGCATATTGAGTTCGTCATGTTTAACGTTCCATTCGTTCTCGCCAGTAATTTGCTCGCTCAGCATCAATATTTCGAAATCGAGAACCTTGAGCTCGAGTCCCATATCTGGCGGAATATTTGCATAGTCGCCGTTGTCGTCGACAGTCCAGCGGATGACTCGCGAGAACACGCCTTCGTCCATGGCCCATCCAACGAGACGCCCACCCGGGGCCCCAGAGAACAAGAACGGAATGGAAAGATCTGGGTCTTGAAACGTCGTGTGCGGAGTGATCTCGGTAACCAAACACTCCTTGATGACTTCAAATATCTTTTCGTTTTCGTATCCGATGAACGGGTGAATATGACCAGCGGCTATTTTTTCATCCGACGGTGCGGGAGTCATGATGAGAAAGGCTGAAAACGGTGTGTAAAACTCCGGAATGGCTGATGGAACGAGCCAGTATCCCCGTTTTGCGCGGTCATTGGGCGCAGGTGGCACCCATTGTACCGATCTCGACAGCTGCTCAACGAACACGCGACTGAGAGGCTGTTTGGGTAGCTCTCGCACCACCACACTCGACAACTTGCGAAAATTCGGAATGTTACTCCACCACGAACTTTCTCGCCTGCACGTAGTATCGCTGTTCTCACTCTCGCTCACCGAACGCTTCGTTTGCGATTGTGGCGGACCCATCCCAGGTATTCTAGCTTGCCCGGAAACCGTTGATGCCAATCGCTGTATGAGAGACCGTCCGATGACGAACGGCTTTTGCCACCAGAGCGGTTGTTCCACCGACGCTACTTCCTTGAGATCGTCCATATCCGCGACCCCGTCGCGATTAAAAGCTGGCTGGTGCTCGAGCTGATGTACTTCTTCCGCGACCGTTGGCGTCTGAGGGAATGCATCCGCGGGTTGGACTTCCGGTTCCGGTCGCGGGCGTCGAGGGCGCGGATTATCGATTCGTTCCTGCATCAGCGCGATTCTAGTTTCACCATCTTCGGAGATGCTCATGTCGGAATCTAATTCATCGAACTCATCCACTTCTGGCCAATAATCCGAAAGCGGTTGCGTAGGAATACCGTCTATTCTGAGCATGAAACTCTCTTGAGTGCTGTCGAGCACTAACGACTGATGACTGTTACTAATCGGAGAGTGTGCAAACACGAGGTCCTCGCCGCCGCTGGCAACCTTTGTGACAAACTCCGAAGGCGGAGGCACCGGCGACAAATCACCGTTGCTTGGTCCATAGAGCGACGTTATCGTCGTCGCGCAATCTAAACTAAACAATCCCGTTTCCATCCTGTCACGGTGTAAAAAATTGATCTTTGACCCACAGGGCGCGAAAGCCATTTGCGAGCACTGCACTCCCGGCGGCAGCGCCAAAATATTCTTTATCGGCGGACCAGAATACCCTCTAGCTTCGCTCGGATCGACTTGATACGGGCGGTCGTCGCTGTTTCGCCCCACCATCGTCAATGAACCGCCGCCGCGGCGCTTCTTAAAGGTGCTCAACGCATGTTGCGGAGCAGACAGGAGAATTTTGTTGCATAGCGTGCTCGCCTCCGGGCCTTCCACGATGAGCGTCACGGCGAGGAGCTCTCCTTTCGGGGCCCAGATGAGCGTACGGGGAGCAAATCTGTTGATGCCTACGTCGTGAATGATGCACATGATCCCACCCTTCACGACTGGGTCGCACGTGAACAATCGTTCTCGATCGATCACGGCGAGGCGCCCTTGATGCCTAGAAAATCTCCGCTGCGCGCGATTATCTTGTTTTGAGCTCGTGGTCGCCGATCCTCCGCCAGTGCTGACTGTCATCGACGATTCTTTCGCCCTTTCGCTCTTCGCGCTGAACGTCATCGCGTCCACCGCCGCGCACCGCTTCAACGTGTGCAATCGCCACACGTACAGCTCCTTCCACGTAAAATTTGCAAACGTATTCTTGTCGCGCACTAAATCATCTCTCATACACGTCGGTGGCTCCAGCGCGCACGACGCTCGATACCATAGCTCCTCGTTTTGATTGATGAGTCGTTCAAAATCTCGACACGCGCACGCCGCTTGCGCGAGCTGCACGCCATCCAACCGGTGTAAAATATCTCGCATCACGTCGTTCGGGAGCGAGGAGAAATACCCAAACACCTCGCCTTCGTCCTCTGAATTGCCCGAGCCCTCGCGCTCGTTCGCGCGCTTCCTCGCGTCGTTCCTCGCGTCCACGCTCGCGTCCTCGCTTCGCGCGCGTTTCCACGCCGTCGAGCTCGGCGTTTCCACGCCCTCGCTCGTCGTCTTCGTCCACTTCATTGATTTCCATGACTTCATTCCACGAGTTCACCCGCCTCCGCGCCGTCGCCGCGAAGTGCGGTTACGATGGCGTTGCGGAACTTCCATGCGAACGAACGGCGGCGGACGACGGAGGGCTATTTGACGAGTCATGACTCTCCCGGAGCCGCGCGCGCGCGACGGAGGATGGCGGAGAGGCGGAGAGGCGGACGCGAGGTTGATTACAACGAACGAGGGCGATGAAGGGCGCTCAAACGCACCGGTGAGGTCATTCATGCGCGATGGCGTGCGAACGGGCGATTTCCGAGCGCACGGCGTCGACCAAAGTACGCATGGGTTTGGACGCCGACGCGGATTTTGGAATCGCGCAAATGCGGGCGTATTCGGCGGCGACGGCGGCGACGTACTGCTGGGAACTGGCAGGGAGGAGGTAGGTCAGTTGAGCGCCGAGCGCGCGCTCGATGTGCTCGCGCTGACGTGCGAACGCCACGGATAGAATGGCGGTGGATTCGTTGAGCACGGTGACGGAGACGGCGTCGGCGAGGTTCAAGTCGCCGCGCAGAGGCGGAACGACGCAACACTCGGCGCACACACGCTCGATGACGAATTGCGTGAAACCTGGGACAACGTCATCGCGCGGACCTCGAACATGGGCCGATGTATCCGTGAATGCGGCTTCGGGGGAATCATCCGCGGTCCAAGCCTCGACGAAGCTCCTCAACGACTGCAGGGCGACTTTACGAGTGCCCACCAGTGAGTGAGATGTTGCCGCCATTATCAACCGATTGATCGTCAACTCGCGAAGCTCTGTTGCGCGCTGTAAATTATCACCCGCGAAGACCAGGGTTAGCAAGCCGTTCGCGCCGAGTGCCGCGGTCGTGGAAAGCCACGCGCGTTCGAGTTCTCCAGCCTCGCGCATGGATTCTGTGTTCAGCGCGATTTCTCCTCGAGAGGTCGCCGTTGCTTGGGCACGCTCTCGCGCAACCGTGTTGAACACTTGTGAAGTCAAGCTCGGAAGTATATCGATCACGAACGGTGCGATCGTAGTCTTGTACGTCGCTAAAAGTTGATTCAGCAGTACCAACGTCTCTCGGAGTTCCACCGCGCCCGCGTCGCGCCTCAATTTGTCCAGCACGGGCGCCAAGTACGGCGTCACTGAAACGCCTAAAATCTCAATCATTCGATGCAACAACGCCGTGACGCGATTGCGAACGCTCGAGTTCTTCGGCCACACGTCGAGGCACTTCAACGCGACTTCCAGGCACGAACGGAAAACGTTCCCAGCGCCTGGGCGATGCGCCACGCACGTGCGTTCTGAAAATCCTTTGGACACATTTCCCAGCGCGACGACAGCTCGAGTCGCGAGTTGAATACTCCCCTCTTCGTTTTGCGATGACACCGCTCGCTCGATTTGCTCACACAGCATCCGAACCACTTGAGTGAGATATTCAATCTGCGTACCCTCTTCGACGTCTTCGGAGCCTAATATCATCCCTGCTGCTTCAAACAAGTACAGTCGGTCATCGTTTCCTACTTCCGCCATCGGTTTGCTTTGAGCACCAAAAGCTATCACAGAAGACGAACTCGAAAGCAAGACTACATCCTGCGCCGCTTCGGCGAGCGGGACACTCAGGGCGCGTAAAATTGGCCCCGTTTGGTCGGACAACTTGCACCTCAGCGGGCGAATGAATCGCGCGAGCAAGTAGCATGCTCGCGAACGCACCACCGAATCAGGATGGCGAACACCGCGCTCATCTAAAAACGCACCGAGAGCGATGCCCAAGCTAACGTCATCGCGCTCGAGTACGACGTGATAGCGCACGCACGTTTCTAAAAACATTGGCGCAACCATCCTATGTCGCATGACGTCCCCGAGGTGCGGTCCCCATTGTCGAATGAGCGCCGTCGTGAGCTGCCCGAGTGGCGTATCGGTCACCGCCCCGGTACCATTCGTCGCCTTTACTAACTCGGCACTCGACATGGGCTTAACAGCCGCATCGTCTGCACCTTCGCCTAAGCTGTACACCGCCCACACCGCCGTCTCAACGTTTTGCCACGTCGCGACGTCCCGAACATCGCCTGCGGATGGAATCACCTTCCGCAACACGTGCCAAACCACATCGCGGGCTAATTGCGGTGTGAGTCGCGCTATATTCCTAAACTGCACGCTAAGCTCGGCGCGAAGGTCAAAGACACTCTCAGCGAGCTCCGCGGCGAGAGCGTTTGATCCGTCGTTCCAGTCCAAATCGTCAACGTCCTCGTCGTTTGGAAACGCTCCTCGAACTATCAAGGCCTGAAACGCCGCCATGAGCGCCGGTTGCGCAGCCGCCATGAGCGCAGGCTGCGACTTGACGTAGTTGATGTACGCCGTTAAAAACGGTAGCGCGGCGAGCACGGCTCGTTCATGCTTGGCATTTATGCTCGCCAAAATATCTGGCGTGACAGCGTGCAGCAACGCGCTCGCTTTGGACGACAAATCGGCGCCCAAACCGGTGATGTTCTCCATCTTATTCGCATTCAACAGCTCGAAACCGATCGCGGTGGCGAGATTTGTGACCTGCGTCACGAAGTCTTCTCCCAAATCATCCGGACACGCGGCGCAAATCGCTCGTAAGGACGCGCAAATCTCCACTGCGTTTGTGTTGTTAATCATATTCACCTTCGTACCGGTATCCATGCCTTTGGTGAAAATCGCATGGAGGTACGCCGTAGCCGCGGCGCGTAAGTTTTCATCTGCGTTGCCGCTCAAATCATTCAACATCAAGCACTCCTTCGCGCATGACACGTACGAGTCGCTTGCGACTATGCTCACATCCACCCAGTCCACGTATCGTCGAGCCGCTGCGAACACGCGCGCCGCGAGCCTCGGATCCGTTCGCGAAAAGTGCGCCAAGCACTGACGCCACGCTTCAAAGACGAGTTGCAAGCTCCCATCGGCGCGCATCGCATCTTTCACGCGCATCGAATGCGCCAGGTCACCCTTGCCCGTGCGTCCCGCTTCGGTCGTCGCCACCACTTCCTCGTCTATAGCTTCTAAGACCCTGGTAAACATGTCCACTCCGGGCGCGCCCGCGCTTAACAATCCGACCAAATCCGTGAAAAACGTCGGCCATCGTCTCGGGTACTCCAGCGCGAGCGTCAGCGCGGTGACTTGCGCGAGCTTATTCTTCACGAATGCGTTCTCGCTCGACGCTCCAACCGCCTCCGCCACGTACTTCCCCACCCCCCCTCGCAGCTCCGCACCGTCGTCATCATTCATCGCCTCCGCGTCTCTATTCCCGCGCGCGATCGCCTCGCACGTCTCCGCGAGCGTTTGTAAGCACCAAAACTTGGTCTCGTCGCGCGTCGTCGTCCCGTACGTTCGCAAACACGTCTTCCAAAACCCATGTTCGGTCTGTTTCCGTCGTCGTCGTCGTCGTCGTCGTCGTCGTCGTCGTCGTCAATCATCTTTCCCATATCATCTTTTCTAACGTACTCGACGTCTATGGACATCGTTCGTGCGCGTCTCGCTCGTCTCGCGTCGCGCGCGTCGCGTCGCGCGCGCACCTTGAACGACGCCAACGCCTCGAGCGCGCGTTCGCGCGTCTCTCGCGACGTCGACGCGACGTCGAACGATTGTGCGATCGCGCGTTCGATCGCCAACGCGTCGTTTTCGCGCGCCATCGCACGCGCGCGAGCGCGCCGCGTTCCCGCGCCATTCCATTCCATTCATCGTCTCATCCATCCCAATCCTCGCCCGTGGCGTCCCATCGCGATGCGTTCGATCGATCGATCGATGCGATTCAATTCGATCGATCGATCGATTCGATGCGATCGATCGATCGATTCGATGCGATCGATCGCGACACCGATCGCATCTCGCGCGTCGTCGCAACGGAACGGGTCCGTCGTCACGCGCCGATTCACGACTCGCGAAAAACCGTCGACGTCGACGCGTCGTCCGCGTCCTCGTCGTCGTCGTCGACGACGTCGCGACTTGACACTTGTCACGTGACTCGCGCGCGCGACGAGGTGCGATCGAGCGAGCGAGCGATCGATGGGAATGCGATCGACGCGAACGACGAACGGGGAACGCGCGAAAGACGAGAGGGTGAATGGACACGCGCGCGCGATCGACAGACGTGAGGACGACGGATCGAGCGCAAAGGGAGGACGAATGACGACGACGGAAGATGACGACGACGGGGGGTGATCGTTCCGAACGGGCGTCATCCAGCTCACGGTCGCGCATTTGGTTGATTGATTGATTCATTCGTTCCCGGCGATGCGCTCGTCGAAGTGAAACCAAGGGTTTTTGGTGAGGACTGACGCGTCGTCGTGCGCGGCGCGAATTCGTAGAGACCTCCGGCCCGAGGGCGCGAGAAGAGCAGGGAAAAATAAAAACGTCGCGCGCGCACGGGAAAACGAGGATGAGCGACGTCGGAGGAGCGCCCGCGGGCGTGGTCGCCGCGTTCGGACGCGTGAAGGAGAGCGCGCAACACGTGCTCGCGCAACAAAAACCGATGAGTGAGATCTTAGACGCGAGTGCGTACTCGAGACCGCTTTCGTTTGGTGATGCGACGTCAAGAATGCAGAAGAATTTGAACTATTTCAGAATCAATTACTTGGTGTTCACGCTGTGCGTTTTATCGGCGTTTATTATGTTTCACCCGTCGTCGTTGGTGGTGTTCGGGTGCGTCGCCGCGTGCTGGGCGTACGTGTTTTCCGTTCGACAAGAGCCGCTGAAGTTTGGAGATAGAGAGTTAAGCCACCGCGAGACTTTGCTGGGGATGTGCGCTTTAAGTGCGTTCGTGATCTTCATGCTCACAAGCGCCGGGACGGTGTTGTTTAGTGGGATGGGAGTGGCGTTATTGGCGATCGGCGCCCACGCTGCGGCGCGCGTCCCGGATGACTTGTTCGTCGAAGAAGCGAATGATAAGGGCTTCTTCAGCTTTTTAGAGCCTCCGCCGAAACAGGCCGGAACTGTTTAACGTGACATTTTTCGCTGGATCTGGTGCTCGCCGAACGTCCTCCTCCGCGTCGCCTCTGTTTCCGCCTCCTTGATCCGCGCCTCGTCATCGCGTCGTTCGCTCTCCTTTACACCACTCGTTCGACTGTTATCACTTTCCTCGCGCGATCGTCTCTGCGCGCGATCTATCGATCGCGACTCGGGCCTCCGCGCCCCGACGGCGACGGGGCGCACGCGCGACCTTCGTCCGCACTCCCCGACGCCCTCGTTTCGTCCATTCGCGTCGCGCGCGATCGCGATCGACGTCAATCGCGATTTTGTTCACTTCGGTCATGTCTCTTCCGTCGTCGTCGTCGTCGTTCGCGCGATCGTCCGCGCGAGCTTTGAAAGGACCTTCGTTTGGCGCTCGATCGAATTCGATCGCGTGCGATCGATCGACCGTTCGATCGGTGCGCGCGTCGTCGCAAACGCGATCGAGCGAGAAAAACCGCACGCAGAGCGAAGATGAACGTCTGACGTGGGAGGAAATTGAAAAAGTGGTGAACGCGGACGTGGTGAGAAGCGTGATGACGTCGCGCGTGCTGAGCATCGCGCCGGATGCGAGCGTGTTTGACGCGATGAAGTTATTGGTGGATAATCGAATCAGCGCGGTTCCTGTGGTGGATGAAGATGGGCACGTCCTGGGCGTGGTGAGTGAGTATGATTTGATGGCGCGCGTGGGGAAGAAGGAGGTGACGAAATCGGTAGCGGATGACGGGATGTTTCCTCGCGTTGGGCGCTGCGATGAGTACAATGGCAACGTGAAGGAGATGTGGAGCCAGTTTCATAACTTACAAGAACGCATGTCCAAGGCGAGCGGGAGCAAGGTAAGCGCGGCGATGCACGATGCGGTGACGTGCGTACCGGATATGCGTCTCGTCGAAGCGACGGAGATGATGCTGCGCGACAATTTGGCGCGATTACCCGTCGTGGACTCAAGAGGCAGGTTGATTGGCATCCTCTCTCGAGGCGACATCATGCGTCGCACGTTCCAAGCATTTATGCTCGCCCAGCAATCAGTGAACAAGGAAGATTTCGCGAAGTCCGTCATGGCACTCGATTCGAGCGATCCGGCGATTGTTTCGCAAATGAACACCAGCGCTGCGCTCGACGCGTTTTGCAACTCTACCCCCGACGACGACGAGTGCAAAATCTACTCCGACTAGAGTCGGACCGCTCGAGCGTCATTTCTATCGCATTTTGTAACACATTTCTCAATCCCGCACCCCGCTTCCGTGCGTTCACTCGCGTCCGCCCTCGATCCCGTTCACGTTCCGAAGCGGCCGCCGCTCACAAGCGGCCGGTAAACCCGCGCGCCATGCATTCTCGCCATTCCGCGACGGTTCATCGACTTTCTCTGTGTCAGACGGCGATATAACCTCACTCGTGAGATGCCACGCGATTTGAAATCCTCCGGTGCGGCGTCCAAGGCGCGGCGCCACGCTCGCCGAAGCGCCAAACTCTCGGGACCACCAAAGGCGGCGGCGGCGTTGATTACCATTGGCGATAAACATCAGTACGACGACCGCGATGAAGACGCTGAGGGAGGACGCAACAGAGACGGAAAGAAGACTGGGAAACGTCAGAAAATTGCGAGAGATTCGCGAGAGGGGTCGAAAGCGATAACGACGACGCAAGGGGGGAAGAAAGCTAAGACGGGCGCGGGCGACGGCGCGGCGTTCGCGAAAAAAGGAAAGTCTACAACCAAGGGCGAGGAGAAGAGCAAAGTCGAACGACGAGAGAAGGTTGATTTTAGTCAATTAAATCGTAAAGAAGCCAAGGCAAAGAGTGATGAGTTGAAAGGGCTTCGAAAGCCGACTTTCGCTCTCGTCCAAGAGTTGGCGGTGCTGTGGGAAAGAATGCGCGCTAAAAAATTGTCCAAGAGCGATAGGAAAGAGCTGTGCGACTTGATTTACGCCAAGTGCATAGGGAAGGTGCCAGAGCTGGCGAATAATCATAAAGGCTCTCGCGTAGTGCAGGCGGTGATGAAGTACGGGACGCCGGAGCAATGCGAAGGAATCATGAGCGAAGTCAAGCCACAATTGAACTTGCTGTCCAAGTCGTTGTACGGGAACTTTTTAGTGCGTAAACTCATAGATAGTACGAGCAAGAAGGAACATCCTGGCCTCGTCGAGAGCTTAAAGGGACAAATGTCGCGGTTGGCGCGTCACCCGATCGGTTCGCAAATTTTAGAGGCTCTGTATCATCCCGCTGGGGCGAAGGAGAAACGTACCATGGTGTTCGAATTTTACGGCCCCGAGTACGTTCATTTCGGTGCCAATGACGAAGTGAAGACGCTCCGCGAGGCTTTATTGCGCAAACCCGTTGCGCAGCGTCAGGGTATGCTTCGACACATCGGTATGAGCATGATTCCTGTGCTGGAGAAGGGTTTGGTTTCGTCGTCAATCATTCATCGCGTGCTGTCTGAATACTTGGAAGTCGGCGGCCCGAGCACTAAGGCAGAAGCCGCCGGCTCGATTGCTGCCGCCGGTTTGCTTCGCATGATGCACACAAAAGATGGCGCAACAGCAGTAAATTTGATATTGTCCTACGCCGGCTCAAAGCAGCGCAAGGGGATAATCAAGGCTCTGAAGGGTCAGATTTGGAGAGTCGCGCAGGATGACTACGCGCATTGCGTCATCGCCACGCTCTTTGACTGTGTGGATGATACGCAGCTGTTGAGTAAAGGGTTGATCAGCGAATTGAAGCAGGAAGGGCTGGAGCAAGTCGCAGCGCACAAAAATGCTCGTCGTATCTTGCTGCATCTGCTTAATCCGCGGAGTACACGATACTTTCCTCCGCATTTGCTAGACTGCGTGCCAGATCCGATCAAGGTGAGACGAGACTGCGACGACGCGATTGAAGCCCTCAAGCGCGGTGGGAAAGCCGAAAAAGAAGCAAATATTGCGTCTGGTAAGGTTGACAGCGACAACGGCGAAGATGAGGACCAGGACCAGGATGAAGACGAAGACATGGGCGTCGTTAACGATGAATTTGGCAACGATAAGGACGACGATGACGAAGATGACGATGACGATTTGGAGGAAGCGCCGGCCGATGGTCCAGACTTTGGCGTGGCCAAGAAGCCTGCGAACGTTCGGAGAAGTGAGCTGTTTGGTCAAGGTTTAGGTACAGCGCTCATCTCAGCGTGCTGCGCGAACGCAGCATCAATGCTGCGCAGTAGTACGGCCTCTGATGTTTTGTTTGAAGTCGCTACCGGTGGAGGTGACTCGGTTTTCATTGAATCTGTCGGCGACACAGCGATGAGCGAGCTGTATGAATCGATCGCGAAGGCTGTAGATCACTCCATGTCTACGAAAGAAGTCGATGAAGAATCAGGTGAACCTTTGGAGCCACTGCATACAAACTTTTTTTCTTCACGAACACTTCGTCGAATGGCGCTGGAAATCAAGCATCCGGCCTTTGTTCCGAAATTTTGGAACGGCGCGATCAAGGGCAACTTGAAGACTTGGATTGATGGGCACGGCGCTAAAGTGGTCGCCGCTTTCGTTCGCGTCGAGACGGACGTGAAAACCAAAACGGAAATCTGCGCCGCGGTCGGCAAATTGGTGGACGTCAAAAACGCTGAAGCATGGAGCGAGAAGTTTTTCCGAGCGGTTCCCGATGTATCAAAAGCTCCTGCAAAGGACGATGAGGCACCCGCGAAGTTAACGAAGACACCTTTGAAGGATACCAGGACGCCTGCGAAGGATGCTAGGGCATCCGCGAAGGTGACGAAACCGTCCGCCAAGGTGACGAAACCGTCTGCCAAGGTAATGAAAACGCCTGCGAAGGTCAAGTCCAAATAAGCCTGAATCCGGTAGCACTGCGAGTACCGTTACAGTATTAATACACATTTGAGCTATGATTTCATATCTATAACCTGATTTCTATGATTTCTATTCGTACCCGACGAGTAGCGGCGTACAGCGTTGTCTCAAACTCGGTGGCAGTTTTTCATGCAGCGCGTCCTTAATTTGCTCTGCTTTATACCTAGCTGAGAAATGAATCAAAAGAATCGCCTCATTCTCAAATTTTTCTGCCCTTGCGATGATGTCGTCGATATGGGTGTGCCCAAACGACGCCGCATCTGTTTTGCTCACCGAATCGTCAATAAATGTACACTCCATAATTAACAGTTTTGCCTTCAACGCATCGACGTTCGAAGGGTTATCTATCCATTCACCAGTGGTATCTCCTGTGAACGCCACTTCCGGAACTTCGATCTTATCCGAAATCTCCTCGCCGCTCTCGCGCAAACGCTTGATTTCTTGACCATCAAATCCAGCGTACTGTGCTTTCAACTTGTTCTTCGTCCCATACACAATGTACCCTTGACTCGGAACTGGATGCATCGTTACGAACGGTGCGATTTCAAACAGCTTACTCATCCTGTATCTCTCTCCTGGAGCTATTCCAACGGCATCGTGCTCCAACGCGCTATCGTCCAATGCTCGAAGGCTCGAGATGAACGCTCCAAAAGCTTCGACCCTCGCCCGCGGGAGCAGTATCGTTGGCGGCTCCAGGTTCAATAAGCTTCTCGTCGCCACGTACATTCCCGCTCCGCCCACGTGGTCCATGTGCGTGTGGCTAAGGCACATCACATCGGCATATACGCATCGTTGCGGGCAACGTCCGCTGTCAAATGCAATCTTCAGCGAGGGTAGCACTATGGAGGTCTCTTGACCGCCGATGGATATGCCTTCAATCTTGTGCCCGCCTAGGGTGTGCACGACGAAACGATCGCGATCGCGTTTGGAGGTGATGCACGTCTCAGTATTGTCTTTCGAGGTGGTGGCGTTTGCCATAACGCGTGGACTCGACGCGGCGGTTTGGTTTCTCGTGCGAGCTTTCGACGACGACGAGGTGTACTGGGAGATCTCGCGCTTCGAAGTCAAACAGATGTTGCTCAACCAGTTGAACTGGTTAAGCATGAACCCCTCCGGACGTCGATGCGCGTCAGCGAGTGAAGAGTGCGCGCAGAGAGCGATCGCGGTCGCGAGATGAGTAATGGGCACTTGAGTCTGCTGTGATTCCAGCATTCTTGTACTGTACTACAGGTACTCAGTATAAATAAATGTATTAATGCTACGCGATCACTCAGGAAGCGATCAAACAATGTCGATTTCCATGTCTCCATTTAGGATTTCGTCATCAGCATCAGAGTCATCAAAATTGATGTCGCCGACGCGCGCCCGCGGGGCCTCCAAATCCATTCCGAAACCGATTCTCGCCCAGTCACTAAGCTCTGAAACCGGTTCCTCCTTGAAATCCGTCGAAGCTATTTTCTTGGCGGGTTTTTTGTGATGAGCTCCGTCGCTTTCAGGCGTCAATGAGCCGAAACGTCGAATGGCGTCAAACTTGTTGAGCACTGTTTCTGCGAGTTGTGCATCGACCATTTGGAGAGCTGTCGTTGCAACGTCAGCCATAAGTTCAACTTGCTTTCGCGCCTCGGCCAAAGCGCGATCTGCGCGATCAACGGCCTCGTTAAGAAGTGCAGTCGACCCGACGATTTCGATGAGCTCGCCGTCTGCGCTGAGCAAACGAATCGGCGACTTCTTGGGGTTTGCTTCCCAGTCATCCGATACTTCAATCCTCGCCACGCCATCGGTGTGGATGTTATCGAGCGCCATCGCCTTGTTATTTCCTGGTTGCCATATCAGAACGTGCGCCTGACCCGTGAACATGGGTACGAGGAGTTCTTCTGTTCTACCCCAAGAAGGGTAGAAAGTAGCTCTCTCGCCTGGAATAGATCCAATCTGCGCCTGCGTGACAACGTATTTGTATTCATAGTTGCTTCCAGTGTGCAACTCCATGGTGCCTCTCCAGATTCCTCCTTTTGTGTAGACCAACGGTAATCCCTTTTGAACGTTCCATTCGCACCACGTACCGACGACAAGCAACTGCTGGCCTGGCTGCGTTTCAAACGGAATGATGAACTCGACCGGAACCGTATTTCCTTCCGTCTTCGTTGGATCCACTAGCGCTTTTCGCAAGCCATCAAAAGTTGCGTCTGATCGCTCACTGGCACTCTCGAGCGCTCTCTCTAATTCGCGAACGCGGGACTGCACGCTCGAGGCTCCAGAGTTCAGTTGCAAGTCTGGCGTTTTACCAAGAACGCGGAACTCTTCATCTAAACGTGTGCGCAACTCATTCAGGCCTTGCACGCAAGACGCCAGTGTTTCACGGCAAACGACGACCTGCTGATCCATGGCCTCTATTTCAGAGCCAAGCATAATCGCATCTTCCGAGGTTGCGTCGCCCGCATTTCGAAGTGCTTCCAGTTCCTGACTTGACTGCTCCCGTCTGCGCAAAATGATTTCAATACGCTGTGTCATGGCGCACGCAGTTACGAAATGTTCATCAGCCGAGTCTGGAATAAACTGGGTCTCATGCGAGTCTGGCATGTCAAACGGTGACCCGAAACCGCCGGTCAGAGACTTTTGTCTAGAAGCTGACGCCGAAAGCTGCATCGCGTAATCATCGGCGAGTTGCTTCGCATCAAGCAGCTGAGCGCGTAACTTAGAGTTCTCCGAAATCAGCTGTGTAGCTTGCTGATGAGCCTGTTCCAAATCTGCATCACGATCGCGCATGCGCTCTTCGAGGCGGAATCTTCGTTTATTCGCGACCTCGACGTCGTCTCGCAGATTTTGAAGTTGATCGCCTGCTGCTAAAGCTTCGGTCGCAGAATCTTGATCAAGCTGCTTGAGTTGCACTTGCAAAGTATCGCGCTCCTTTTCCATCTCTGAAATCTTTGATAGCGAATCAATCAGCTCACCATCGCGCTCCATCAATCTACTTTCAATAGATATCTTGTCAGCCATGAGAGCGGATACTTTCGCCCTGAGCTCTTCAGCCTGGGCCTCCGATTCGGACTTTGCTCGTTCTAAAGAAGAAGTTTGGGACATCACGACATTGAGTTTGAGATTCAGAGCTGCGCGCTCACCTTCGAAGTCAAACATTATCATGGCGAGTTCACTCTTTGCAAGATTGAGTTCCGCCTCGCGCTCGCGAAGCTTGCTCTCGATATCGCCGCGCGCCGCGCTCATCGCCGCCATCTGCGCGCGCAAGTTTTGTTCAACATCATCGCGAGCGGCGCTCATCGACTCAAGCTGTCGTCGCAGCGCATCGAGCTCAGCTTGAAGCGCCGCGCGCTCGCGTTCGACGCCGACTTGCGCTTGCACGAACTCATCCTGCATGGCGTTCAGCTCCGCCTCGCGCTCGCGAAGCTTGCTCTCGATGTCACTGCGGGCGTCCGTGGTCGCTGTAAGCTGCTGGCGTAAGCCATCAAGCTCCGTACGCAAGGCTGAGCGCTCGAGTTCCAGTGCTGCTTGCACCTCAGGCAACTCGCCTCGGACAGACGTGAGCTCCGCCTCGCGCTCGCGAAGCTTGCTCTCGATATCGCCGCGCGCCGCGCTCATCGCCGCCATCTGCGCGCGCAAGTTTTGTTCAACATCATCGCGAGCGGCGCTCATCGACTCAAGCTGTCGTCGCAGCGCATCGAGCTCAGCTTGAAGCGCCGCGCGCTCGCGTTCGACGCCGACTTGCGCTTGCACGAACTCATCCTGCATGGCGTTCAGCTCCGCCTCGCGCTCGCGAAGCTTGCTCTCGATGTCACTGCGGGCGTCCGTGGTCGCTGTAAGCTGCTGGCGTAAGCCATCAAGCTCCGTACGCAAGGCTGAGCGCTCGAGTTCCAGTGCTGCTTGCACCTCAGGCAACTCGCCTCGGACAGACGTGAGCTCCGCCTCGCGCTCGCGAAGCTTGCTCTCGATATCGCCGCGCGCCGCGCTCATCGCCGCCATCTGCGCGCGCAAGTTTTGTTCAACATCATCGCGAGCAGCAATAATTTCATCAAGACTTCTGCGTGAGCTTTCATTCTCCGCTTCTAGTTTCATTCGCGTCTCAGCTGAAGCCTTTAGCAAATTAGCAAACTCTTCATCGACGGTTCGTAGTCGATTCTGCAGTGCATTTTTTTCTCGCGAGGCGTCATCAATTATTTGGCGGAGATTTTTGGATTGTTCCTCGAAGGAGACCTTCGCCAGATTCAGGATTGGAATTTCCGCGCTTAATCTGTCAACTTCACGTTTCAAGCCCTCTCGCTCATTTTCCAAGGCCAACTGAGTCGCTGCGAAATCTCGAAGTTCTTTTTCTCTTGTAGCCAGCGCTGCAGAAGTAGCTCCAAGGGTCTCGTTAAGGCGTATGGACTCTTGTTCTGCGTGAGCTTTGGCGAGCTCGAGCTCAGGGATGTGAGACATCACCAGCTCCAGTTCAACAGCTAGCTGATCTCGTTCGTGCGCCAAAGCAGACTGTGATTGGATTGCAGACGCGAGAGTCCGCTGCGCCGCGTTGTATATATCCAAAGCACTTCGAAGTTTACCTTGCAGATCCTCAAAATCGTCTTGTGAATGTGAAGCCGAAAGCTCAGCGAACTGCGGCTTGTTCAAGCCGCTTTCAAGCTCTTCACACCGCTGTACAGAGATCGACAGTTGCTGTTCAAGTGATGCCACACGAGCGAGGAGGTTCATGCGCTCCCCCTCAAAGTCTATCTTCGCGTCACGATTGTCGCGAGCGCTCTTGAGATTCTCAGCGAGTTCTTGAAGTTCCAACGCTGCGGTGGATGATTGTAACGCTAGCCGTTCACCCTCAGAAACCAGTTTTGTTGATAGCTCTGCAATCCGATACTCCTTTTCGAGCACGATTTTATTCGTGTCTTGTAACGCACGTTGAAGCTCTATAATTTGTACTTTGAGTCCATCAACCTCAGCCACATCTCTCAGTCGCTGTATTTCAGATTCAAGAACACCTCGATCAGCCTGCGCTCGCTTCGTTGCTTCCTGCGCTTCCTCAATCTGCCTTCGAAGAATGCCTTCGATATCATTCTTATCAGCACGTAATGCATCCGCAGCTTCTTTCGAAGCCTTGAGTTGACTGCGCAATTTGCCCTCAATCTCACTTTGCTCAGCTAAGCTGTCCTTGGCATGACGCAAGTCGCGTTCCTTTGATGCGAGTCGTTCTTCAAGAAGTCGACGAATGTCATCACGCTCACGTGCAGCAAACAATGCGCGTTCTTCTGCTTGAGAAAGATTATCCCAGCTTGATTCAAGCGCAACAGATCGCTTTGCCAGTTCCTCTTGTAAAGTTAGCACGGTAGCCTTAGCGAGATCATATTCCGCGACCCGCGCTCTGGCTTCATCATTCAATTTATGTACGTTCACCTCAAGCGCCCGTCTGTTGCTGTCCGCCTCTTCGAGCGCGTTTACTACATCTGTTAATGCATTTTCCTTTTCGATAAGTTCTGCATTCAGTCTCTCAATCGTCAACTCAAGCTCGCGGGTCCTGTCATCTGATGTGCTCGATTGCAGTCGCGATCTAAGTAATGTCAGCTCTTTGTCGCGCTCAATGATAGATAACTGCAGGTACTCGACATCCCGCGTAGCGTTTTCCGCTACTTCTCGATAAGCATCAATCGCATGCTCCATTTCGAGGGTCTTTTCGCGCATTTCTGCTACAGTGGTCGCATATTCCTCCTCTCGCACGTTGAGTTCGTCTTCTGCTTCGATTCGGGCGTCTTCGAGAGTTTTGACTTCATTAATAGCGTACCGAATCCAATCCAAGCCGTTGATATCCATAATGTTTATGTTAGTCAGCAGGCTGTCCAACCCACTCAGCACCGAGACGCTCATACTTGGCCACTGGGTTGCCTTCGCTGCGGCTTGTAGTTGTTGCTGGAGCTCAATAATCTCAGCTTCAAGTATCTCTGTCTCCCCTTGCGAAGTTTTGCGACCGACTGCGGTCTCCAGTTCGAATCTCAATTGCGCTTCTGTCGCCTTGGACTGAGCCAAGGCAGCCTCGAGTCGTGAAATGTCTCCGCTCAAGTTTGGAATGGCTACCATAGGCTGCTCAGAAACCGCCATACCTTGCAGCTCAATCATCATGGATTCTCGACGAGTAATCTCGTCACCCAGTCGCGAGAGTTCGGACTGTGCTTCTTCCAGCTTAGATCGCATCGATATCATTTGAGATCGGAGCTCATCGATCTCCACGACTTTTTGTGCTTCAAGGAGTTGCATTTTTGCTATTGTCTTGGCATCGAGTGCAGTTTGCTTCGTCATTTCCTTCAACGCCCTCTTGGTTTCCTTATCTATGGCTTTGAATTCCTTGGTTGTCTCACTTAGTTCTTGCTTGGTCGACTTTTTAATTTCTGTAAGAAGCGCCTTCGTCTCTTTCTCTTTCAACTTTGACGCTGTTAGTTGTTCACTTGACTTCTCCAGTTTTGCTTCAAGCTTTTCAATCTGCGTTTCAAGCTTCGAAATGAGCTTGTCTCTCTTGGCGGCTTCTTCTGCAGAGTCTTTTTCGCTCGCGGTTCTCAATGCCAGTTCACGGGCAACAGCTTCGTTCAGTTCGACTTTCAGGTTTGAGATATGCTTGTCAGTCTCAGCTGCGCGAGCGTATGCACGTGCGACTTCATTTTCACGTGATTCGAGCATTACTCTCAAAGTCTCACGCTCTTCTTCCAGCGCACGAAGCGAGGCCGTGGCGGACTGCAGTTCCGCTTCACGCTCTTGTAAATGGCATTCGACAGCGGTTCGCTCACTGATGAACTCCTGAACAGACAGTTCGTGCGCAGCAACGAGAGAATCCATCTCCAGTTGGTTGCGCTCCATCGACTCTCGTGCAGCATTCTGCGCGCTCAGCTCGAGACCATCGACTTTAGCCTTGAGAATACTCATCGCCTTCTCCATAGACGCGCTTGTCAGTTCAGATTCTCGAAGCTGTGTTTGCGAAGCTCCGAGTGCTGTGCGCAGCTCTGCGAGCTGCGACTCTGCACGAGACGCTGAATTTGATGCAGAGTTCAAATCATCTTCTCGCGAACGCAACTGAAGCTCGATCGCGCCGTACTTGACTTTCATATCGTCAAGATCTCGACGCAGGCGCTCGGCGCGCGCATCTGCTGCGGCTCTGGCTTCTTCAAGCACTGCAAACTCTCGCTCACGAACCTTGAGCGTATTCTCAATGCGCTGCTTGGAGTCAAACGCGAGTTTAAGCTCCTCGCGCAAACGCTGATCGAGCTCAATACGTGATTGCGCAAGTGAATCTATTTCAGCGTTTGCGGCGTTCAAATCAGCCTTCAAGGCATCGGTCGATACGTTTCGAGCTTCAGTGACTGCGGCGTCTGCGAGCGTCATGGCGAGTTCTTGTTCCAATCGGACGATATCAGCTCTCGCGCGAGCTAGCAGAGCCTCCATCGCATCGCGATTGAATATTTCGACCATGCCATTCTTGATCTCAAGCTGAGCTTGTGCAGCATTCTGCGCGCTCAGCTCGAGACCATCGACTTTAGCCTTGAGAATACTCATCGCCTTCTCCATAGACGCGCTTGTCAGTTCAGATTCTCGAAGCTGTGTTTGCGAAGCTCCGAGTGCTGTGCGCAGCTCTGCGAGCTGCGACTCTGCACGAGACGCTGAATTTGATGCAGAGTTCAAATCATCTTCTCGCGAACGCAACTGAAGCTCGATCGCGCCGTACTTGACTTTCATATCGTCAAGATCTCGACGCAGGCGCTCGGCGCGCGCATCTGCTGCGGCTCTGGCTTCTTCAAGCACTGCAAACTCTCGCTCACGAACCTTGAGCGTATTCTCAATGCGCTGCTTGGAGTCAAACGCGAGTTTAAGCTCCTCGCGCAAACGCTGATCGAGCTCAATACGTGATTGCGCAAGTGAATCTATTTCAGCGTTTGCGGCGTTCAAATCAGCCTTCAAGGCATCGGTCGATACGTTTCGAGCTTCAGTGACTGCGGCGTCTGCGAGCGTCATGGCGAGTTCTTGTTCCAATCGGACGATATCAGCTCTCGCGCGAGCTAGCAGAGCCTCCATCGCATCGCGATTGAATATTTCGACCATGCCATTCTTGATCTCAAGCTGAGCTTGTAGATCTGCGACCTCACGGACTGCCATTCCAGCTCTGTTGATCGTTTCTATTTCTTTTGCGCGCATGAGCTCGATCTGCTGTCGCAAAATCTCAGCGTCGTGCACGGCCAGATCTCGAGCACGTTTGATTTCGTAAGATTCTTTAGCGAGACGATCGATTTCACTCGACAACGTACGAACCTCCAGCTCAAGGGCTCGCTGCCGTTCTGAAGATTGTTTAGCAGCTTCTTCGCCATCACTTTGAATACTTAGCAGCATTTCCAGCTCGGCGCGCGTAGCGGCGAGCTCGATCTCCAGCATCTTCAGATCATTTGCGGAGGCAACCTTGAGATCTCGTTCAACGCGCCGAGTGTTAGTGACTGCTTCATAATTGTCGGTTGAGATATTCGAACCAGATGCTTGAAGATCGGTGATCTTTCGCTCCAACGCCTGAATATTTCTCTCCATAGTCGTGATGGCTCCGCATGCCTCGTTACGCGACATAATCAAAGCCTGGAGTTCGACTCGCAGTAATGCGATCTCTTGACGCAGCTCGTCATTGGAGGACTCGCTAGCTCTGAGGATGCCCTCAAATTCGGAAACTCGTCTCTCGGCGATTCCGAGTGCATGATCGCGCTCGCTGACATCATATTGAAGCGTTTCAACAGTATCCCTGAGTGCCAGTGTGTCGTTCAACACGGAGCGTAACTGATCAAGCTCTGCGTCACGTTCGCTGATCTGTTGACGAAGAATCGCAGCATCAGCTTGTTTCAACGTGCCCTCACTCTCCATGTTAGTGAGCTGCTCTTTGAGTCTGGCCTCGATGATGGCAATGTGGCTATCTTTTTCAGATATTTGCGCTCTTAACGTCGCCTCGACTTCGCGCGCCAACGTTTCTTGAGCGCTCAATGTCTCTTTCGTGCTGTTCAGTTCAGCGCGTATCTCGTCTATCAGCGCGCCAGCCATACTCTGTGAAGCTTCGAGCTGTTCTTCGCGCTCTTTCAATTGTGCGCCCAGTGCGTCCACATCCGCCTGCTTTGCGTTGAGCTCGGCCATCAACTCATCAGCGCCATCGTCAAACATTGGATCGAAAACTGTTTCAGACAGCAGCCGCTCGCGATTCTTCAAAGCTACCCGCATCTCCTTCACTTGTTTCTTCAACGCAGAGACTGAATCCGAGTCCATCGTAATGCCTGCAAGCTTCTCCTTCAGAGTTTGGACCTCCGCGGTCGCCGCCTGGCTCACATTCTGCAGCTGTTCTAAGAGGGCCGCCTTAACTGACAGCTCGCCTTGAAGTGACGATCGTTGTGCCGCCGATGTGTCCAACAAACCTTGGAGTTCCTTAGTCCTCGCGAGCAGGCGGGCGATTTCCGCTTCACTAGATTCGCGCGATCGACGAAGTTCTCGTTCATTCATCTCCAAGCGGCCTTCGAGCATCGATTGAATGTCATCACGTTCTCGTTCAGCGCTTCTCGCACGCTCATCGGCAGATGCCAAGTTATCCCAGCTTGAATCCAGAGCGGCAGATCGTCTAGCGACTTCGAGCTTGAGTTGCTCGATTGTCGCTTTCGCAAGCTCGGCATCTCTATTTCGAATTCGAATTTCCTCCGTGAGTTGAGCGACGACGTCTCCTGCCACTGATTGCTCCAGCGGCTTTTCCAACGCCTGTTGCACTCGAGTCTCTGATTCAGCCTGGAGTGCCTCTAAGGCAGATACTTGGGACTTGATCTCAATCGCATGTCGCTCTTCTAGCTGTTCAATTTGATCCTGGAGCTCTCGCCCACGCGCCTCGGCGTCTTCAAGCGCTTTTTGCGTCTCGTGCAGCTCCGCTAGTTTGTTTTCTAAAGACTTGACTTCCACACGAAGTTTCTCCTTTGAAAGCTCCTCGATCTTTAGAGCGTCGGTCATGCGATGCTCTGCTGTGCGAGCGAGCGCCAATTCGTTCTCCTTCCTCTCGAGACGATTCTCGAGATCATTTGTGCGATTTCCATAAGCCGATATTTCTTGAATCTGCGCATTCAACTGCTTCGCTCGAACCTCTGACTCAGCCTGGAGCGCCTCCAAGGCAGATACTTGGGACTTAATCTCAATCGCATGTCGCTCTTCTAGCTGTTCAATTTGATCCTGGAGCTCTCGCCCACGCGCCTCGGCGTCCTCAAGCGCTTTCTGCGTCTTGCGCAGCGCCATCTCAGTATCGCTAACACGCTGCTCGCGTTCTTCGGACTTACTTCTGAAATCGGACGTGATTTCTTCTATGACTTGCTGGCGAAGCGTCGCGAGCAGTTCTTCTAAACGTACTATCTCGATCCGAAGTTCATTCTTTTCAGCCTCTTGAGACTGCAGCGACGCTGCTTTGCGCTGTTCCTCGGTTCGAATCGCTGTGATTTCAACATCCTTGGCTTTGAGAAGACGTTCGAGTTGGCTCGCTCGATCGCTGAACTTTAAGAGTGAAGCACCTTTGGATGCGGCCATTTCTTCAGCTAATTTTACCTTGGAACGCAAAGCATCCACGATGAGAGCCTTCTCATTCAGACCTGAAGATTTCTGTTGCTCGGCGGCGAGAAGTGAGAGCGCGTCAGCAAGCTGACGGCGCAGGGATTCATACTGCTCACTGGACGCCTCAACCTCTGATGTTTTCACCGCAATCTCTTGAATCATGCTTGCTTCCTTCTCCGCGAGAGCGACTTTCATTTGATCTTGCGAAGCCTTCAATCGCAACTCGATGGCACCAATATTTTCCTCCATTTCGCGTTTCTCCGCATCAGCAACTGATTGAAACTGTATCAATTCATCTGATTTCGAGGATAACGCCTCCATCGTGAGCTCCAGCTTTTGCAACGCCATCGATAGTTCTGATTCAAGTCGTCTTTCGTTGTCACGCGCTTGGCTAGAGGCGTCATTAGCCATAGCAGTCTTCGCCTGAACATCAAGAGTAAGCATTGCAATCTCATCATTCAAAGCACTCATTGCAGCCTCAGACTCGGCTCGAGATCGCGCTAGCTCTTCGCTTGTTTGCTCGGCTCGTTTTACCGCTGCTTTCATCTCTCCTTCTAAGGCAACTAGCCGCCCGCGTAGCTTCGCAGCATCGGCTTTGACTCGGACGAGCGCCAGCGCATCAGCCTCTGACGTATTTCGCAGTCCATCGAGCTCCGACTGGATGCGCTCAACGACCTGCGCGTGTTCGACAGTTTCAGCTTGAGCCAGTGCGCGAATGTAATCGATATCTGTCCTAAGTGTCACAAGTTCTTCCCGTGCAGCTTCGCCTCCCGCCGCGATATCCTTCTCTCGCTGCTTCAAATCCATAATTTGCTTCTCTTTCTCACGCATTTTGCGTTTAGAATCGGATAGCTGCTTTTGCAACGAATCGAAGTTCTTCTTCAATCGCGTGTAATCGGGCTGACTAGTGATATTTTCGAGCTCCTTTGCGCGCTGAGTGATGGCGCGTTCAAGCAGCGACGCCGTCAAAGTATCCTTCGCGAATTTAAGAGCAGTGGATTTGGACTCGTCAAACACTTTTGCGCCGAAATCAAAAAGTGAGTTCAGTGATTTCGACGAAATCAACTCCTCGCGGAGTTTCTTCACAAGTAGCTCGCTTCGATTCAACTGTTCGTCTTGTTCTTTAATCGTTGTGGTCTGCCTCGCTACGATGTCTGCATCGGTTGTAAGTCGATCTCGTATGCGCTCTATAAGATCAAAAGCCTCGTTCGCGCCTTCCCTCTCGGATAGCACTTCTACATTCTTCACCGCAAATAACAACTGAATATCCGAGATGATCGCATCGCGCGAATCGGAGTAAGCACGCAAGTCGTCGAGTATCACGTTGACTTCGTTATAACGCCCGCGCAAGGTGAGTAAATCGTTCTCCATCGCCTCCGATCCAGCCTTGCTCTCAGACAGCTTTATCGCCAAATCTGCAATCTTGGCGAAACGCTCATCGAGCTCTTTTTGCTTTGTCCTAAGCGCATACTCCGCCTGCGTCAACGCCAGCTTGGTCTTTTCTAATGCATCAGAAGCTTCGGCCTCATTGCTCTTAAGTTTGGCGATCTCGCGTTCGCGCTCCGCGATGACTCGCTCGTACTCGATACCTGCCTGCGCCTTTTCAGCCATTTTCTCACTCAAATCTTCCATTTCTTGACGAATACTTTCCATAGAAGTTTTGAGCGAGCTAATTTCAATTCGAGCATCCTCCGAAAGGTCAGCACGTTGCGATTCCAGCTGTGCTCTCGCCTCAGCTATTTGCGCCCGAAGCGTGCGCTCAACTTCGCTCGTCTCCTTGTCTTTCTGCATCGACGTCATCCTCAGTAATTCATACTCCTCAGTTAGCCGTCGAATTTCCATTTGAAGCTCTTCCGAACCAGACGAGTTCTTCGTCGCACGTCGATCTAGCTCTGCGGATTTCATGCGAAGCTCGCGCTCCAAATCGTCGCGACGCTTGTTAACTTGCTCGATGCCAGCATTCGCCGCAGACAACTGCTCGGTGAGTGCCTTAAGATTCTCCTGCAAGGCCTCCGTTTCGGCCTCAAGCCGCTCAATTACCGCCGTATCGCTCGTGCTTCTGTCTTGCGCGCTTTTCAATTGCGTCAAGACTTCAACCTTGGCTCGGAGCGCGTCGTCGACGGCTCGCGTCGCCGTTTGAAGTTCAACCATGGATGCCTCGAGCTCAACCTCGAGCTTGACGCGCTCGACGCGCCATGCTTCTTTGGCTGCTCTTTCCTTTTCGCGGGCGCGTTCGAGCTCACTCTCAAGGTCTCGTATCCGCCCTTCCGACTCATTCTGGTCGACGTCACCCGTTTCATCCTTGGTTTGCGAAGAGCGCAAGGCTTGCTCCAGACGTTCGATGTTCGCCCTGAATTCGGCGATTCGCATCGAGCTCTTTTCCTCAACGGCATCAAGCGAGTCCTGGATCTCAACGATGGTGTAAATCTGCGAACTAACTAGGCGCAAACCCCAGACCGCGCGCTGATCGATCAACTCTCGCATTTGCGGGTCGTCTTTCATGGCTCCAGATTTGAGAGTCTCAATCGCCATGTCCAAACGTGAAACCGCAGCGGCTGCACGAACGGATTGCATCCAGCGCTCCAAATCATTTTCGTACGACCTTTGCGCGCGCTCCACATTTGCGCGAGACGATGTTGCGCGACGCAACTCGAAGCGTAAAGCATCGATGTCTTCTCTGACACGCTGAATGGTAGAGTCGCTCGCTTGCCTGTTTTCCAGTGCGGTGAGTGTCGCCTCACGCTTCGCCAACACTCTCTTCAGCTCGCTCTCGAGCGAGACGCCAACATTCAAAGCTATGCTTATTTCCTTGGACACGATCGATTTCATGTCGATCACCGAGTTTGCTCTCTTGGAGTAATCGCGGTTTCGAATTCGACGTCGTCGTTTGAGCGCTTTCTTCGGCGCTTCATCTGGCGTCAGCGCCCGAATAGTGCGGAGCTCTTGGATCGTGCGCAACTCCTGGATCGTGCGCACTTCAATGCCCATTGAAAGCCACGTTCGTCGCAGCACTTCATCTGCCGCGCTCAAAGCGCTCAGTCGTCGCCCACCGATGACGAAACTCGTAGACCGCTTCGCTAGCGCTCGCGTCGCCGCTCCGACGACGAACGCGACGATTGAACTCGCAACGAACGCCGTGTTAAACGCGCTTCGCAACGCGTAAAACACCATAATGAAACTCGTCGACCCGAACGCCGCGCACCACGGCCTGTTCCACGACGAAACACGCACGATGGAGAGTCTCTCGCTCACCGACTCTCTCTCCTTCGCGATGGTGTCCGCGAGCCATACGCCTCCGTACGGTGCCAAAAGTGCCGTGGCGACGCACATCGTCACGCGCATCCACGTTCGCATCTCCAAGCGAGCCAGAGCTCCCGCCAAAACAACGATTAATCCTAGCACCGCGATAAGAGTCGAAAACCGTCTCGCGAAAGCGTCCTCCGTCGCGTTTTCCGCCTTCGCGTTCGCGACGTAGAGCGCCCAATACATCGCCCCCGCGCTCGCCATCGCGACGCAGAACCTCGCACTGACGGATATATCGCTCACAAACGTACGAGCGATCGTCATCGACGCGTCGCTCACGAGTACCAGCGCCGCCGCTCGCGCCGCGTCCGCCGCGCTCGCGAGCGCCGTCGCGACCTCCGCCCCCGTCGCCCCCTCCGCCGCCGCCGTCGCGCGAATCATGTCTCCATCACCCACGCTCTCGCGCTTCACGCCAATCACGCGCGACGTCGTCACTTCGCTCGACGTCGTCACTTCCCTCGACGCGCGCCCCGGCGCGCCTCCGTCGTCAACATCATCATCATCCATCGCTCGCGCGTTCGCGATCATCCATCGCGCGCGCGCGTTCGCCCGGTCCTTCATCGTCCCTCTCTCGCGCGCGTTCGAACGAACGCGCATTCGCGCGCGTCCGTGCGTCCCATCGTTCGTCGACGTCGCACGCGCGTCGCCATCGAGCGAATGTAATCCGCGAAAGCGTCGCGAGCCGCGCGTCGTCGTCGTCTTCATCATCATCATCATCATCATCATCATCCACCGACGGGCGACCTATCGGCGACGACCGAGGAGCGCTCGCCTCTCGCCTCTCGATGCGTCGCCGATGAGTCGCGACGAAAACGTCGATCGACGTTCGTCGATCGCGCGCGCGATCGACGCGCGCGTGTGCGCGGGCGAACGACGCGCGTTCGTTCGCGACACGTGACGTCACGATGATTAATCTTTTTTTTAATTTAAATTAAAATGTTATCCACGCGACGATGCGAACGGTCATTCGCCGTCGCTCGCTCGCGCTCGCCCGCGATCGATGTCGCGCGCTTCGTTCGATTTCGTCGATGATCGCATTCGCCCATCATTCACGCGAACGTCGCGTTCGTCGCATCGCGATCGCGCCTTTTGCGAATTCGCGAATTCGCGATCGATGATTCATTCATTCATTCAACACACCGCGATCGAGGAATCGAATGGAATCTCGTCGATTCGAATGTCATGGCATCGAATCGCGCGCGCGCGAATGACGAAAGCGATGCGTTTTTGAGAATTCGCGAAAGGCGCGATCGCGACGCGTTCGACGCCGCGCGATCACCCATTCGTCGTCGTCGCCCGTTCCATCGCGAACGGCGCGTCATCCGTCGACGACGACGATGGCGGTCGTGATGACGCGTTCGCATCGCGCGCGCGCGTTCGACGACCGCGGACGCATGGATGAATTTTTTTACTTTTCATTTCTAAACGCGCGCGCGCTGATGTCATTGGACATTCGACGACGAACGCGCCGTTCGTCGCCGAGGCGTCGTCACAATGACGCGCGTGGCCCCAATCGTCGCTGGATGACGAAACCGCGCGCCCTTCGCGACGTCCTCGCCACCGGGGTGTACGACGACGAAGAGAAGAAAAAAACAAAACAAAACGCCGACGAGCCGTCGACGGCGACGACGGTGCGCGAGGCGCGATGTACGAGAGAGAAGCTGTGCGCGGAACGGACGATTCTGCGCTCGATTCGCGACTCGTGGCTGTGTTCATGCGTGCGCGAGCGATGGCGCACCGAGCGCGAACGCGCGCTCGAGTCGTTTACGAGCGAATTAGAACGAAAAGAATACTTAGGGACGCTCGATCATCGGGAGAAGCGCGAGCTCGAGCGACGACGGGCGCGAGCGGGGACGTGGCTCGCGGCGCGCGCGAAGCGCGAGGAGAACGAAGGCGACGCGCCGAGAGCGCAACGCATGATTGGGATGAACGCGAATGATATGGAAAGGGATGATTTGGACGACGCTCGCGGCGATGGCGACGATGAGGAGGATGGAGGCGGAGACAGAGGACTGGAGGGGGGAGAGTACGAGGATGTCGAAGCGGAGTTTGAGGCGAACGCGCGCGAACGGGCGAAGTGGAGCGAGCGCTTGGTCATCGGACGGGATTTAGCGTTCGCTGGGGAAGGTGAACTCGGCGAAGGGTTGAGACGGTGGGAAGAGTACATCGCGGATGCGAGATTCGCGGATGGCATGCTGGCGGTGCGATTGATGGATGAGACGGAGCGATGCGAACGCGAGCTCGACGCGAATATCAAGGCGCTCGTCGCGCGAGGCGAGCGTTCGGGGTGGAGCGAGCTGGATGTGAGAATTCGCCGCGAAGCTTTGATCGCCGAGCACGAGGTCAAGGTTGCGGAAATTGCGGCGCGCGAGCGGGCGTTGCGTGAGAAGAAATTGAAACGCGACAAGCTCGCGAGTTTGGATGCCACGACGCGCGCTAAAGTGTTGAGAGTTTGGCAGAAACACGCCGATGCAAAGAATCGCGCGTGAGCGGTCGCGCGCGACGTCCTCGGCTTGGGCTAGTGCGCTTGGTCCTCACTTGTTCCAGTACTCCTCGTCAGCGGCTTTTAATCGTAGCGTCTCGCCGCGTCTTGCCGCGTCGAGTACATTAGCCATAACTCAGTAAGTAGCATATCGTAGTGTACTAGTAGCGTAGCGTAGGGTAGCGTAGGGTAAAGAAACCGTCTCATGGATTCTCAAACAAATTACTGTTTTCCCCGTTCTGCTGCGTCACTTCGCGCCTCTCACCATGAGCCGCGCCGGCGTCACGCCGTCCACTCGCGACGCCATGGCGCGCGCCACCTCGACCTCTCCCGCGATCGAACCCGCGCCGAAACCTAAATCGAGTGTTAAAAAGTCTCGTAGGCTCGACCTCACTGGTCTCGGTCGAACGGCATGGTTTTTGCGTCCGAAGTACAAGTTTACCGGGATTGGATTCGTTCTTGGTTTTGCCGTCGCGTCGTGGTTCGCCGAGCACGTCGTGCGCACGCGCGTCGCCCAGGCCAAGCGCGCGTACGAAGAGAAACGAAACGCCGAACGCAGAGTGAAGAGGGAGCGCGCGGAAGCGGCGAAACGGTCGGGGCCGATAATTGAAATAATTGACGACGACTCGTACGTCGACGGGGATCCTTCGCTCAAGGTTGCAGACGTCGGGTCGAGCGAAGAAGAGTACAAGATGGTGCTCGTCGCGCGCACGGACGTGCCGATGTCTGGTGGAAAATTAGGCGCTCAGTGCGCGCACGCAGCAGTGGGGGTGGTGCAGAAGCTCTCGAGCGAGAGTCACGCGATGTTGCTCGGGCGGTGGGAACTGGATGGCTCGAAAAAGGTAACGTTGGGCGTCGGGTCAAAGAGTCAGTTCGATGGCATCGTCGCCGAAGCTAAGGGGCGCGGGCTACCATTTTACGTAGTGGAAGACGCTGGACGAACGGAAATCGCGGCGGGCACGGTGACGGTGTGCGCGATCGGGCCGGCCGCGGCGAGCGCCATCGACGCGGTGACGGGCAACTTGCGGTTGTACTAGTCGGTAGTAGTTTTTACAGTTCGTATCCTAAGTAGCAACGTGAGTGATGCGTGTTGCGTAAGCAGTGTTGGATTACTCGAAAACGTTTTCGCGGTCGACGTCGACGTTTGTCTCGTCGGGCTTTGTGGCCTCCATGGACGCGAAATCGATAAAGTGCGTCGATCGGTGGGATTCGTGGTAAAATTCCTTCGGATTGGCCAGCTTGAGCGCGTACTTCATGCCCGCGCTGTGCTTGACACCCATGAAGTTATAGTTCCAGCTTCCACCGTCGGGTACCATGTAATATCCCGAGAAGCGGTCTGATAGGAGCATTTGCACCTTTTCGTAGTGCGTCGCTACGTAGCCCTGCGGATTCGAGCTGCTCATGTCTTTATTGTTTCGTCCCCATTCGTAACCAGTCGGAGTGATTTTGTAAGAAGTTAGCGAACACGAGCCTGGAGTAAACGAGCACGTAAGAATGATGCACTTTTCGCCGTCCCATGAAGTGTTTTGCTCTAAAATCTTCGCGTGTTGTGTCACGTCTTGCGGCTGCAACTGTGAGCTTTCGTTGGGTTGCGTGTGAATCCAGCCGAGGGGCTCGAGATCGTTCAAGTAATCGTGTTCGGGAAGCGTTGACGGCAAGTTCACCGCGCTGTGGTTACCCCACTGAGGCGGCATGACGACGCATCGAATCTCCTTGACTTGTGGATTATCCGGAGGCGACACGCCGTACAAGTAACCAGCAATTTGCGTGCGCAAGTCGGCGATGGTGATGAACTTCTTCAAGACATTTTTGGGCATAATGTACGTATACCCAGTCTCCTTCAAATCGTCACTGTTCACGTAGATGTGGTTCACGCGCAAATGCAGGTTGGTCGCGCTGATGGCGCGAATGCGCCAATCTGTCTTGCTTCCAAACGTCGCTTGCTCGTACGGGCTCGTCGTGGTGACAATCAGCTCGTCCCCGTGCACATTGGTTGTCTTAGTCGTGACAGCAATCTGCTGATTTGCATCGAGCCCACGCTTTTCGATATCGGCGATTTCCTGTCGTTGAATAGACGGCGGGGTGATTTCGGCGCCGAGGATAATGTCACGAACTTCACTTTGCGTCAACGCCGAAACGTTCACGTTGTTCTTCGCTGAATAGTCCGCAAGAATCAGATCCTTGAGCGCAATTTCAACCTTAATCCACTGCTCATCCGTCAAATCCGGCCAGACGTGATGCGGAAGCGTTACCACAGTCTTATCGGGACGCAACATCATCTTAGCCTTTTCGTTATTGACGTGCAACGCTCGCAAAATCAAAATTAGTCTGCTGAACGCAGTGTAACTCGATATCGTCTTCAACCAATCGTCATAAATGTTGAACAACACCATCTGAGGCTCGGTAGCCTTTAAGATGAGATCGCCAAACTTCTCAATTTTCATACACGCTTGAAACGGCAGCTGTAACTCGCTCCCCTTGATGACGATGTTCGGATAATCGAGCATGTGCGTCTCCAACGGGTCGAGCATGCCTTTTCTTGTAACGATGATTTGCTTTGGTTGCTCTTCGATCGGCAGCGAGCGAATCAGAGCCGCGACTTCTTCTGCGGTCTTCCATTTGGCCAGCTGCGCGAGACGCTTTTGACCAGCCCAAACGCTGGTGTGAATAATCTTCAAGAACAGTTGTCCAGTGCGAGGGTTGAAGATGAAAATCGCCCCGTTGATCGGCTTCGTGACCAAGTTGCCTTCGAATGTCTTGTGAATCGTCACGCGGTAGACATTCGTGTCGTCGACGAACCAAATAGTCTGGTTGCTGAACAACTCGCCGTAGTTTTGTGCGTTCAAATACGGCTCCGTCGGTTCGGACGAGTACAACTGCAAGCCCTTGCGAATGCGTTCCCGCAAAACGTACAGCGCCGGGTTCGCCTTCATGATCTTTGCCATCGCTTGTTGCACGAGAGGCTTGCAGCCTGGGAACCAGTTACCATAAGCCGAGTGCAAATTGTACGCCAAATCAATGCCAATCATCACCCCAGTCGGGGATGGGTAGATAGACATGTTGTCCGTTGTGTAATCGAGGAACTTGGCGCGAGTGTAGCGCTCGATGTCGTGTGAGTCGAAATCGCCCCATCGAAGTTGCACGTCAATCCAAAACTTGTTAGAGCTCTTTTGATCAAAAACGTCGTTCGTTTCGCCCATCAGTGCCGGCTTACAGATCGACCACTTGTACGCGGCGAATAGCAAAATATCGGCACATGAGCTATTCATCTTGTACGACTTTCTGGGGTGAATCGTCTCCTTTTGCACGGTTTCAATCTCGAGCGCGTCCAACTCCTGGTCAAAAACGTTGCACAAATCCATCACAACGGATTCGTGAATTTTCTGCCACAAGTGCGCACGGAAGATTTGAATCAACGAAATCTTCAGCGTTGGAATCTTACCGTGCATGAAGATGCCCGTCAAGTCGAGTTGCACTTGGAAACCAACGTAGACATTTGCGCGGTTTATCGTTGGCGACCACCAGAGCGTGAAACGACGATTAGGAATCTGGTTCAAACCGCTTCGCTGCGCATTAGTGAGCTTCTTGTACTGCATACTCTGCTCAAACCCTGACGCTTTTTCCCAGAACAACCCTTCCCAAGTCGGGAAGTACGTGCCCTTGAACAATGTGTGCTCGAGAATACCTTCAATGCCACCGAGCGCCTGAATTACGTCGGTGCGATAGTTGTTCAGGTTCCATAGTTTACCGTCGTGACGTTGATGCGTCCACCAAAAAGGATTTTGTCGCGTCAAGCTAAACTCTTTAAACGCTAATCGCACCCGCCAGCCCTTGTCGTACGCCAACGTGTGTCGATCTTTCTGGAACAAAGTATTGATACGAGGAATACCGCGATCCCACGAGTCTTCCAAATCCTCCAACGTCAAGCGACGGTTTTGCGCTTGCGCCTCTTGACGCTTCAACGCGTACTCCGCCCACACGCGCTGCGAGTCGTTGAACTCGGCTTCCCAAGGTTGGATGTAGCGAAACAAGTTTGGAATGAGCTGATCCTCTTCATGCGTCATGCCCGAGCGAAAATGCGTGATGCCAGAATCTGTCTGCATACTGTATCGCAGATCGCTCTGAGGAATCAAAATGTGGCCCATTGAGAGCATACCCAAACCACCAATCTCCTTCGGCGAAAAGAAAACCGCGGGCGGGAAACGACTCGGCATCTTCGAGTTCAAACCAATCTTCACCCGCGTCTGAATCTTGTTTTCACACTTGACGAGCAAATCCAACAGTTCGGCGGTGTGAATCGTCGCCTCGCGGTAGTAAGTCATCAATCCAATCAAAGCGGTGTTCCACTTATTCACAATCTTGGAGAACGTTGTCGCGCCAGAGGACATCAGCACTTGACGAATTCGGTTTTCGAACGACTTGAGTGCCTCGTCATCCACGCGCAAGAAAGCTTGTGATGTACGTTCTTTGGTTTGCTCGTTGTGCAAGTTCCACACGCCGTCCTTGTTAGCAAAATGTTCTGTCGCCATGCGAATCTTGGGTAAAATGCGTACTTCAAAACCGCACATGGAGAATAGCAAGTTCGGATTATTTTGAGAGTAGACGCTTGCAAACCCATTATCCCACTCAAGCGTTGTCAGCGAGCGAGGCAGACGATTCTTTATGTCCCAAAACACGGCTCGACCCAGGTTTACGTCGTGCTTCATCAAACGCATGCGCGCGTCACGCGGCCAACATTTTTTGTTGTTATATCCAACCATGTTTTCGTTGTTCGGATCTGGATGTTCAGTCAGATAACGCTGAATCAAGTCGCGTGACTCTTCGGCGGTAAACCTGAACAACACGTGTATCTTGTCGACGTAACGTGAATACAGGCGAATGGGATGTTTCGTCTCGGTCGCAACGTCTCGGTATGAAATAAACTCATTCGGCATGTTGGCCGGACCGGCAATTTCAGACGCGCGCGTCAACCCGAGCAAGAGTAAATCCAAAACGAGACCGTAGTACTGCGTCATGAACGACGAAAACTGCAACCCTCGAATCATGCCATAGCTGTTCGTATGACTCATATCCTTGTATGAAATCACCACGTTGTTCTTTGACGTGCAGTAATCAGCGATGTTATGATCAACGATCAAACGCATAAGGCGGTTGAGCAACGTCAAATCAACCTTCTCGAACATCTTTTCAAACTTTGTTTGCAGCATCACTACGCATTCACCTTCGCTCGTATCCCAAATATCCGTCAAGTTGTTTATCCCTTGGCACCACTTGTACACCAGCAAAGGAGGCGGTTCGGTGTCCGACGGCTTGATCCAGTTCGGGAAGAGCTGGCGCTTGTCGGACTCGTACCACATGTACTGATCGAGGTACGCGTCCGATATCTTTTCAAGCGGTTCGATTTCGTACACGGGAATCAAGTGCGAGTACAAGTCCATGAACTCTAAGCCAACCTCTTTAAATGCGCGCTGCGTCAACAAGTGCCTCTTAATCCGACTCAAAGCTTCGTGCGGATTGTCAAACGCTTGCTCAATGAGCCCCAACTCCTCGCGCTGATTTTGGTTCAAACGTGCGGCAGCCGAGTAGTTCTCCTTCAAGCGCTCGAGCGCCAGGATGAGCAACTTGCGGTCATGCTTGTAAGACAACGGAGGGAACGGGATCGGCGAAAATCGGCGTGATTCGAGCCAGTGCACCGTCGTGGTGTATATCGCGACAGCTTCCTCGGGAGTGACATATGGGCCATCCTTGAGGTAGTTATGCTGACGCTCTTGTTCAGCCTTCAAGTACAAACGCGTCAGACGACCGAGATTCTTGCGACACACGGTTTTATCCACCGTTGCACCTCGACGAATGCGTTCACGGTTGTAATGCGCCACATTGGTCCACCAATCCGCCTTGCTCTTCACGTAGCGCAAGATCATATTCTCTATCGGTGTGGGCATTCCTGGTACTTTCCACGGAATGTTCGCTTTCCTGCGCGGTCATTTGAAAAACACAAAAGATAAGTTGTCAGTCTGGGGTCAACCGCGGAGCTATGCGATGACGTGGGTCGCCGAGGATCGAAAAATGAGAGGCGTAAATGAATGCGCTTCGATACGTACCAACATCTCCATGCCTCCGAAAGGTGCGCTAGGATAGTACGAGCTTTGTTTTGCTTGATGCCCTCCGGCATGGAATCGAGGATGTCGTGCATCACCGCAGCGCGCAATTCGAGATCAAAGTGCGACTCGATGCGCTGCTTAGTCACCGTCTTCGCGACACCCTTAGTGTTACGCCCTTCAAACTGACGTGCAAGGAGATTACCCAACCAACGCTCGAGTAAAGGAACAACGCCACGCAAGAAGAACAACCACACACGCCACATAGGCGCCCAGAATCCAACGCCCGGGCCCTTACCAACCGGACCGCTATTGAAGCGGTAGTAGATCAAGTGTTTTAGATCCTTGCACATTCTGATTTGCCGCATGAGCTTGTACTTATAGCGGTACATACCAGTCAGCTGGCCAACGTGCGAGAAAATGTACTGCAAGCCGTCGGCCAATTGAAACGCGTCAACGTTGCCAAGACGAAACTGCACGTTAGAATCCACGACGAGCTTCGTCAGACGTAAAACTTCGCGGCAGAGGTGGAAGGCGTTCCCGAAACGACTCTTCTTACGCTCTTTCGTCGTCAGCGTCTTCACAGGCTTCAAGTTAAAGTTGTAATCCAAGTGCAAGTAGTTCAAGTTCTTGCGGTGAATCAACAAGTTGAGCATGTTGTACCCTTGCCTGCACACTTGCAAACCAGCTTCGACCCAGTCCAACTCGGTGCATTGGAAAAATTTGGTCTTCTTCAACGCGGTGAACAGGTTTCTACGCTTCATCGGTTTCGGCGGTCGCTTGTGGAGCTGATTCAACACGAAATTCTTCAACAGCTTCTGATAGGACACGCGCACCTTAACCGGATATCCCGACGGACAGTGCTCGTGGAACCAACTGTTCACGAGCGGTACATCCATCGCGCGACGAGTCTGTCCACTTCTAAGGTTGAACGGTCTAGGTGCGTAAAGTAACGCGATACCACCCATCGTGTTTTCCGTGTACAGCGGTGTATCCTCTAAGAAAGGCTCGATGCCATCTGGTAACTGGTAATCATCCTCCTCGTCCTCGTCCTCGTCCGCGTCGTCCTTCTTGCTGCTCTTGCTTGATCTATAAAACGCGATCGGGTGAATTAAGGGATCGTAGTAATACGCCGGTAAATCTGGGTCATCCGTCTTGATGAACATGACCATCGGCGTGTGATACGTCGCGAGCGACACCTTTCGCGGCCGGTTGTTGTACAAGTACGGAAACGCCACCTTGTACTCGGTGCGCAGAGCGCTTCGGATGATGAGCTTGTTAATGTCGTTGAATTCGTTCCAATCTTCATCAGCGCGATCCATATCTCGATACAGCGGTTCGAATTTTGGTCCTCCCGGAATGCACATCCCGAGCGCCTTGGCGGTGAAGAAAGACTTGTGATCGAACAGGTAAAAATAATTTTTATCCGTCAAGTCGCTCAACAACTGCGAAGACAAACGGTGCAGATTCGCCATGACCGGCAGCGGGAGCTGCCACTTTTTGTAGCTGGGCCCGTTCACAAACTTGGTCCATTTTAAGGGCATGTGATCGTAAAACCAACTCGCCACCGACCCGTCTTCTTCTTCATCCAACTCGAGCGCGATGGCTTCGAGCGGGTCCACGTCCAACAAGTTGTCGGCGTAGTCCAACGGCGGCTCTTCGTCATCAAACGGGGGGAACCGCATGCGCTTAAAGTGCTTTCTGTCGCGTTTCTCTCGGCGCATCGTGATCCACATCGTCCCCCACTGCGCGATGAAAACTGGCTCGATCACTCGCGGCGTCTCGTTGACGAACGTAATCGCCCCCGTGATGTGGTAAATCACTTCGCAGTGTCGAACTTGCTCCCAAGGCATCGGCATGTTCTCCAAAAGCTTATACACCGCGTGCGGAACAAACTTCAACGCCCCCAAGTACACTCGCTTATCGTGTCTAAACTTCCTCGAAGACATATCCCCGTGATCTTTAATGATCTTCCGCACGTGTTCCGGCGGCATCGCCTCCTTCGGCGGCTCCACGTACCCAAACTTCCTCGCCGCGCTGTACCTCTTCGCATTCAACGCCTGCCATTTACGTCCTATCACCCAATCGTAAATCAATCGATGCATGTCGTCAGTATCCATTCATCCACGCCGACGCTCGCGTCTCCCGCGCTTTGCGTCCTCGCTTCCCTCGCGCGCGCGCTCGCTCTCGCTCGCGTCCTCCTCTCCGTTTTCTCTTCGCCCTCACCTCGTTCTCTCAATGCGTCGCTCTCGTCATTCGTCATCATGTCCTCATCTCCGTCGTCGTCGTCGAGCGACATCGATCGCGAGCGCGATGTTTTGAAGTGCGTTTCATTCGATCGCGAGCGCGCCGTGGCGTCCTTCGGACGCGCCGCCGATCGGTCGGTCGGTCGGTCCTGTGGTCGGTCGGTCACGGTCGGTCGGTATTCGA
>Ga0222712_10000698_pt1 | contig 43151 bp, 58 predicted proteins | sample C33_657DmetaG_FD_165043 | JGI IMG/M metagenome (GOLD analysis project Ga0222712, IMG submission 165043) | Estuarine water microbial communities from San Francisco Bay, California, United States - C33_657D | ecosystem: Environmental > Aquatic > Marine > Unclassified | place: USA: California... | reverse complement strand
CGTTGAGGTCGTAGGTTTTGGAGGTTCGAGTCCTCTCAAGGGTACCAGAAAGTGTTGACAAGAAATGTTTTAGAGCATACAATATATAGATGCTGTTAACAAAGACAGCAACAACTGTTCTTTAAAACTGTTAGATAAATTTTTGCCCCGGTGGTGGAATGGTAGACACGATGGTCTTAGAAGCCATTGTCGAAAGGCGTGGGAGTTCGAGTCTCCCCTGGGGCACCATTAGAAGTAGCATAGCTCGTCGGTCTACGATCAAGACTAACCTTGTTCGAAGCGGGAAGCCTATGATACTAGTAACTGTCTACTGTAAGTAGGCAACAATAGGTAGCAAGAGAATAGTAAACTGTGCTACTCCTAATGGTAAAGATTTAAGGGTGGTTTAACATCCTGTAGGCGGCTTGCCGTCTACGAAGAATAACTGTGGTGACACAGCCAAAGGAGGTATTCCTACATAACTCCGCCAGCAATGGTTCATTTAGACAAGCCTGCTCACTGCCGCGAGGCAGCGTTCATTGATAAGACCGGTGGATGTAACTGTGAAGCTGATGTATGGGGAAGAACATTGTTCGACGTGCCGCAAGGAACACGGGGCAATGAAAAGTAACAGGTGGTGCTGACTTCCATACGAAACCAATCTGCGAACAGGTATGAGAAAGGGTAGTGTAGTTTGTCCGAAGGGTCGCACCTAAGGGCTAATACGCAGTATTAATGGTTAGTGGACCTAGCAATAGAGACACCGATCGTGAAATACGACTGAGTAGCTCGCGAGGCAAAAGGTATGTGGTGAGTTGTATTTTGTATTCCAAAAGAATACGAAGCAACTGAGGCAGCTCATCGCGGTAGGTTGTTATAGATCAATGGTAGATCATTTCTCTGTTAAAGAAACTGCTGAAGGTTCAAATCCTTCTAACAAATCAAAAATGCAAAGACTGCCTCGGTCATATGTGAAAAGCATCTAATACTGTAGTGGTAACACAATACAGTCAGACGTAGCTCGCAAGGTGAAATCTGTTTATGCTGGAAGTTTCGTAAGGGTTTAGCGACTCTGAATAGCTCGCAAGGTTAACGGGATAGATGGCGTAGAATAGCATATGGTGACAAGACTACTGCCTGTCTTTAAAAACGGCGATGCTGATAGTGGACATAGGTACCGCAAGGGCTTATGTGGATGTCTAGAGAAGCAGTGCTCGCAAGGTGCTGTATAATGCTAGAGGCACTATTGGCTTAAGGTGTAATCTCAACCTTAGGCACTATTATAAAACACATTGGTCTACCGCCACCGAGAGGTAGTTAAAGACAATGACAAGCAACAGCCAGTGTGTTTCATAATAGATTTAGGAAGGTTGGATGAGTGGCTTAAATCAGCAGTTTGCTAAACTGCGGGGTGCCGTAAGGTGCCCCGAGGGTTCGAATCCCTCACCTTCCACCAAGAAGAAAAGATAACTAAAACAAAAGGAATCCTATGTTAAAACCAAATGCTAACTTCAGAATGTCTAAGCAGTCCAAACGATTTTTGGCAACGATCGTTGATCCTCATAAGCGAGGTGAATTTAAAAGATCAGCTATTCAATCAGAACTAGCAGCCGCTATCCAACCTAGAGTCTCTAAAGGAAAGAGAGACGCTAAGGAGGAATAATATGTCAGGCAAAGGTTCTAGGCCTCGTCCGTTTAGCGTAAGCCAAGAAGAATTTGGCAATAGATTCGATGCGATTTTTGGCAAGAAGAAAAAAACTGATGCTGAAAAGTTTGATGACGCAATCATGAAAGACGAATACTACGATTTAGACGAAGAATATATTGATAAGGAAAATAAAGATGCAGATCAAAGCGGTTGCTGAAAATGAAGAAATTGGTAAGTGCGGTTGTGGCCGCAGTCCAACAGGTAAGTGTATTGGTTGGCACGGCCTAAGTGAAGAACAATTCCGTGAAGAATTGGCTATCTACGAAGCTAAGATCATCGATGATCTTAGAGCAAAAGACAAGTAATTCTTCCAATCTGTATTGACAATTACACAAAAGAATGTATAATTGTTTTTGTCATGTTAGAAATAGCATGACTGGGAAAGTAAAAGGTAGATGAGGGTAGACGACCGTTATCGCTGCATGCGATGACATACAATCCTGGCAAAACGTCTTGAAAACGTTTCGTGCTTGAGTGTACCGATTCCAAATATCTTTAACTAGACTGTCAGTTGTTGATCGGAAATATTCAGGCCTTTGTCGCCTGTCTTTTGCACGTTGATCAGAATCGGAAGATTCGTTTGTCAATTGTCCGGTCTATTACTTGACCTTTTACGGACCCACCTATATAATAAAGGACATCATGGCAAGGATCACTTCACAGAAGGCAGCAGAAGCAATAGGCAATCAATTCGATTTGGTCCTTGTGGCATCGGAAAGAGCTAGAGAAATCAAAAGAGGATCTCTTCCTAAAATCAAATCAGACAACGCAGAAATCGTAACAGCTTTAAAAGAAATCGAAGAAGGCTTATACACTAAACAAGACTATCTCAGAACACTAAAAGGAAAATATAAATGAACATCACTCTACGCAAAGCAAACGCCCTACAGAACTCTATCCAAGATGCTATCAAAGGCATCAAGATCGAGCATCAGATCGAGATCAACGAATTCCAAGATCCAGAGGCAACTCTGACCGCTGCCAACGAGTTGTTGTTCGCTAACGACACTCGCAGACAGCAACTACTCGTGGTGTTGTATAACATCCGCGGTCTGGTAGGAACAGCCAATGTCCAGAGCGGTATTGACCTTGCGTTGACCAAGGCAGCATTCATGGACAAACGTCTAGCTCAGTTAGAGTCTCTATCTAACAGCGATGCTCGCATCAGCGAGGAAGTGTTAAAAGGAAAGCTGGACAAGATCCGCAACCGCAAAGAAGAAAGTCGTGCTAGCCTGTACGGCCGTGATGACACAGTGACTACATCTGTTCTACATAAAGAACAGATCGACGGAATCAAAACTGAGATTAAAAATCTCAAGAAGCAGAAACAGAAGCTCAACGACGAAATCCTTGAGCTCAACATCAAGACCGAGATCCCACTCGGCGAAGATGCCGTGGCAGTTCTCCAGAAAGAAGGCCTGCTGTAAGAACCCCGGGGTCCCTTCCTCGTTATTAAAGGGGGTAATTGGCTTCACCATAACGCCAGGGTACAAACGGTAACGACCCCAAGGCCCGCTATATGGGCGACTTGAGACACCGTGGCGGCAGAAGTAGAACTGACGACAAAAACGCAAATACTAACGGACAGGGTAACCACTCAGTCTAGGGCGGAACAGGGAACCGTAGCTAGACACTAATTATCGCGGGATAGAGAAACGGTAACTCAAGAGTCTCATAAGCTCTAGATCCTGGTTCGATTCCAGGTCCCGCAACCAGTTATTGATAGTAGTATAAGATCTGATCAACGACCGTAAGGGGAGACTAAGCGGGTGGAACTGCGAAGTCGAGTACATCGTAGGTGTATCGTTGTCCTTTATATGATCCAGGGCTTTTACAGAGCGACCAGATTGCGAGGTAACAGATTCCATGTTAGGCTAGACCATAGAAGCAGACACTGTAATGTTTGGGTGGCCAGGAGCCGCGGCTTAAACCAACACTTCATTATTACTATCAATATTCAAACTCGCCATAGTTCAACGGACAGAACGAGTTCCTCCTAAGAACTAGATCCAGGTTCGATTCCTGGTGGCGAGTCCAGGCGTAAATAGTTTTATGCGGGGTTCGTAAAATGGTATTACCTTAGCCTTCCAAGCTAAAGTCACGAGTTCGATTCTCGTACCCCGCTCCATATAAAATGAAAGTAATAGACTCCAACGGCACATTTCGTAAATACGATTTCAGTTCTGTTATTACAGAAGCTGACAATCTAGAAGCCTGTCACACAATAAAAAACATAATCGAAAACGGCGGATACTTTACCAACAGTCCCAAGTACCAAACCAAAGAAAATATATTTGCTCGTTCTGAACCGATATGGTTAAAATATAGGATGAGCTTTTTGTTTTCTTTATTCATGTATCTAGGACGTGAAGTTAAAGTCAGTAACCTAATGGCTTGGTCGTTTATGACAAACCTTGAGAGTGCCGAAGATCGAGAAAAACTTTGGCATCATCATTGGCATCCTACAAATCCTAACGCTAAGATGATCAGCGGAGTCTGGTATCTACATATACCCGATGACGTTAAAGACATAGATTATTGCGGTACTGAGATGGCCCCAAATGGTCCGAATAACGAAGGTAAGTTTTTTGTACGACCTAGCAAGTTTAATTGGCTGTTATATCCTTCCAATCAATGGCACCGACCCGGTGTTGTCCAAAGCAATCAATATCGTTATATACTAGCGGCTGATATTGAATATCAAGATTGACACTGGCACCGAAAGGTGCTATAATTTAAAGTATGTATAAAGTAGAATGGAAAGACGCAGCGGGCAGAGGCTGCGAGGAAGAAGTAAAAGATCTATCTCTAGCATTAGCTAGAGCAACAGAATTAGGGATACCAGTTACTATAAATGGTGGTGGTATGGTAATAGTAGGAACATTTGGGGCAGATTCCGTAAGCAACGGAATTCTACCAAACGGAGAAAAATATACATGGTACAAAAGAAGATATGTCAAAAAATGATTTAATTGAATTAACAGGCACAGTGGACGAAGTTCTGCCTGGCAGTATGTATAGAGTAAAGATTGATGAAATGAATAATATCATCACTTGCTACACAGGTGGCAAACTCAAACAACATAAAATTAAAATCATTTTAGGCGACCGTGTAAAATTAGAAGTCAGTGCTTATGATTTAACCAAAGGCCGTATCACTTACCGTTTGTAAAGGAGCTTCCATGAACCCGTGGATCCAAAATGTATCGCTCAGCGATGTTAAGAAAGGTCATCATATCGATGCCGGCGTTAATTCTATGCTGATCCAAATTGTTGATCCTGCTATGGAGTTTCCCACTCCCAGCTATAACTTCAAAGAAGTACATCAGTTTGAGTTCTTGGATCTTGAAAAGTCAGACGACACTATCAACGACGACTGGAAGATCAGTGACGCACAAGCAGAGCAATTAGTAGCCCTGTTACAGCGAGCATTCGAAGATCGTATGAATGTCGTAGTTCATTGTGTGGCAGGTGTTTGTCGTTCGGGTGCTGTCTGCGAAGTTGGCGTGATGATGGGCTTCCGTGATACGGAAGTGTTTCGCTCACCTAACCTCTTAGTCAAACACAAGATGATGAAGTGTCTAGGTTGGACCTACGATGAGGACGAGCCTCATACTATCAACGGTGTGACTCTACCCTCGGGCATCGTAGTTCCTCCCAAGGCCATAGACTGGTCCAATGACAACGAAAAGGTCTTTACACTAGCAGCAGAACGCAGAACTCGTAGGGAACAAACAGGAAACAACTAATGGAATTTGCTGTTCAATCTCGTAGTAAACAGACCAAGACTTTCATAGAAGCATTATTGCCTTCCATGATCAAACAGTTGGGTTTGACTCGTAGCAAGAAACTGTTGTTTGTTAAGACTGCTCGCACAGGACTAGATGGACATGACGGATTAACCAGTCATCTCAAACAGTTCGATGCCATAGTGGTGTTAATCAGGCCGCAGAATCTTGAGAGGATGGGTCTCACACTTGCTCACGAGATGGTCCATGTAAAACAGTTGGCCAAAGGTGTCTTGACTTCAGACAGTCGAGGTAACTATTGGAGAGGTCGTAGGTACGGGGCACGAACCAAGTATTTGGACATGCCTTGGGAAATAGAAGCATTTTCAAAACAAGAGCTACTCTTTAGGAGAGCTATACAATGAAAGGAGGGCAATATGCCTAGCGTATTTTTAGTTAGCGACACGCATTTCGGACACGCTGGCGTTTGCCGCTTCACTCGAAATGACGGTGTTACGAAGTTACGTCCCTGGGACGATCCCGCGGAGATGGATGAAGCTATGATCAAGGCTTGGAACGAACGTGTCAAGCCCACAGACAAGGTCTATCACTTAGGTGATGTAGTCATCAACCGTAAGGCTATGTCGACGTTGGCTAGATTGAACGGTGACAAGGTTTTGATCCGCGGTAACCATGACATCTTTAGAGATGACGAATACCGTCAATACTTTAGAGAGTTGAGAGCTTACCACGTGATGAACGGTATGATTTTGTCGCACATCCCAGTCCACTCAGATAGTTTGGGTAGATTTGGAGTTAACATACACGGTCACTTACACGCAAATCGTGTTCGTAAGGCTCGTGGCGTTGATGCACGTACAGGAGAAATCTTGTACAGCGATGAGATTGATCCACGTTACCATTGCGTTTGCGTAGAACAAACACCAGACTTTGCTCCTATCTTGTTTGAAGACGTTATCAAGCGTATCGAAGCAGAAGGTGGTGAAGTGGGTTTTAGGAACGGTAACGGACCTACCATGTAGCGTAAAATAGGGCACTTCGGTGCCCTATTTTTTTGACTTTAATTTCTTGATCAGAGGTTTGATATAATCGTTTTGTATAGTTTTCATATACAAGTCCCATCGATTGATAGAGAGTAAAAGATCAGAGTATTCTTTATCAGTCATCGCCATAGTTAATTGTCTATTGCTGAGTATAGGATGATTAAGACTGGCTTTGTAAAAATCACCTTTATATAATTTTCTAAACTCACTAGGATCGTTCTCGCTAGCGATACGATCAGCCGTTTCTAAATTTGGTATGTCGGTATCATCTTCTTTACTCCAATCCCAAAACTTATTTGGATCGTTAAAGTGATAGCCGTAGTTAGCGTAATTTTTATCAATGTCGCTCTTGTACATGTACTTGGTACTTTCGTGATCGGCGGCAATGCTTAGAGGAAACACCCATGCTTCGTCAATAGGACAAGCAGAGTCTTTGAGATATCTGCCAGTATCCTCTATAGAAGATATTGGTTCGTGTGGAAGGCCTACTATAAATCCTGCTTGTATATGAACTTGGTCACCCCATACGCTCTTACATAAATTTAAAGTTTCTTTACGTTTATCGGCACTCATACCTTTTCCTATCGACTTAGAGGCCTTAGGATGAAAAGTTTCAATACCAAAATAACATTGCGATAATCCCATATCTAGTAACATAGGAATCTGTTCAGGGTGGACTGCTAGTAAATCTAATCGTAGGTAACACCAAAAATTTATCTTGAAAGGTAAAGTATCTAGAACACGTTTCAGCATATCTAGTTTTTCGCTGCTATCATTAAATGTATCATCCATAAGATAATACTGTGTAATGCCCCAACGATTATAGTTATCAAGTAACTCATCTTTTAATATTTGTTCATGCTTGAGATAATCTAGGATATTTTTTTCACCTATTAGAGGATAAGAACAAAAACTACATTTAAATTTACATCCTCTACTTACTTCTAAAGACAGTGTTTCGTTAGGTGTTACAAAATCATATTCAGTATACGCTGTTTTACTTTCTTTGAAGTCCCATACATTGTTACGAGCTTTTTGATCATGGTCGATAATTTTGTTAAAAATCCTTCGAGATTTTTTAGACAAGCTATCTAATAGATCTACTATCATAGTTTCACCATAACCTACCATAATATGATCTATGTAGGGTTGATCTAGATACATATCAATCTTTGTACCTCCTAACATTATCTTTGTTTTGGGATTGATAGATTTAATAAGTTCAAACCAATGTGAAGTTCTATTAAATGTAAACGCACTGGTTAGCGAATCTTTGTATCTATGATCTAAAATTTTCTCCCCTTCGTCTTGATAGGACCGGCCAGGATCAACTATCTGAGGAGTTTCGCCGGGAAGTTTATAAGGTAACCATGTGGTACTAAAACCAATTAATAATGTAGTATTGCTTACAGCATTTTCAATGATATCTTTGTATTGGTTATAATTTATAGCCGAACAAAAATCTACGACAAGACAACTGTAACCGTGTTCTCTTATATGGCTAGCTAATCTATGACAGCCATAACCTCTAGTTTTAGTAGCGAACTCAGGAGTATCACTGAATAGGATTACGTCGAACATTTTTTAGTTTTTCAATTAATATTGTAAAATAATCTCGTTGTACAGAGTTAAAAAATAGATCTTCAAAATCTATATTCTGTATTCTTTGGAGATATTGATCTTGTGTAAGATTTAAAGTTTCCTCTCTATCTTTTAACATAGGATGATCAAAGCTACTAACGTAGAAATCACCCCTTCTTATTTTTTGATAAGGTAGCAACTCTTGAGTAGTTTCATAAGACATTTGTTCTGCTTGCCGAAATGAAGTAATATCAGTGCCATCATTTTTTTCCCAAGCTAATATTCCTTCTATTCCTGGGTGCGGAAATTCGTAGCCAAACTGCTCGTAGTTTTCATCGAACCAACTAGTGGGGAACCATTTATTTCTATCAGATTTTTTAACTATGTTAAGAGGATATACTGTAGAAATATCTAACGGACAATCATTACTCTTTAACCAATCAACAGTTTGTCTCCAGGAAGCCTGTGTTTCGTATGGAAGGCCAATCATAAATCCGCCTTCAATCCATACACGATCTCCCCATATTTCTTTAGCTTTGTATAAGGTATCTTTTCTTCGACTACTAGGCATACCCTTGCCAATGGTCTTTGAACTTTTATCATTAAATGTTTCAAGCCCAAAGAATGCTTCTGCGATACCTAATTCTTTTAGTAAAACTATCTGTTCAGGATTGGCTGCTAATAAATCAACTCTAGTATAACACCAGAACTTTATTTTAAACGGTAAGTCATTAACAACCTTAGTTAACATTTCTAATTTTTCCGTGCTGTCATTAAAGGTATCATCAACGATAAAGTATTTTGTAGTACCCCAACGTTCATAGTTTTCTAATAACTCGTCACGTATAATAGAAGGGTACTTTAAATAATCGTTGACATTTTTTTGTCCTATAAGAGGAAAATTACAAAAGGCACATTTAAATCGGCACCCTCGCCCTATTTCTAAATTAAGTGTTTCCTGCGGTTGTATAAAATCAAAATCTGTATATTGTGTTTTTGACTCACGGAAATCCCATGTAGGTGCGTGAGCCTTACGATCATGATCTATATACTTGCCAAATATTCTTTTAGATTTGCCACTGAGTCTATCTAATAAATCTATGGTCATAGTTTCTGCGATACCAAATATTACATGGTCAACATTTTTTAAATCCATGTAAAAGTCTGCTTTGGCACCCCCTAATACAATTTTTAATTTTGGATTAATAGTTTTTGGATACAACAGCCATTCATCAATTTCATTTTTTCCGAATTTTACCACAAGGTTTTCTTTACGCCAATCGTGTTGTTCTTCTTTGGCATGCGACATTTCTAGATCGTCACCTATGTAATGTCCAGGAATTTGGTTAGTAAACTCGCCCGGAAGTTCGGGCCAACGATAAGGTAACCATGTGGTACTAAACCCTACCATTAATGTATCTGGTCCCACAGCTAAATCTATTATTTCTTTATATTGATCAAATGTCAATGCTGAACTAAAGTCTACTACTAGACAAGTGTATCCATTTTCTCTTATATGGTTAGCTATTCTATGTACACCATAGCCACGAATCTTATGATGGGGGTAAGGAGCATCGGTAAATAGTATCACATTAAACATAGCATATATTTAAGCGTAGAAAAATACCATGAAACATTTTCAATCAGTATTAGCGTTCGGAGACAGTCACGTAGCTGGTTGTGAGTTGTCAGATGAGATACCGTTAGCTGATTATATCACTGGTAAAGTTACCATTGAGCAAGCAGACGCTCCGGGCAAGCGTTTGGCTTTCCCACAAATCGTAGCTGATAAATTAAAGATTCCGTGTTATAACTATGCCATGAGTGGCGGCAGCAATGCTCGTAGTTTACGATTACTAATTCAAGCTGTACAACAGCATCCAAATAGTCTAGTTTTGTTTGGTTATACCTGTACAGACAGAACAGAATTTTATTACCCCGACGAAGGAAATTTTATAGGCCGAGACAAAGATAATTTTATACAAGTTGGTCTACAGTGGGAAGGTCGCATTAAAAGAGAAGGAATGAAACATCCGATCAATGATTTGTTTATAAACACTATACTAAGGCCTTATAATAATTTCAATGATTTAATGTTTGTTGTTGATAATATCTGTACTATGTACGCTACAGATTTTTTACACTTACCGCTAGTCACTGGCGAATTCAATGACACTGATAATGTATTTGACTTTGAAGGGCACAGATCATACTTAAACTGGTGTGTAGAAAAAAAATTTAAACAACTACCTTATCTACATTATGATCAAGAAGCACATAAAAAATTAGCAGAATTAATACTAAAGGAGATAGCATGAGCTATTGGGGTTATCATTTGATGTTAGATTGTAGCGGCTGTGACATCAACAAAATTTCAAGCCGCGAAAATATACATCAGTTTATTACTGATCTTGTGAATAGAATAGATATGACAGCACATGGTGAACCCATAATAGAACACCTGCTGCCAGGAGATCCTAAACAAGGATACAGTCTAATGCAGTTAATCACGACATCTAACATTTGTGCTCACTTTATGGAACTAGATGGAACTGCTTACTTTGACGTTTTCAGTTGTAAGACTTTTGATATCGAAACTGCTAAGATGGTAGTACAGGAATACTTCCAACCTAAAAAAATGCGAGTGAATTATATTACCAGACATGCTGATTGATTTTGTAAAAACACCTTATACCACAGGACCTTATATGATAAAGAATACAGGTCCTGTGTTCAATAAAGAACCTAACACGGCTTATATGAAAGCTAAGGTTAAAGAATTGGTTCAACCCTACGGTAATGATCTATGGGGGCATACCAAAGAATGTTCTGAAAATAATTTAATAAGAACCGTTGCTGAAAAGTTAGAACTAGAACCATCATCTAATATAGTTGACCTAGCTATGCAAGTAGAAGAAGATATCGCCATTATGTACAAAGGTAAGTTATCAGCTATTTGTTTTTGTTTTCCCAGCAGCTGGATACCTTATGAAAGATTAGGTATGGAGTTAGGTGAAATACATAAACCTGTCGCCGATGGTGAAACATTGATCAAGGCTAGTCCTAAGATAGCAGAAACTATGTGCCAGCAGGCTAGTATGAAAAGATGGGTATGGACAATAACTAATAACAGCGATCTTAGTAATCATCCCGACAGAAAAATAAACAAGATACCGCAGTCTATTGATGATTTATTTTTTAGAGTAGAAACACAGACCACAATGTCTATTGATCAAGACACTAGTGTATTTTTTGTTAAGGTCGAAGTCTGCCCGTTAAAAGATGTATGGTGTCAACAGATACTGGATAGTGTAAATTCTATGTCCGACGCTGTATTAACTTACAAAAATTTACACGATATCAAGAAACTGTTGAATCAAGGATCCTGACGCATTTGCTCTCTGCTGCGGAACTGATATCTTTTTGGAACTGTATCCCAGAGTGTCATATTTTTATTAACAGCAGCATCTCGTAGCATAATCTGATGTAGGAAGTTACTGATAGGTTTACCTGGTACAAAATCACACCAAGGGCCGCAGCGTAGTTCCTCCATGTCAATAGTCTTAGGATCACTCCACTGTATTAGACGATGTACGATTCCGTTAATTTTAACCATGTAGTGATATAAGTTGTCATCGGCGGAAATCTTTTCCCAAGTCCAACCTCGGCTATCAGCATAGGCTTTAATTGCCTTAACGTGATCGCTTAGATAGTAACGTGGCTCATCTGGATTTCGACCGATATCACTGCCGGCACGTACTCGATACTGTGTAGCACTATCGCCTAGCAGTTGAATCTCTTCCAATACATCGGGTATATGATCTAAGTTTTCTAGTGTGTATCCGATGTAATACAAAAGTATACCTTCTTCCTTACAATTTTGGATGCCTTCTAGTTGCTTACGATGTACAGTTTCGCCCTGGTAAGACTGGTGGTTTAAACCTATCATAACAGCCCTACAGCCGGCTTGTTTTATCTCTCGTACCCACGCCCTATCAGCAAACTTTACACCGTTTGTAAGGATGGTTACATCTTGGAAATCACGACCAGTAACCTGTTGTAAATTTACAACACGTTTGATGAGTTCTGGTAGGTCTTTTCTTAGCGTAGGTTCTGCCCCCGCTAGAATGACACTACCAGCATCGGCAGGCCAAGATTCGATCTGCGATAAAATTAAATCAATAGGCTTGTCAGTTGTCGCGTTCTCTGGCTCGTGATAACAATGAGGACATTTTAAATTACATCGATCAGTTACTTCGATCATAATGCCGCTAGGTACATCATATCCATAGGGATCAAATTTTAATGATTCATAAAAATCCGCATCTCGTTCTATAACATGTTCGCTGTATCCATGCTCTGGACATTTTTTGCCCATCCAGATTTGTCCATCTCGCTTAAACTTATAAGCGAACACATGTCTATAACAATGCTCACATAAACTTAAAGTATCTGCCATCTTGGATATTTGTCCAGTTCGTCGTAAAATTTATTAGGGAATACTTCCCATACAGTTTGTTTGTGGCCCCGGTATTCTAGATTCTTGACATGCTTCATTTGTCCAGATTTTTCCATAGCCGGTCCAAATATTCTATGAACTAGGCGTTGGGTTCCTACTTCACTTTCATTGCTGGTAATGAATAGCCTACTTCCTTTTGGTGCCCATTGTATACAAGTAGGAATTAAAAATTGTGCTGTAACATGTTGATGTGTAGTTATTTGGTTCACGGTACGCAATGATTGTAAGGGTAACATATCAGTAAAAACACAGGTCCTAGCTGCTATCCTAAAACAGTTTTCTCCCATCTCGGGAAAACTATGTGCTGCTACAGAACCTATAGCTTTATCGTTATAGTAGAGAATCCAAACTTGCCAAAGGAGTTCTTTACGTAAACTGCCTACTAACATCTGTTCTGAAGAGTTATTTACAAATCCTCTACGTTCTGCTTCAGCATAAAAATCTGAAAGGTCTAATGTAGGAGACCAGGGTATTATTTTATACATTTTGCTTTCTCGATAAAATCATTGGGATAGTTTGTTCTAAAACTTTCCCAACACAAATCTTGTAACAAAGACAAAGGCTGTGGTTTATCCCAACTTATACCTAGTCTATCTGTATGCTTACGCATTTCTTCTTGTCGATTAGAATGAATGTGACTTAGATGGTCATTGATAGATATAGGGCCTTCGCTTTCATGATAACAGAAAAAATAGTTTATACTTTTTAACTGTCCGTCGACTACAAAATAGCTACTAGGATGCATAGAAAATTTATACAGCCCCAAACTTCTATGAGCTGTTAATATTCGCAACATCTGATCTTGCCAATCAGGCAATACTTTATCATAGTTTTCAGCCACACATCCTGAACGATTCCAAAAATCGGCACCATCAATTTCAAAATAAATTTTTTGATTGATATGATCTATCTCTTTGATCTTAGGAACCATCTCTCTATATTTCCAAGCCATTTCAATAAGATACTTAACTTCTCTTTTCCACTTGGCATTCATTAATATAGGATCGACTACTTCGTTTTGACCTTTGTGATATTCGCTATCATTATGATACCATTGAACAAAAGTTTTTTTATCTTGGCTTATTAAGCTAGTGTAAATAAGATTGTTCCTGCATAATCCAACTCCAGGAACATTGTTATAGTAGTATTCGTAATTCATATATTTAATTATCATAAAAAACAATGATCAAAGGTATAAACGAGCAAGCATATTTTGATATGGAACCATACTTAGATATGGGACAGTTTGAGCAACTACAACCCGAAATATTAAGAGGGTTTGCCGAAGCACGAGAGTTTGCTAAAGAAGGCACTTGGATGAAGCCAGGTTTTAATTTTGATAATATGAGTTACAAGCTACATTGGAAACCTATATATCAAGCCATGGATGAGTTTATGTCGTTACCTAAAGATGATCCTATCTATCTAGGCGGCATTGATTTGTTTAAAGATTTTAACAATTATAAACAACGTAATAAATTTACACGTTATCTTAAAATGGCTATGGGTGCTTATGATCCTTACATTTACTATTTCCTATGGGAAGAGGGTAGTTGGGATGATAGGACAGCACCGCGTAAGTTAACAGAAGAAGCTGCTTACTTCCCTAATGTAGTTAAATGGGTCGAGAAATTACAAGGTACTGTGTTTGAACACATAGGGCGTGTGATATTCTTCCACTGCGAAGCCGACGGTATTCCATTTGAACATAGAGACTTAGATGCTAAAAATGGCATTGATGTAGTCAAACCTCATCGTAATGAGTTTATACATATTCGCCCTAATACAAAGAAGGCAATGTACTTGTGGGATCCAGAAAATAAAAACAAAACATATCTTAATACTCGAGCAGCATGGTGGAATGATGTTGACTGGCACGGCGGTGAAAAGATAATGGAGCAGTCATACTCTTTGCGTATTGATGGCAAGTTCACAGAAGCGTTCCGTAAGCAGTTAGGTATAGATCATCTTGAGTCATACTGATTGGTTTCATTACTATGGTATAGATAAAGACGGGTATAGAACTAGACCCGGAGCAATTTACGAACCCTTAGTAAACAGAGAACGATCAGAACTCTGTATGAATTTTAATAATAACAGCTATCGAGACTATCCAGTAGAGGAGGATCTGATATCCGATTGTTTTAATAGAGAAATTAGATATCTAACACAATTTCAAAAATATAGCTGGTGTGCTAGATTGCGAGATATTGATTTTAAAGGACGTAAGATATATCTAGAATGGAACGATGTTTGTTGTGAAACATTTATTAATTCTAAAGGGACATTAGATAGTATTTGTGTTGATTGGCAAGATCAATTAGAAACTATATGTCGAGATATAAAAACAGAAAATGTCTATAAAGTTACCATGTATCCATGTTATCATTTTATAGACCCTAACGGAAAATTAAAAGCATTTGCATTTTATACAGCCAGCGATTACTGCGAACAGCCTATTGAAATAGATCTTTACAGACCAATATTAAATCAAGAAAGATCTGAGTTTATAGATAAAGTTGTTAACGACAACAGGGTTGATATGGCGTTAGTAAATCAGCATAGTTTTTTAAACTATATTAAATGGCCTGATGATCCTTTACCTAGGATTTACAAAAAACTTTACGGTATTATCAAAAGCAGCGATATTTGAATCGCCTACAGAACAGGCAGCAGAGCAAGGAATTAATCTCCCTTCAGAAAATTTCTTATCCCAACTTTTTTGTATTGTAGAAAAAAATCTTCCATTAATGATTGTATCCCAATCGTTGATGTCTAGTTTAATATTATCACCGCCCCACCTCAACCATAATTTTTCAAAACCGTCTCGATCTTTAGCATCCATGGTCAATCTAGCACCGGCTGTCATACAACAAGGAAACAAATGTGTTTCCACATCAATATACGCTTCTCGGTCTTCCTGTGCCTGACATTTAATACAATCGCTTTCAGCCATTACTGTCCAATCAGTGTCGGTGATTGGTTTTTCGTCCGACTTGAACATTTTAAATTGATATTCTTCCATTGGAGGGATCAATAATTTACCGTTGCCTCCTACAGATTTTTTTCCAAACAATTGATCTGTCATAAATCTATTATTGGCTAAAATGAAAAAATTTCTAAAGCCCATTGTTTGAGATAGCATCCTAGCAGCAGTGATTTGATGTTGGTTATGTTTAAACGGTATAAACTGCCAATCAGCTGCTCCGCCAGCTTGGATAAATGCGTCTATATTATCCATGAGGTTATGCCATTTAACTTTAACTCTATAGATATGATTAGTATCTTCAAGACCATCAATCCCAAATATAACCGTGTGATTCTTACCTAAAGATTTAGCAAGGTCTTTCCACCATTCAGGGTTACGCATACCACCATTGGTCGAAATCTGAATTTCAATATTAGGATTTTTTTTGCGTACGACTTCGATGATTTCGATCAAATTAGGTGCCATACAAGGATCACCTACATCCCCACAAAAATTTATTTTTTTTAAATTATCATAAATGTGTTGAGGAATTTTAGATTCGTAAAATTCTGTTGGGATATATGTTTGTTTAAAAAAACTGTAATCACCATTTTTCCACTCTCGCAGACATTGTGGACAGGCAGCATTACAAAGACTGCTAGTCTCTATCTGTAGCATTTTTATTATGTCATAAAACATTAGATTTTAACTGCGTCCATCCACTCTTGAGGATTCATACCTTTAAAAATATTGTCTTTGAGATAATGATAATATTGTGGGAATTTTTTAGAAGCTAGATTTAAATGATTTCTCAGATAATCAAAATGTAATTCTGCTATACGAAGTTCGTCATCGCTGATTTTTTTAGACGGCCATTTACTTAGATCTATATTCCAGGTAGCTGCCAATTCTATCCACATGTAATCTGGAAAGAAGCATAGGCTCTGAGAAGCACCGTCTATGGTATTTTTATAATCGTTGTATTTGTCCAATAACAATTCTTCATGTTTTAATCTACGACCAATACTACGCATTTCCTCCCAGTATTCATTATCAGTTCTTGGGCTGAGTGTATAATGTACTAAAATAAAATCTGCCACATCATCAAAGGTATGTCCTATTTTAGTATTATAGCGTGACCAGTCTATGTTTCTTGTATCAAAATTATGATCCTCTAAAACGTGTGTGAGTTCCCATGCTGAATTAGATATCACTCCTAACATGTTAGCTTCCATCGGCTCAACGAATCCTATGGTCATACCTATAGCACATACATTACCGAATCCAGGATTCAACATACGTTTTTTATCCCACTTGATTTTTCTAGGTTCAAATTTTGGCTTGGTTAGTATCTTACTACGATACTCAGCTAACACTTCATCATCGCTAATAAAGTCGTTGCTAAAAATATATCCTGTGCCCCGCCTATGGAATAAACTAATATCGAACACCCAACCTTTATTCATAGCTATAGATTTAGTATAGTTTACCATTTCTTTTTCAGGATCGATATAATCTAATTGACAGACATAGGCACTGTCCGCTACATTGTTTTCATACCATTTCCACTGAACGTTATCAAATTCTTTAATTAATACTCTATGAAAACCAGAACAATCAACATAGAGGTCTGCTGTTATTTCCGTGTTGTCATCAAACAGAATTTTTTCTATAGTCTGACCAGATTTAACAACTTGTTTTATATGTGCGATCTTATGTTCTACACCACCCGGGCTAGCAACAAACTCTTTTAAGTAGTCTGCGAATCTTTCCGTGTTAATATGATAAGCCCAGGCAAGATCATTTTTTGGCAAATAAGATATTCCATCAACAAACGGTGCTTTTAGATCTTCAGTAAATGATGTCCATGATGTAAAATTCTTACTGAAGTTTCTATCAGTCTTTCCTTGCTTAAACAATTCTAACCAATAGTCAGTTAATCTAGTTTCTTCAACTCGCACATCTCTATGATCTTCCCAAGAAACACCTTTGTAAGGTGATGAATAAAGATGACTTTTATTCTTATTAAAAGCAAAAGTAAATAGTTCGTTTTCGCCTTTGCCTTCTAACCAATTTATAAAGTTATTTCCGTACTTGTAAACACTACCTGTATGAAACATAAAATGATGCTCGTCAATTCCTAACACTCTAATAAATTCTGTTAAGTGTACGGTCACTGATTCTCCAACACCTATTCTCGGAACTGCTGGACTTTCAACCAGAGTAATTTTGCTGTTCGGAACAAACTTGTTTAACCAACTAGCGGTCATCCATCCCGAACTGCCTCCGCCAACAACGACTATGTTCATTTTATCACCTTATAAATATCACTCATGAGCTATATTAATTATCTAAATCTTCCACCCCTACCTTTTGAGATAGAGCGGGATATATTCAATACAATATCTAAAAACTCTAGCTGTCACCAAAATGACGACCTGTTAATTAATACGAATCTAAAAACTTTAAGTATCATAGGGACTATTGATTACGACCCGAGAACTAATATTGGATATCAGTATTCTGAAGGGAAAAACATATTTCCAAATTTAGCAGATTACGATTTTATTGAAATTAGTGATCTAGTTAAAGATTGGTTAGAAACTAACATTCCGTTTGAGTGTATAGCATTTATTCAAGTAATGTCAAACGGGTCTTTAGTCCCTCCCCACATTGACGAATCTAGATCAAAGGCTGTAAACTATTTGTTAGAGACCGGTGGGGCGGCCAGTACTACATTTTATAAACCAAAGGATGAATATAAAGATTTAAAAATTACTCCGCAGGTTGTTATTCCTTATACAAGATTGGATGTTGTTGAGTCTGAAATAATACCTCAAAAAACATGGCATGAATTAGATGTCACCGCAATACACGGAGTAGAAAATCTAAGTTCTAAAAGAGTATCATTAACTATATGTCTATGAACAAATTAATTTTTCCGTATGTTACTAACGAAAATGTTTCTGTAAGAGAGATTTCAGAATATACAGATTACGGATTTATAGAAGGCGGTAATCAACTGTTGGATCTAAGTCTTGGTAATTGCGGGTGTTTTCCGTTAGGATTCAAAAGAAAAGATATCATCGATCATGTTGAACAACAGATGAAGGATCTTCCTTTTTGTTCGGGCGAATTTTATACAACTAATTCTGCCGTCCTCGAACTAAGCCAACGACTATACGATCTAAGCCAAGGTTATAGAAGTGTATTTGCTCTAAGCGGTAGTGATGCTGTTGAAGGTGCTTTGAGATTAGCACAACTATACAACGGTCGCGATAAGTTTTTAGGATTTAAGAAAAGTTATCATGGTAGTACATATCTAAGTTCAAGTGTCAGTGACGCAACTTACATGACAGGTTTCTTTGGTAAGGATCCTCGATGTGTTGTCAGTGATTATAATTTAGACAGTATTACCGACGACCTTTGTGCTGTAATTATAGAAACAGCAAGTTGGCAAAATGGCTTATACAACCCTGGTCAAGATTTCTGGAACAGCCTACGAAAGATATGTACCGATAAAAACATAGTTCTTATTGTCGATGACATCGCCATGTGCGGTGGGAAGACTGGTACATTCTTTGGCTGGACCGGAACTGTAGAACCTGACATATTCACCGTTGGCAAGGCATTTACATCTGGATATTTTCCTCTCAGTGCTACTCTTATCAACGAAAAGATATTCTCTAAAATCAAAGGTCAAGTTTTTACACACGGTTTTAGTTATAGTTTTAGTCTCAGTGGAATTTATTCCACTATTGCCTATTTGAATATTATCGAAGAGGAACGATTATTTGATCAATATCCTCAGATATTAGACACAGCTAAAGAAATATTTCATCGATTGAAAGATCAAAAATTGATTAAAAACTTTAATCATCATGGACTAGTGTTTAATCTACAACTATTGAATGATAAACCATTAGAAGAAATATTTGAAAAATTTCTTTATCAATATGGTATTAGTGCTGGTATGTGGAACGAGGGTGGTTCTGGATTATTGATCGTAATTCCTGTAAACGCTACACAGGATTATTTTGATGAATTAGAATTTAAATTAACAATAGCGTTAAGTTACTATAGATCTACATTTGCCATCTCTGACTAAATCTAAAGTTAGACAATGAATACCCGCTTCCCAGAACAATCCGTGACGCTGTGGAACTACATGACAGTTAATACCATAGCGTTCCATAACTTTAAAAATGCCGGGCTGATGATTGCTAAACAATACATTCTGGCTATCGATAACTAGTACATTGCTGTCGAAGAATACTTCCTGAGCATAGCCCTTCCATTGGGTTAGCCACTTGTCAATCCATGCATCGCTAAACTTACCGTCTGTAACAGAATAGTCAGCAATAAACTTAGTGTCATCAAACTTTTCAAAATGGTCTTCTAGTTCTACGATCTGCTTATTGAGTAACGGTTCAGGTACCCAGGATTTGTTTACACAGAATACTAGATTGTCGTTGGTCATAAACCAACCATGATCGATATGCCCAAATCCCTGCTGGTGTGTGTTACCTACATCTACTATGGTATTTGCTGGCAGATTACGTTTCATCCACTCTAGGCCTAAACTATTTCCCGGGCCCTTTGTGTTAGTAATTAACTTGTCACCGCACTTAAACATTGTAGCAGTATGCCATAGCACTTGATCTTTTAATTGCTCATGATAAACATATTCGCCATTGGCCCACCATTTGTCTACTAGTGTTTCTAATTTAGGAGGAGGCATACTAAGCCAATTGTGTCCACGTTCAAATAATTCTTTGAAAATGTGATTATAGTTTTTACTATCTAGGTAACGATCCGGCATACTGGTGTATGTTTGATATACAGTTTCACCATATACCAAATACTGGTCTCTGGGAACAATAGGTGCTGTAGGATTATCAATTTTAAAATAACCTAGATTTATATGCTGGTCCATACTGGTTACTGTTGGGCGATGTACACGTACACCTAGTTTGGTTAAGTAATCAGCTAAATTATCTAGGTCCTCTCTAGTCTCACTGAATATTTGAGCCAATTTATTGCTGTAGGCACCTCTAGGACAATCTCCTACAACGACTTCTTTTAACGGATCCCAATTAGTCCATATCATGCTTTTAAAATCTCTTCCAAATATTCTTGATCCCAAAAATCGTAATAGTTAGTAGATGCTAACTTCTTCCTAGCAGAAACTAAATTATCTCTCCATTGACATAACAGCAAATTATGTTTACCGTTATTTGTTTGTACACCATTGATTTCAGTGTAACGATCTTTATGGTCTGGTAAAAAGACCAGGGATGCGTAAATCTTGCTGTACTCTTTGGCTAATTGATTTAACTCGTCTTGAGTCCAAGTAGCAGGTAACACGTAAATCAATAATTCAAAATCCCACGGTGGTGGATTTATGTCACTACCATCAGTTTCAACTATTCCGTACTCGGCATTTTTAGCGAAAGGGCAAACCGAAAGCCCACCAAGCATGATTTGCTTGGCTGTTAGTTTTTCGATCCAATCGTTGATATCTGTTTTAATAACCATTTAATACTGTAATACTCGATATAAAATTTCTACCGTTAATGCTTTGTAAAATAAGTTCAACTGTTTTTACTAGATCATCGACAGTAATAATACTGTTTGTTTCTGTGACTTTATTATACAATTCTAAACCGTTATTTTCTTCCGTATCGTAAGGATTATAAAAGTTAGTCTGTACAATACCTGGCATAACAATAATACTCTTACACTTGCTTCCGCTGTGATTTATATCCCAACTTATTTTATTAAGAGCGTATTTTTCTTTACCGTATTCTTCAAGCCACGGAAACTCTTCTGGAATGTTAGCCAAGGGCTCTGCTGCCATGGAACTTATATTGATAATAAAATGGTTATCACTCCAATGTTGTTGCTGCCAAAGGCTAGCGATTTCAACTTGCTGGTAATGATGATAAGCATTGTTAAAAAATAAATCGCAATCTCTAGTTAACTCTACGATCCTATCAATGTTCTCTCTGGTCGATATGTCAAACCCGTTATCTAAACTAAATCCTTTTACAGAACAGCCTTTTGATAAAAAATGATCATATAAACCTTTTCCTATACCGCTAGTATGGCCAGTGATTGCTATTCGTTTAAATGTCATAACCATTCACCATTGGCATGCCAGGTTGGAGTTTTTAAAGATTTAAGATCGATTGATCCCATTGTTTGATTTGTAAATCCTTCGCAAGATCTACCCATTAAAATATGAGCATTGGGATTATGTTCTTTAATCTTTTTTAACAATAGGTTTTCGTTATATAATCTATGTTTTAAAGGCACAAATGCCGCAGCTGGATCGTAGCTGAAAATATGACTGAGATGAATTATTGTTTTGGGTGTGTTGTCAAGCCAGGAATTTATTGGCAATCCTATGTTAAGAACTAGGTCCTCATGTCTAAAATCAAACTTTACTTTTGATTTAATATCGTTCCATAGAGCAGGATCTATTTTAACATCTTCAAGTTTAACAGAAGTTGCTAACCAATCCCGTGCTTCTTTACCTACTAGGGCAGCACGGCCGCCAACTACAGCAGTAATGAATTGATCATAATTCAGACCATTCCATCTTTTTACGATTGCCATCATAGTTTCAACAGCAAACAAATTATAATCTACAAATCGAACTACAGTATTTTCATCGTATCCATATTTTGTTAGATACTCAACCCATTGTAACCCGCTGGCTTGGATGATCAGTTGTCTTATTGGACCGGTAAAATTTATCTCATACATTTCCTCAGTATTATGAGGATAAAACAATGTTTGACTAGCTATACTTTGTTTCCCGTACAGGTAAGAACTCGCCGGTATAAAACTTGTTTCATAGTTAGGATAATAAAATTTTTTATTATTTCTAAATTCTTCAGGAAAAACTAAAATCGGTAAATTGTTTTTAAGTGCTACCCAAATAATATTCCAACCGTGCCACTTATGCTTATAAGTTTTATCAGTATTACCCGGTTTTATCCACAGCGGAGTATAATCGTCATGTACATTATCTTCGCTGCGAATAGGTGCTATTTGAGTGTGCGTGTCATAATAAGAAAAATCTCCTATCTTAGGAAACCCTAATCTTTTTAATTTCTGGAGATCAATTATATAACATTGTTCATGTAGTTCATAATAGCCGTCGTCTCTATCAGCTAAATGCCCCATTATAAAAAAGTCTGTGTTCCCGTAAACTAACTTTTCTGTTTCGTGAAAAAATTCGTCGCCGTTGATAAATTCTGTACCCGTGCTTAACACCACAGCATGACTGTATTTTTCCGAAGCGTGTTGTAAGAGACTGTCTTCGTCTAATCCCTGTATAACATTGAACCCATGATTTTGTATGTTTACCAAAACATAGTCACTGAGATTTTTTACTATTTCTCGTGACCAATCACTAGAACTTTTTCCAGTTCTATCAAGAAAAATAAAGACTATATCAGGTGAGCCCGACGGCGTATTAAATTCTACCATATTGTTTATTATAACATCTTATTAGCATATCGCAAAATTCTTTAGTTCGATTGCCTATTATTACATTGGCTATCATGTGTATTCTGTCTTTGCTGCTTCGATTGAATACAGCATGATTTTTACTGATGTTTAACATCATTATTTTTCCTTCTGCCCAAGGAACGATACCATGACCTTGTATTTCCATATCGCAAGATTTAGGGTGGATTATCGCTAGGTTAATTGGTAATATTGACATCAACGGATCGATGTCTTCTGGTATAGATCCATCGTTGTGCCAATTGATCATACCGCCTGCTCCAACTTTCATAAATCTTATTCTGGTATATCGTTCGGCAGGAAATGTGTTCTTCCAAAAATCTGTAATTACAGGACATCGGTACGCCAGCTCGGTATATTGATAAGGTGCCTGATATTCACTGTGGCCATACTGTTCAGCAGTGTAGGTTTTATCAACGGCTAACCCGTGTAGGCAACAACTACTCCAATTTTTACTATCAGACTCTCTGTATTCTTGATAGTAGTTTTCAGCTTCCAATGCCTGTTGTTTCCACACGTCAACATCAAACGGTATGTCTAATTCTAACCAAGGAATTCCCGATCTTAAAATTTTTTGTGCTTGAATTAGATAATCCATTGTTTAAAAATCTCTTTGGCTTGTTCCATAGTCAGTCCTGCTTCAGGATTAGACTTTAGACTAATATCGCAACTAAGACACCATCTAGATTCGTCACCGTAATTAGTAACTTTATGGGGAAGCCCAGTCTGTACTAGACTAGGCCATTTAACTTCCTGGCTGTGTAAATGTACAACATGATCCTCTGTATATCTAGTGTAAGGAGTTCCTGCTTGAGTAATTTCTTGATTGGTAATTTCAGCATCAGGTGCTAGTGTATACCAGTGCATTAAACTACCAGATCCTTGTACTATCCAATTCATCACAGCACGATCGCAGATAACATCACCGTCGATATGGAATCCGCATTCTCTTCTAGGCGGAGTATAAAACACTAAAGGTGGATATGTCATTACTAGATCGTGCTGATCTAACCAGGCAGTAAATTCTTCATTAACATTTGATGGATCTGCGAAGAATATTTCTGGGGCATACCCAGTCTGATTTAATACAGTGGGATCTTTTAACGGATGTGGTACTGGTAATTTTAAATCTACGCAATAATCATTTTTCATTTTTAACACCTAAATAATGGAACATAAATTTATCTGCGAGACCGCAATTAACACCAGCATGCCAGTCTAAATAATCATCCCACATAATAACCTTTCCTTGTGGTTCATTGTGATAGACTTGATCTTTAAGCAGAAATAATCCGCCGGGACTAGGCTGACTAATAAACACACTAAATCTAACTAGTTCTCCCATAGCAAGATATTCTTCTAAATTGTCGTCTATATCTTGATGGAATGGTGCCATTTTTCCAGGACGCATTCTACTGATCCAATTTCTAGCACATTTAGAATTTGACCATATACTAAATTTTTCTGCCACAATACTATTATAGTGTGAATCAGGATAATAGTTTATCCACTCAACACTATCACACTGATCGTATCCTGCCTGCTTCCATTGATTTATTATCGAATCAAATCTGCCATCTAAATTTCTATAAAAATCAGCAGATGGGGTTTTTGATTCGCCTCCTTGTAAAGGCAAGTTTTTAAGAACATCATTCCAATCAAAATCGTATAACATAATCTTTAAATTTTTCCGAACTTGCTTTTATTAATTTGTCGTGCTTTTCTTCATCTAAAATTCCAGCACAGATTAAAATAATTCTTTCGTTTAAAACTTTGTCTGCTCCATGAAACACTTTGTTATTACTGAATGCGTATACAGGATATTCTTTTAAAATCTTAGGATAAATTTTTTCGCTGTTTTTATCTTTACAAATAAAAAAAGACTCTTGTTCATAGTGAGGTGTTAGTAATACATTATACCGCTCTGGCCCATCTACGTTTAAATTGATAAATTCATCCTGGTGTGGTGGAAGGTATTCAGTGTGTAAATTTAATACTGCTCCGATAATTTCCTTATAAGGCAGTGTGTGAACAAATTCTATAAGTTCGGGAAAAATTTCTTTAACGTTAGGAGCATAAAATAGATCGCTATCTGTATGGTCGGCAAATACTTGAGTAGCATCTCTCCAATCAGTTACAGAATTTCTACTAATTAAAGCACACAACAATGACGTATATCCGAATGTTTCTTTTAGATTAGTCATGTAATTGTTAAAAAAATATTCTTTTAAAACATCACCATCGGGAATATTGATAGAAATATCTATCGGAGTGTATACTATCATTACAATCTAAAACCTAGAAAATTATAAAGATATTTTTTGTGTATTCCAAAATTACAACCGCCGTGTAACGCATCTGGATCGTCCCACATATAAACGTTACCTTTTGGTTCATCATGACAATATGTGCCTTCGCAGAGAAATACATGCCCAAAAGATGGATCAGGGAAGTGAGCTGTACATCTAACTACCCTATCTTTATTTTCATAATATTCCTTCATCTTATCTATTCTATAAGTGTCCATGTGCATTGGAACCATACACCCCGGTTCCATACAACTTATCCAACTATAAAAAGGCTCACACCCTACAAACTCAGCTAATTGATCATTGATAGCAGTATCAAAATCTATACCTGGTTGAAACACTCTCCACCGTATGTGATTCATTTCATGATAACCAACTTTCATTAGCGGGTAAAATATTCTGTATTGATCTCTTTTATAAGTCTCCGATATGTTATCTGGAAGCTCCATATCGTAGGTTAAGTTTCTAACCCAGTTATCTGTTTTACTGGCGTTGATAGTAGCATATAATCCGTCCCAGTCGATTATATCCGCGGTGTTTCCTACTAATTTCATATTGTTCTCGCCCTAAATGATTTTTCTAACAACATTACTAGTTCATCTAATTTTGTTTTTTCTATTGATAAAACTACCTTATCCGGACTGTAACTAAAATTAGAAATATAACCTCGTTTGTTAGCCATATTTAACCATGGACTTATTCTGTGGTCAAACTGATATCTATAATCAAACGTTTCTTCTGCTTTGGTTATTTCTATTGTTATAGGATCTACTAATGTATTTCTTTTTAAGAGATTCCTAACGACTAGTTGTCGTCTAGGTACTTGACCAAAATTGGCCGCTGTATGGAGTTTTCCGGCATTCATAAAATACCACTGACCATCTTGGACTGTCTCAAACATTGTTTTATCTTCTAGGTCAATTAGAAATGATTGATTACCATCCAATGAAAGGTGCCACCGATCATCGATATCCGAATGACTGTAATAATTTGTACCAGATTCTAGTGTAATAATACGTGCTTCTCCAATAGGTTCTTTTATACTATCTAAAATTTTCTGCCAAGGGGTATTAATAAATTCTTCTTTTAATGACCAGCTGTCATAGAAAAAATCTCCAGACGGTACATTTAATGTTTGTTTATGATCAAACGATCCCATAGAGGACACAGCATCTTTAATGAGTGTTTGATCTACAGAATATGGAGTTAAAAAAATCATAATAAATGTGCTAGTTCAGGAAATGTATTTTTAAAATCTGTACCTCGCTGACGATCCATAGTAGTAATATATTCACGGAAATCTAGAAGTAAATTAGTATGATCTTCAGCATCCATCCAATCAAGTATACCTTCCCAGCGTTTCCATCCGTAAGGATTTGTTTCCCAAAATTCTGTATCCTGTGTATAATTGTCCCATAACCAAGTTTGAAGTTCAGCGAACAACGTTCTAATTTCTTTTTTATCAGCAGCAGGTAATACTCTGAGACTTAACCATGTAGGGATCCATAATAAATGAACTCCCATCAATCCGCCGCCCATTGTCTGTCCTGCGGCATTTTTATCAAAGTTTATTTTTTTAAAATTACTTTTCACTTTCCACTTAATAAAATCAGGAACGTGTTTTATATTGAGAATCTGTGCCGCAAAGGCAATGTTAGTTTGAATATTGTCTGGGGCAGAATCTAATAATTTAAGACTTTGTTCTATAGTATTCCAATCTAAAGGATATCTTATATAATGCCCTCGTTGCTCCATGCCGTCGAGACTAAAACCAACTTTGACTTTTTTAAATTTTTGCCAGACTGAAATTATTTCTTCATTAATTAACAGTCCGTTGGTGTTATATCGTAGACTGATTTGGTCAGCATATCCCCTATCAATAATTTCTTCTAATAATCTTCTATGTTCTTTTATCAATAAAGGTTCGCCGCCAGCAAAATACAATTGGCGAATGTTAGGTATTTGATCAAATACCTGTTCCCAAAATTGAGGATTCTCATGCCAGTAATTATTAAACTGGCTAGGACTCCAGTCCATTTGTTTTTTGATTAACGGACTTTGAAATATTGGATAAACTTTTTTATGCTCAGGAACCCATTGACTGCTGTCATGAGGACTGCACATAATACATTTTAAATTACAGGTATGGCCTAGTCTGAGATCTAGATATCTCAGTTTATAAGGCACAGATCCGTCTTCTTGTGTTTCTTTAATTAATTCTTCTATATCTAGTTTTTCGTTTAGATACCAAGTACCAGTTTCCCATATGCGTTTACTAGCAATACCCTGCTGTTCTTCTTCATAACATTTTAAACAGCTGGCAGGGACTTCTCCTGCTAACATTGTTTTGCGTACTGACTTCATGTAGTCGTTATTAAAAGCATCAATAGGCAAATCTTTACCAAAATTAGCAGGCTCACCACTTTCTGTTTTCACAAGCCCCACAGTATAGTCACCACTTTCGGCTCCAGATGCGTTGGCTACACAACATATCCTCATATCGCCATTGGGCCTAGTTGCTAGGTGTATCCAAGGCAGCACACAAAAACTGTCAGATCCTGTGACTTCTTTGATTTGTTTTTGCCATTGACCTAACTGTGTATCTGTTGATTGAATCCAAAATACTTTATTTTTATCTACCATGAAATATTTATATGCTACTATTTTAAGGTTAAATATTTCATGATTCGCATAGCACCGATTTATTCTGCTCAATATTTAGAAATTGATAGACCTTCGCCGTTATCTGATAACCGTATAGAAGAGCTAATCGCAGATGTACTAAATGGACGTATAGATAAAGATATTTCTGACTCAGTTTATGATCAATTTAAAATAGAAACTGAACAGTGGTTAATGTCTTCTAGATTAAATTCTATCCAGGGGCTAGAATCATTTGAACGAAAAGACATAGTTATAGGTTGTACACAGTTTATAGATAATCTTTATATGGACGGCCCTCTACAAGTAATAAGTGGAGACTATCGATATCACGAGCGATTAGGATTAGCTTTTGTTAAAGATGTAGGATCTCTAATCCCAGGACTCCCATTAATTATAGCTATGCCTTTTCCTAGTGTTGGTCAACCCCACAAAAACATGGAGGACATTTTAAATGAATGTTTGGAAAAAAATATCCCAGTACATATCGACGGAGCGTGGATCACGTGTTGCCGCTCTGTTAGTTTCGATCTTAATCACCCTAGTGTGGTATCTGTGGCAATTAGCCTCTCTAAAGGGTTAGGCCTAGGATGGAATAGAATAGGTCTTAGATGGACTAAAAAATTTAAACAAGATTCTATTACTATCATGAATGATTTTAATATGAACAACAGAGCGTTGGCAATGATAGGGTTACATTTTATACGCAACTTGCCAAATGATTACCTCTGGAACACACACGGAGATAGATACTACAAAGTTTGTAGAGATTTTAACCTAACACCCACTAACAGTATTCACCTAGCTCTAAGACAAGGTGAGCCAGTAGGAGTTAGCCCATTAATTAGATATTTGGAAAACAATGATTAATCAAGACGGACTAACTATTCCATTTAACCCTAGTTGGAATAAAATAGCTATAAGTGTCAGTGGTGGTGCCGACAGTGCTCTGCTGGCATATATTCTCTGCGATTATATTAGAAAAAACGATCTTTATCCGTTTAATGTACATATCATCAATCACATACGTTGCTGGAAAACTAAGCCATGGCAACAACACGATGCTCAGATGGTTTATAGATTTTTATTCCAGGAGTTTCATCATATAGGTTTTAAAAAGCATACAAATTTTATCGCACCTGAATTAGAGTGGGGAGATCAAGGTCCGACAATGATTGACGAGTATGGTAAAATAGTCAGTGGGGATAATATTGAGCAACGTGCCTATGCTGAATATATCTGTCATAGAGAAAATGTCAATGCCTATTATAACGCTGTGACTAGGAATCCGCGTAATGTAGATTTTCAAGGTATGCCTACTAGAGATATAGACGAAACAGAAGACAACCAACACCTAAAACTAATGACTCATATGGGACGCACTGCTGTCCATCCGTTTAGATTTGTTGAAAAGTCTTGGATAATAAAGCAGTATAAGGATCTAGGTTTACAAAAATTATTTGATATTACTCGTAGCTGCGAGGGAACATTTAAAAAGTTGGATTATAAAAATTATAAACCAGGGCAAACTGTACCTATTTGCGGAGAATGTTTTTGGTGTAAAGAAAGGGCATGGGCAATTGAACAACAGTAATCCTTCAACATTTTGTATGCATCCTTTCACAGGACTTGCTACACGAGAAGATGGGGCAGTATGTGTGTGTTGTCGAAGTCACCCTATTGGTCAAATACAAGAGCAGACTTTAGAAGAAATCTGGAACAACGATAACATGAAACGAATACGCAAGCAGGTGCTTGGCGGTGTTCGTCCTCCAGAATGCGAACCTTGTTTTAGTCTAGAGGATCAGGGTGTAGAAAGTCTTAGACAACGGCACATTAACGGTAAGATACCCGAAGCACGTATTAAATTGTATCCTAGTGCTAATCACAAGATTAACAAAGAGTTTGAAATGCCTTTTGAAATTCCTACCATGGAATTAAAGCTGAACAATTTGTGTAATCTTAAATGTCGTATGTGTCATCCTATGGATAGCACAAGTTGGAACGATTGGGATCAAGTAGAAGAATTTTACGAAAAAGAAAATAATATTATGTTCCATATCGTAAAAGAACATAATCTCAAAGAAAAACCTTTCTTAGATAAGTTTCAAGATAATGAACAATGGTGGACTAGTTTAGAAAAGAACTTACCGTACTTTCGTCGTGTAGAGTTTGCTGGTGGCGAACCATTGATGGATCCGCAGCACTATCGTATATTAGACATGCTGGCTCCATACGGTGATCAAATCGAAATTAAGTATGCGACTAATCTAAGTATGTTAGGTAAAAGTAATCGTACTGTCTGGGAGTATTGGCCTAAATTTAAATCTGTAGCAGTTAATGTTAGCATTGACGGTCTTGGCAGCACTTATGAGTACATAAGAGGTAATGCTTCGTGGTCCGAACTAGTATACAATATCAAACAGATACAGACTATATCTAATATAAGTCGTATAGTAGGTGCGGTTACTGTCCAAGTAAGCAATATTTTAACCTTAGATAAAATATGTGAATGCTTCTTAGATGATTTAGGCATAGTATTTCATACCCATAGAGTAGAATACCCTAAAGTATTATCGGCACAGGTGTTACCTAAAGAATTAAAACAGTTAGCGATACAAAAATTAGAAGCATTAAGTCTACGAGTCAAAGACTTTAAATTAGTTAAAGAACATCCGGAGCTTCTAGAATATACATTAGGTCAAATAAAAGACAACATCAACTATCTACAAGCACGTGATCAACATGATAAATGGAACGACTGTGTTGAATTCAATCATAGACTAGATAAATCAAGAGGCACATGGAAGTTTGAAGAAATCACACCGGAATTTAAGCCATATGTATAATGTAACTTCCTCATGGCCACATCAAGATCAGATTAAAGTTGAGTGGAATATCGGCAAGCGTTGTAATTACGACTGCTCGTATTGTCCGGAGAGCATTCACGATCATTATAGCCCACACACTGATATCAATATTTTAGAAAAAACTGTAGATCGACTCTGCGAATTAGGCAAACCGTTACGTATCAGTTTGACTGGAGGAGAGCCATGTGTACATCCGGATATAGAAGATCTATTCGATTATATGAAGCGTAAAGATATTTTCTGGATCAATGTAACAACCAACGGCACTAGACCTGCTAGATGGTATATAGATAATTCAATATTTTTTAATCATATGGTAATAAGTTTACACTTTGAATACGATTGGAAAAGAGTATTAGGTACTATTCACGAATTAAAGTTCACTGCCACTAATCTAGATTTCTTTGTTAATGTTATGGCACATCATAATCATATGAATGATGTTAAAGAAGCAGTTGAATTTTTAGACAAAGCAGGAATTAAGTATGCTGTTCGTAGAATACGTTGGACAGAAGGTGACCACAATGTTTTTGATGACATGAGATACGATGGTAAAGATCTCGAATGGATACTATCGAGAGATGCCACAGTCAAACCTAACACAGTAATAACTGACGATAACGGAGAAAAAGTTTATCTACATGCCAACGACATCATTAAAAAGAAAATAAACAATTTCAAAGATTGGAAATGTCATGCGGGCATTGAAAGTCTAATGATTAATTGGGACGGAGAAGTACATCGTGCCACTTGTCGTGTGGGTGGTAGCCTAGGAAATATCTATACAGGAACATTTGCTGTTCCAGCAGAGCCAATCTCATGTACAAGAGACTGGTGTACTTGTGCTGCGGATATACCGTTAACTAAGTTTAAATTTTGATATATGAGTTTCTGGCTGGCAGAAACAATTATTGATTCCGCAGATCACTGGTTTAAACTCTGGATCAAACTTTTCAACAAAATCTTCAGAAAGAATATTAAAACTGTAATCTAAACCATAGAGCTTTTGCCAGCAGGATCCTATTATAGTACCATCCCAGTGTATATAAACTCCCTCAATGCCTAAATTACATTGCCAACCTTTAAAATTATTCCAGTTATTATTGATATAAGTTTGAGGTCTAGCATTAATAGTTTTACCATCTTCTAATGTTGCTTTACTTTCCCATATCTTTATGTTGTTTACAAAGATTTTCCAATTCTTAATAAACCAAACCAAACCAGGTAATCTCTTTAATCCCCATTTCATGTAACCTTTTTGTTCCTGATCATATCGACGTTCCTGTCCTGTGATAATTTTTATCTTGTTTAATGACATATGATCGGGTTCTATGACTTCGGCTGTTTGTATAAACCACTTATGTCTGCTGTGACATTTCATATATTCAATATCACTTACAGCCTTATCCCAATGATCGGGATCCATTAATACCATTACTGTGGTTTTTTTACCTAATTCAAACATAGTATCTGCTACTTCTATGTGATGTTCTAAGTTAGCCTGTGCTACGTGATAACTGAGTGTGACATTGTCTATGAGGTGTCCATACTGTTTCCACCACCGCAGGGTTCGAGATCCATTAGATATCAGTGTAATATAAACATCGTTCTGTTGTTTAATACGATCAATAAACACCGCAAGGTCTTTCCAGAGCGTAGGTTCTCCGCCGGCGATCTTTAAATGTACTTTAGTTTTACCTAATTTCTCTCTATATTGTTTTAAAAAGTGATTGAAGTTGTTAATGATAAGATCTAGATCCTTAGGTGACTTGTGATCGCCTTCATTGGAGCCAGGAAAACAATAGCGACAAGAGAAGTTACACACATTGTTGGGATTCCAACGTACTTCCAAATAGTCTGAATCTTGAGTAGAAACTATCTTAATGGGTTTCATTTATTATTTGATCTTTAGGTTGTGAAAATGATGCTTGTTCCGATACACCGCAGGTTCTAGCACACATGATTAATTTGTCATTATGCCAGCGATTGTGCCAAACAGTTTGATATCCGTCCGAGTCAATTATATCTTTTACAGATTTTTCTAATGTGCTGATAGTGCCAATCGCATCTAGTATTTCTAGATCCTGCTGTTTCATTTCTTTTTTAATTTTTCCTGTTATATCATCTGTTTCATAGGCATAAGGCACAGTGGCTAACCAGCAGCAGGGATATAAATTTTTATGTGCGTCGATGTATATTTCTTTATCTTTTAATACTTTACATTCTATTACTGATGTTTCTACTACATCCTTATACATTGATAATGTTTTTTTGTCTATGAATGTCAAAGGCATGTCCGATGGTGGTCTAATTTGATACACAGACGTTCCATTTTTATCTTGAACATCAAGATAAGGAGTCATAACAAATCGAGAAGTGTTTTTTACAGTAAATTTTTTAAATCCCAGACTCTGAGATAATGCCCTTGCCTGCTCAACCTGATCTTGATTGTGTTGAAAACGTATAAAGACCCACTCGGCATTGCCGCCGGACTGTATAAAAGCTGTAGCATTGTCGATGATCTTATTGTAGTCAGTGCCTATACGATATATCTCTTGTGTTTTATCATCTATGCCATCGATACCAAATATCACAGCGTGATCATCTGGCAGTTTGTCTGCTAGTTTACGCCACCATAGAGTATTTCTAATGCTGCCGTTAGTGTGTATTCTTATTCTAATGTTAGGATTTAAGTTTTTAGTGTATTCACAAAAAGCAGGAAGTTCATTATTAATAACTGGATCACCATAATTTCCGCAAAAGTAGATATCCTCTACTTGGTTAATCACTTCTTGCGTCATTATAGATTTGTAATCAGCCAAAGTCCAATCGGTGTAGACGAGATTAGGATTTTCAATACCACCACGAATGTTTCTCGCACACATAGGACAGCTGGCCTGACAGCGATTAGTTATTTCAAGATGGATAGATTTTAATTGCGAAAATTTAAACAATTTTAACCTTTGGTATTTTACTATCAGCCGAACTTACACAGCTAGGTGTAGAACATATTCTAGGTTCTTGGAATAAATTAAACCCATCAGTTAGTGTTCCTAGGCTAAGATCATGACAACTGTAAGCACGTTTCACATCATTTCCCCGAATTACTACACTTTGGTAACCACTATTACATTTCCAATTTTCAAATTTATTAAAATTAAAAGCATTAAACCTTTCTGCTTGATCTAGCAGATACTCGTTCCTATCACGATCGTATAAAGCCACTTGATAAACTGGTTGATCATTGGCTGTCTGCGGGAAACCTTCCCGCATTAATTTTATCATGTCATCTGTGTAACCAGATACTACAGAACTAGCAGTCGGGTCGCTCTGCGGTTTTAATGTTACATTGATTCCTCTTTTGTAGAATCTTTCACATCGGTCATACAGCTCATAAAATTTATCAGGAACCATTACCTGATTAACTGTAACATGTACCAAATCATAAGTTAGCTGTAAACACTTGTCTCCAAACTCTTGTTCTTTGGCAAACTCTGAGTGATAGCTGGCTGTGATACTACGCCTTTGTAACATTTCTGTATTTCTTGCCCAGATGTTCCACCACTTACTACCTGGGCTTAAATTAGTAGTCATATGGATACTTTGGTAAGTGCTTTCGGTTTCGTCTAAGTGTTTAACCAAATCAGCTAGATGTTTATAAGCAGTTGGTTCGCCACCGCTGAAGCTCCAATGGAATTCATTGAAACCGTTTCGTCTAGCTTGTCTTTTGATTTCATCTATAGTTTTTCGATAAAGTCCTAGATCCTTAAAGTCTACTTTATCTGAATGAGCATACGGCCAACAGTATGAACAACTGTAATTACAGAAACGTCCCAATATCCAACTAACATTAAAAAGAGGACGATCCAACATTGTCCTTTGGCCAAATTGTATTATTTCTTCGAATGGAATGGATTGGAAATCGTTCATAAAGCGTAATATTTACTCAGTTAAAAGTTGATCTTTATTAAAGTTGAGTATATAATATTAATGTGGTCGTAAGTGGAATTGGCAGACCTCCAGTCCGTTGCGAAACGCACTTGGGAATGGGACATAGGCATAGCCGCCGTCTTTGTAGGTTCGAATCCTACCGACCACACCATATTCTATTATAAGTAGAATACTACTAACAAAAGGAAATTATTATGTCAAACACAGTAGAACAATTGAAAGCACAATTTGAAACGTTTCTAGCAGAAGATGCTAAGTTTACCGGTGGTAATTCTGCGGCAGGTACTCGTGCTAGAAAAGCTCTAGCAGAATTAGCTAAGGTAGTTAAAGTTAGAAGGAATGAAATTACAGCAGAGAAAAACGCTCGCAAAGAAGCCAAAGCCAACGCATAATGAGCGATCAAGATCCCAATCAGCTGGATCTAGAGTTTGATCCAGATTCAAACATATCAACATCATCAGGTACTGACTGTTATACTATTAGTATTGAACCGTCGATATATTCTTCATACGGATCGTCAATTACATCCCCGTGTGTAATATCATGGGGTGGTATTGGAACTGGTACCAGCACTACTTGTTGGCCAACTTCTAGTAATTATACTATTAGTAGCGGAGCATTTACTTCACCCGGTACAGTTAAAATTGACACTAATGGTATCCAGATGGAAGCGGGTACTGATATTAAAATTGGTGATCACAGTCTTTCTGAAGTTTTGTCTAGGCTCGAAGAACGATTGAATATTCTACATCATAATCAAGAGCTCGAAGATAAGTGGGAATCTCTTAGAGAACTTGGCAATCAATATCGAGAGTTAGAAAAAGAGTTGATTGAAAAAGAAAAGATGTGGAAAATACTAAAGGATGCGTAATGATCAAAGTTTGGGATGATTTAATTCCTAAGTATCTTCAAGATTATTATGAGCTTATTACATTAGGAGTCAACGGAGAGGAGTTTGTTCACCCTACCGTTGACTTTAGATGTAAGTACGAATCAACTGCTGAGGAGAAACAACTAACGCACCCTCCGCTGTCATTCGTACATATTTTAAAATCTAATACTAGAGTTTCTGAACATTTAGATAACTTTGGTATGATTGCCCAAGCGGCCTGTGCTAAAAATAGTTTGACTCTCAAGGACATAATGGTAGCAAGGATCTATATCACTGTACCGTATGACACTGAGTTAAAACACTACGCACCACATGTCGATTATCCTGGCAAGCATACCGTAGTCATTTATTACGTCAACGATGCCGACGGGCCTACAGTATTCTTTGATAAGAACAATAAGATTGTTCAGTCAGTAGAACCAAAGAAAGGCCGGGTGGTAATGTTTGACGGTGAGATGCTACACGGTGGCGGGATTCCTAAGAAAGGACCTCGCTGTATTATTAATTTTGATTTATGGACTTAATGGAGAAAAAACATGTACGCAACATCAGTATATCGTTCAGCATCGGCAATTAATTCAGCCATGGGACGAGTCTACGGACATATGGGATTAGCAGTTTTAACCAGTATGATCGTCAGCTTCTTAGTCGGTAACTCGGCTGAGCTAATGACATTCTTCTTCACTGGTGCTATGAAATGGGTAGTAATTTTCGCACCACTAGTTGCTATTCTAGCAGTTAGTTTTGCTATGGAAAATCTCAGTAAGAATGCTTTACAATTATTCTTACATGGGTTTGCCGCATTGATGGGTTTGAGTTTTGCTACAATTTTTGTAGTATATAACATGGGCAGTATCGTGTCAGCATTTATGGCCGCGGCAGTATTGTTTGGTGTTATGAGCGGGTATGGGTACTTTACTAAAAAGAATCTAGATAGCCTTGGACAATTTATGTTCATCGGCTTGATCGCAATCATTATCGCCAGCATCATTAATATTTTCGTTGGCAGCACAGTGTTTCAAATGGTCATCAGTGCGATCGCTATCATTGTGTTCTTAGGGTTAACTGCCTATGACACACAAAAGATCCGCGAAATTGTTAGTTATGACAATGACGGTAAAGCAGAAGTTATGGGAGCATTGAGCCTTTATCTAGATTTTATCAATATCTTCCTTAGTTTGCTTCAGCTGTTCGGCGACCGTAAATGAACAAAGAATTAAACCAGTTCTGCGAAAACTATGAGGTCCGTGTCCTAAACGATCAAAAACGTAGGGCACGGTACCATCCTCCTAGATTCTTTACAGATCCAGAACGTGCTGACATTATCCGCAACGATATTGTAGAATACGAAACCGAACCAGTTTATACTTTAGAAATACCCGAAGGTCGACTACGCACACTCATAGAAATGGAACAGCGATTTTTCAAATGGCAGCAGCATAGACCCGGAGAGATTGATATGTTTCAAACACTAATGGACAAAGAGCGTGAAGAAGCACACTATCGTCATACCAATCAAGCTGTCCAAAAAGCCTACGAACAGTATAGCATGTTACTTAATTTGGCTGGATATCAGATAAAAATTTAATGACCATAGAACAAATCGTCTACGCTACTGTGGCTTGGGCTGCACTGACTGGTATAGTTTATACTCACACACGATGGAGTGAAATCATTCGTGTTTACAAAATGTGGTTTACCAAAGAATATTGGACAAATTATAATATCGTTGAAGCGGCTAGCTGGTTAACTAAAGCTCTGATTATTGTGCCTGGTCTAATTTTTGGAATACAAGTTTGGTGGTTCTTTTTCTTTACGTTATTAACTAGTCTTACCCTAATTTGGGCTAGTAATAAAAAATTATTACCTACACTGGTAGGCTTTAATACACTTTGGGTTTGGATCAGCTGTATGGTCCTTGCCCAACATCTAGTAAAATAACAGTATCTTGACAGGTTTTTTAAAATATTGTATAATTAAAGTGTTCGACTACTAAGTCTGAAAAGGAATTATATGAGAAATTATTGGACCTGTACCCCATTTGCCGATTGGATTCGTGGCACTACTAAGTTAAAGTGTGGCACCGGCAAAGAATGGCGTGAATGGGAAAAGGCTGCTAAGGCCGAATATCCGATCCGTTGGTGGATCGCAGAAGAAGGATTAGATAAAATCCAAGATGTTTGGTGCTGGATACCAGAAAGGATAAATGATGTTCGATATTACATTAACAACCGTTGGGTTTCTAATACTCATGCTCTTACCGCTCATCCCCGCGACATACCGCGTGGCCAATGGCAAGACGTGGGGAACCGCTTTTTGCCTTGCTTATACAATGAGTTGGTTGATTTTGTTGAGATAGAACAAGCATGGCATCACTGTGTTTGGGACGACGATGCTCGTAAAACTTATGGATATCCTTGGTGGCGTCGGTGGTTCCGTCAATGGCGTTGTCCAGAAGCAGGCCTTGCTTATCTTAATTGGGCAAAAACCCTAACCAACGAAGAATTTTTAGATGAAGGCGAGAAGCACCTAGCTGAACCTACATATCAAGCCAAAGCCGCTCAAGAAATCTTAGAGCTTTACACATGGTGGAAAGAAGTCTATCCCAAGCGTCCCGATCCGCATGATGCTGGAGGTTGGACTGCCTACTGCGAGCTACGTAGACAGCAAGGTCATCATCTGTTAGACATGGAAGATAAAACTCCAGAAATGGCAGAAATGTGCCGTACAGCTCTTGACAAGAGCCGCGAAATTGAAGAAGCATACGATAAAGAAGATGAAGAGATGATGATTAGATTAATCAAAGTCCGTCAATCACTTTGGACATAATATGAAAAATTCTAGATTTAGAACTTGGGTCAGAGAGCTTTGGTATGAAAATTGCGAAGAACATTTCCAATCTGACATACCTAGATACACGCATGAAGAATATTTTAACAACTTCAAATGGTGGCTTAAGAGAGAATTTAGACATCGACTAAAAAAGGAAAAGATACAGAATGGATCCTAAAAACGAATTGTACTATAAGTATATGGCCTTTAACGAAGTAATGTCTGAAGATTATAAACCTTTAGAAATTGCTGCTGTTATGGCTGTTCAGGCGTTAAGCATTTATAGGACTTCATTATCTGAAGATGATTATCTTAAAATGGTTGACTCTATCTACGAAAATCGTTTTGGAGTTCAAAAATTACAAGGACCAAATTTACAATGAAATTACAGACACCGGCAGAAGGTATTTTAAAAAAGAACGATTGGGGTGATGCTAAGACATATCACATTGTTTGCGACTGCGGTAGTGACGATCACTCGCATAATCTTTGGGTTGAAGCAGAAGACATTGGTGTTACTGTTACAATCTACACTACTGTTAAGACTCCCTGGTGGTCTATGAATCGTTTTAAACAGATTTGGACTTTGTTGACTAAAGGTTATCTTGAGCATCAAACGGTATTGACAATGAACCAACAAACCGCATATAATTATTCTGAAACTTTAAAAAATGCGATAAAAGATGTTGATCAATTTCGTAAAGATAGAAACAATTCTAAAGAAAGATCTCAAACAGTTAGGGCAGCTCAAGAAGGAGATTGTGTATGACGACTAATCCCAAGGGCTCCTGGCCGTTTATGCCTAGCGATTCTCCCGAACCAACTGCGAAAGACCTAGAAGAACAAAAGATAGCAGAACAACAGAAACTTATTGAAGTTCTAAAATTCACACCATGCACATATAAAATCAGTATGTGGGGTTATGGTGGCGAATATGTTATGGGAACAGTAGATCGTAAAATTTACGATTACTTTAAACATCGTAGATTAGATCTAAGCGACTTTGCTTGGGACTCAGACTATGCTGATGAACACAACATCCCAGAAGATATGTGGCCTTTTCCGCCCGGTAGCTGGTATGAATGCGATGACATGGGTCATGTACATGGTGTAGATCGCAATAGCGGAACACTTCAAATTGAAAATGAGAATGGTGATATAGTTATTGAACGAAGTCTAGAAGACATCGACGGTTGCGATATTGAATTAAGCTGCGGTGATGAAGTATGGGTCGATTCTAAAGATCCGGGCACTGTGGTCTTTGTTGGAAGCAGTAATGAAAAAGGAACATTTTTCGAAGGCGAGATCAATCTAACTGCTCCATTTGATCAAGAAAAATTAGTCATCAATTATGACGACTTCGATGGAAATGATATTGTGAGCTCAATCGAATACAACGGAGAAGAAATCGAAAACTGGGGAGCCAGTACAAATGGCAAGAGTTCGGATTTTGGATTCTATATTGCCGGTTCGCAAAAAGATGGCAAGTGGGAACGTTATAAAAACATAGATGACATTGAATATCCTATGACTGATTGGCTTCCTAAAAAGATTAACCCTTCACGAGAAGGTCTATACGATATCAAGACTTCCGGAAAGAACAGCTATCAACATCAAGGTAAGTGGACTGGCAGTCGTTGGATTGGCACTTGGAACGAAGATGTTCCCGAAACCGAAGAATTGAAAATTAAAGAATGGCGAGGTCTATCTATTGATCCAGATAGTGAAGGCGGCGAGATTGATTAATGAAACCCAGTAAAAGTCCCGATCGACACACTTTCCAGAAGGAAGGATATGTTAAACGTCAGGTAGAAAAAGGCGAATCTGTCAATGAAGATTATCTCGATTACTTTGAAAAGATTATCGAGGATCACGACAGTAAATTTGACGATCCTAAGACACATGTAAACAATATGGAATACGATCTTCTAACCACTGATTGGATGTTGGAGAAAGTTCGTGTGTCTGAATCTTACGCTCAAAACTTATATTCAGCATTGTGTAACAACGATTTTATCAAAATAGATGTTATTCCTATCCTTAGACAAAATCCAAAAAAAGATTATTGGTCAGCTTCATGGCGTTATGCCGGGGGCATCGTTGCTGACATGCGACAAGAAGGTGACTATATCGATTGGTACTGTTCAGGAATTCGTGGAGGAATGAGCTACGATGATGATATCAAAGATGGTTTTGTGCCGGAAGGCATGATAACTGACGAGATCCGGAATGATCTCCAACGTCTTGGCTGGGTGATAGCACCCGGTGGAGATTGGGAAAAGTTTGTTTAACCAAATAGGAGAAAAGTAAAATAAAATGACCTGGGAACTCTACGAGGTCTGGTCCGAAGACGATATCGGCCATCAAGAATTGATCGAAACTACTAAGAGCCTTAAAGAGGCCAAGGCTATCGCCCAAACTCTTTTAAGCGATTATCCAATCGCTGTCATATATAAAGAAACCGAGGACGGTGATATAGAAGAGATTGAGCGGTTGACACTGACTTAATTTGGTAGTATAATTGTTGTATAGATTAACAAATAGGAGCAGACAGCATGGCTAAGGTAGCAACTAAAACTCGTGTTACTAAAAAGCAGGTTATCGAGCATCGTACTCGTGCCACTAAGGATCTAAGTCCAAAATGGGATGGTCACGAAACTATGACTGCTGACGAGTTTAATCGTCATTTCCGCCTTTCTATGGATTACTATCGATTAGAATTTGGCGGCAAAGATCTTAAGCCTAAAGTTATCAATTGGATGAGTGCTAACGGCTATACCAAAGATCAGATCAAAGCATTTAAAGATACAAAAGATAATCGTTGTTCTGTAACCGTAGGGGCTATCGCTTCTAATCTCCTTAGGGGTATGCCTGCTGTTCGTGCTGATTTTAATGAAGGTCGTAGCACTTCACTATGGCTTGGTTCTGCTATCGGTAAGATTATCGAAGAGGGCAAACACGATGAACGAGATCCTGAAGAAGGGGCTGTTGAAATTAAGTCTGCTGTAGTACAGCCCAGCATCCAAGAACGTCTGCGTGAAGCTGCGTTTCGTATGACTGAAGAAATTGAAGATGCTTTGGAATCGTTTAGTCAAGATCCCGAATCGTTTGACCCAAAGACATTTAAACTATTGAATCTTCTGCGAGGCAAACAGGCCAAAGCCGCACATGCTCGTATTATCAAAGATCTTTATACTCGTCAACACGACGAACTTGTAGAAGCAGGCCAAGGCAAGTGCGAACAACTCAAAGAAGCATACAGCCATTTGAGCAAAGCAAACATGAAAAAAATTACTCAGTTTTATTCTGAGATCCTTTCTGCCTGTGACATGCTGATGGCCGAAGCTAAAGTTAATCGTGTTCCACGTAAAACCAAAGCCAAGCCCGTTGAGAAAATTATTGCCAAACTGAAATATCTAAAGCAAGACGACAAGCTCAAACTTGTTTCTGTAAATCCTGCTGATATCATCGGCTCAAAAGAACTTTGGATCTTTAATACTAAAACTCGTAAGCTAGGCAAATATGTTGCCAACGAATATCTAGAACTTGGAGTAAAAGGTACATCAATTACTGGCTACAACGAGAATATGTCAGTACAAAAGACTCTGCGTAAACCTGAAGAACAGTTGAAAGAGTTTAAGGCTGCGGGTAAGGTTGTTCTGCGTAAGTTCTTGGAAGATATCAAAGCTGTGGATATCAAACTCAACGGACGTATCAACGAAGATACTATCCTACTCAAAGTAGCTTAACCTATCGACCCAGCAATATTTCCGACTCCGCCAGCATTAAACACAGTAATCATAGCAGTACCAGATGTAGCAGCTAAAGTAACAGATGTTACACTGGTACCTCCAGCATCACCTTTACTCATGTTAACTGCCGCAAATCCTGTTGTTGTTGTACTGTATAGGACGTTGAGCTGACGTGCTGAACCGTTGGTATTTCTTACATATATTTTTACCATTCTTCCCCCGGTTAGATTCGATATATTAATATTTCGTGTTGTTGTAAAATTTCCGTCATAATAGAATATCTGCGATGTAGCAGCGTCGACACCAATATCTGCATCACCCCCACCAAAGGCGGCCTTATATGTTATATCCGGTGTTGTTATAGTTGGTGATGTTCCAAATACTAACGCACCGGTTCCGGTTTCATCGGTCATAGATGTACGAAGCTGAGTCGATGTTATTGATCCTGTTCCAGTGCCGTATAACGTTACAGTTCCTGAAGGCAATGTGGCATTAGTTGTTGCTGTAGTTGTTAAGGTAAGAGCGAAGTTACCGGAAGTTGTAAATGTGTTAGCTGTGGTTAACGCACCGCCAGTAGTTAATGTATCACCGATATCAATATTACCTGCCAATTTAATAGTTCTGTTAGCATTGGTTACATCAACAGTCAGCGTTCTATCTGCGGTAAGTGCTGTTGAAGAATTAGACGCAACAAATAAATCAAATGCGGTTGTTGTAGTATCGCGAACTTCTAAAGTAGTAAAACGTCCAGTAGATGCTGTTGTAGCACCTATGCTCATATTATTGATAGTTCCGACC
>Ga0222712_10000697_pt1 | contig 43197 bp, 46 predicted proteins | sample C33_657DmetaG_FD_165043 | JGI IMG/M metagenome (GOLD analysis project Ga0222712, IMG submission 165043) | Estuarine water microbial communities from San Francisco Bay, California, United States - C33_657D | ecosystem: Environmental > Aquatic > Marine > Unclassified | place: USA: California... | reverse complement strand
GGTTCGTATCTGCAATCTCGGCACTTGTTCGTCCGGGGATTACATGGTGCTTGTTCGGTATGTATGCAGCCGTTAAAGCTTGCGCTATCTATATGGCGTTCTTATCGGATGCACCGTGGTACGAAGTTTTAAAAGCCAATTGGAATGAAGATGATTTTGGTTTGTTTATGATGGTGGTGAGTTTCTACTTTGTTGGTAGGCCCTTGGAAAAATATAGAACAGTATAAAAGTGTGAATGAAGAGGCAAAAGCGCTAGCTAGAGATGTACTCATCAAGCCCTTTGAAGGGCTAGCTAGGCTTCTGCCTGATGGAAACATAACCTCTTATCCCGACCCCGGAACCAAGGGACATCCTTGGACAATTGGCTATGGGTCTACTGGCCCTGACATCCAGCCGGGAACTATTTGGACAATGAAGCAGTGTGAGGATGCCTTGGATCATCACATTGAATACTTTTATGTAGGACTTTGCAAACTTAGTTTGACGTTTCCAAGCGCCTCCCCGAGACGCATTGCTGCAACAGTAAGCTGGGCATACAATTGCGGATTAGGAAATTACAGGGTATCGACGTTTAAACGACGTGTTGACGCGGGAGATTGGGATGGTGCAGCTACCGAATGCGTTAAATGGAATAAAGCAAACGGCAGAATCCTCCCCGGTCTTACCCGCCGCCGTGCGGCTGAAGCTGCATTGATGAGGTGATTATATGAGTCCTTTGCGCTTATCCCAGTATGCTTTCTTAGCCGCCGAAAGTTTGGCGCGGTATTCAGGAGTATCAAAGGCGGCGCGTTTTGCGGCATATTCGGGAGATGCAAGTGTAGCTTTAAGGCGTTCTTTGCGTTGGGCAAGAGCTACTGGGTCAGACATCTTTTCACGCCGTTTGTCTTGTGCGGCACGAATCCCGGCTATGCGTTTTGCATCAAACTCAGGGTCTTTGCCGTTGCGCTCTTCCCAAGATTTCATGTCAGGATTATTAATTACTGCTAAGGCACGTCTTGCTAAATCTTCCTCAGAAAAATTTTTAGGTACGCCAGTTTTTTTGGCGGACATCATGTTGCGAAATTCTTGGTCCTGCCATTTGAGTTTTATTTTTTCACGGACTTCAGGCCGTTTTGCTGGGTTATTTTCACCACTAAATTTTTCTTTTACACTAGGATCTAACATTCGCTGCCGTTGCCGGTTTCTAGCTTCTAAACTACGACAAGGATGGTTTGGATCTAGCATAAGTTGGCGAAGTTTTTCTCTGTGTTCTTCAGTCGGTGAGTGTGTGCCTTCCCCCCCTTCTCGTAAATTAGTGAGTGGCCCTGTTTTTAACTGTATGCGCCCAATTTCTAAAATTAAATTTTTTTCTAATGCCTGCCCTTCTTCTAGCGAAGATACATGTCGAATTTCAACAATGACGTTTTTTGGTCCAATCTCATCAAGTTTTTGTTGGGTAAGCCAATTCCTTCCTCCACTATTTGATGGGTCTGTGCGCCTTGCGCGTTTAGTAAACCCAACATAAAACGGCACGTTAGCGAGGTCTTTCCAAATGTATACATACATGGTGTTTTCCTTAAAAATGATAGGATAGCACAATGCTAAAACGTATTCAACTCCGTCCTGGGGTAAATAAAGAAAATACTCGTTATACAAACGAGAACGGTTGGTATATCTCAGATAAAGTGCGGTTTCGCCAAGGCACCCCCGAAAAAATTGGAGGCTGGGCGCGTATTTCTGGGAATACGTTTCTTGGTGTATGTCGGTCATTATGGAATTGGGTAACGCTTGGCTTTGAAAACATCATGGCTTTAGGAACTAATCTTAAAGTCTATATTGAGCGAGGCGGTGCATATAACGATATAACCCCTATCCGGCAGCGAAATTACACCACTACGCTATCTAACCCTTTTGATACAATCAATGCTTCTAATGCAGTCACAGTTAACGACACCGCGCACGGTGCACAGGCTGGGGATTTAGTTTATTTCTCCGGTGCGTCAGCCGTTGGGGGTATACCTGCGGCAGAGTTAAATACCAGACATGTCATCACATCCGTAACAAATGCAAACGCTTATGTAATCACAGTCACTACAGCAGCGACGTCAACAGTTACAGGTGGCGGGGGTGCATCAGTCTCTGCCGAGTATTACATTAATACTTATCTTCTTGGTACTGATCCTTTTGCTACAACTAACGGATCTTCTACAGTTGTCGTTACTGCTAACTCACACGGGGCAATAAACGGGGATTTCGTAACTTTTAGCGGTGCTACCGCTGTGGCAGGGTTAACGCTAAACGGCGAATTCCAACTTACTTACCTTACATCAAACACATACTCCATCACAGCTTCAGGTACGGCAAGCAGTACAACTACGGGTGGCGGTTCGGCAGTCTTGGCTTCCTATCAAATTAACATCGGCCCTGCTATCCAAGGCCCGCTTACTGGCTGGGGTGGTGGTACATGGGGTAGCGGTGTCTGGGGGGTTGGGGGTACTTCAGATGATGCGCTGCGCTTGTGGTCACTCCAGAACTTTGGTGAAGATCTTGTCTTTGGCCCTCGTGGTGGGGGCTTATACTACTGGGACGTTACTAGTGGCTTCACTACCCGTGGCGTTAATGTTGTGACATTAGCTGGTGCATCAGGAGTACCGACTAAACAAAATTTAATTTTTGTTTCTGATATTTATCGTTTTGTCTTTTGCATGGGGGTAAACGATATAGGTTCTAACGTACTAAATCCATTGCTCATTCGTTGGTCAGATCAGGAGTCGGTGGTTGATTGGACGCCTTCTGCAACAAACCAAGCAGGTTCTTTACCCCTATCCCACGGCTCTGAAATTATTGCAGCGCAACAAACTCGCCAAGAAATTTTAGTATGGACAGATACTTCGCTTTATTCTATTCAATATCTTGGACCGCCCGACGTATGGAGCGCTCAACTTTTAGGTGATAACATTTCAATTGCAGGGACAAACGCTACCGCAGTTGCTTCAGGTATTACTTACTGGATGGGCGTAGATAAGTTTTACCGTTACAGTGGGCGAGTGGAAACATTACGTTGCGATTTGCGGCGGCATGTATTTAGTAATATTAATATTGCTCAAAACCAGCAAATTTTTGCGGGGACTAATGAAGGGTTCAATGAAATTTGGTGGTTTTACTGTTCGGCAGATTCTACGGTTATTGATCAGTATGTGGTGTACAACTACGTTGAAGACATCTGGCACTATGGCACCCTTGGACGTACAGCTTGGAGTGACTCGGGGTTACGTGATTATCCACAGGCAGCTACATATAGTTACAACATAGTTAATCAAGAATTTGGGGTTGACGATAACGAAACGGATACACCAACACCAATTACCGCTTATATTGAGTCCGCCGAGTTTGATATTGAGGATGGTCAGAACTTTGGGTTTGTATGGCGCATGGTGCCGGATCTAACATTTCAAGGGTCTACGGCTGCTTCCCCACAGCTAACAATGACGTTATATGGCATGAACGGATCTGGCTCTGGGTTTCAAATGGAAACTTCTAAAAACGTCACACGCACATCTACAGTAACGATTGAACAATTTACCAATATTATTTATACTCGTATACGCGGGCGGCAGATGATTATGAAAGTGCAGTCCGACCAGCTTGGGGTAACGTGGCAGCTTGGTGCACCGCGAATTGATATTCGACCTGATGGAGAAAGATAAATGTTTCTCCGGCAACCCCCTCCACCTAATCTGCCAATTGCGCCAGATCAATACCAACGTTTTTACAACGAAGCACTCACTAACGTATTGCGCCTATATTTTAATCAACTAAGCACTAATTTACAAAGTTTATTTGGTCCTGATGGGGGTAGGTTTCTTAGTAACCCCTTTGGGGCTTTTTCTAGTGAAGTGGATCAAACCGCAGCAAGTACGACAGTGGCTTATGCGGTGACCTATAGCAATACAGATATAAGTGATAGTGTTTTTCTTAGCAATAGTTCGCGTTTAAACACAACCTATCCCGGCATTTACAACTTACAATTTAGTATTCAGTTTGTAAATACGGATACACAGATTCACGACGTAGATGTATGGGCTGCAATTAATGGCACGAATATAGCAAATAGCAACTCAAGGTTTTCTGTTCCCAATAGACATGGTGGTGTTGATGGGCATTTGATTGCTGCGCTTAATTTGTTTTTAACCATGCAAGCAGGTGATTATGTGGAACTGTATTGGCATACTACAAACACCGCAGTTAGTGTCGAGTATCTCTCAGCAGGCTCATCACCAACCAGACCCGCAACACCATCAGTCATAGCGACCATGTCTTTTGTGTCTTCTATTCCGGAGTAAGCGGTGAGTACTTCTTTAACTCCCCAACAAACCGCAGCCTTGCAAAAGTTTCAGGCTTTTGCACAGCAACAACAAAAAGAAATACCCACACTTACTGATGATGCGGGTAAGACTTATGGTGGGGATGTAATTGCCAGATTGGCTGGGCAAATTAGCCAAAACCTTGATACGTCTAAGCTTAGTGGCGGGGCTTTTGGTGTGGGGGTAGACGAAGGCACACAAATGGGGTTTAGTGCCGCTGAAGCAAAAAAGCTTTTAGGTCGGCTACCCACAGCATCAGAAATGGTCATTCTGGATATGGCAAGAGGGCTTGCTTCCCAAGGCATTTCGGATATTTCGGATATTAAAAAGTTTAAGCCCACGAAAGTCACTGAAGTATCTGAAGGGGAGGGTTCCCCAGTAGAAACTAGGATGACAAAATACATAGATCCAGAAACAAAAAAAGAATTTAGTCCTGGGTTTGGTAGTACTTATGCAGGTAAAGGTGGAACGCATTACGGTTACGATGAAAAAACCGGTAAGTTCTACACAGTTGGGAAAGACACCAGCGATGCCGGTAAAATAATGCCTCTTTTGATGATGGCAACTTTGCCATTTGGTGGGGTCGGTGGGTTGCTGGGTAATATAACTGGAACTGCTGGAGCGATTGGGTCGGGGCTTGCTACTGCGGGAGTGGAAGGTGCGCTTTCTCAAGCGGCTTTAACAGGGGGTTCAGGTTTAGCGGGGGGGCTAGCTAGTATGGGGCTTTCCCCTGCTTTGGCTAACATTGGTGCTAACGCGCTTGTATCCGGTGCAGTTCAAGGTGGGATAGGTTCATTAACAGGACAAGGATTTGGCAAAGGCTTTAGATCTGGTGCGCTTTCTGGTGGGGTGGGTGCGGGAGTTAATCAACTAGGCGCAGCCTATGGGCTGGATAAAAGCCTCGGGTCGATGTATGCTCCTGCTAAATCTTTAGCTACTTCTGGTGTTACGTCTTTGCTATCAGGTCGTCCATTTGACGTAGGGCAAGCCGTTAAAGGTGCTGCTATTAATTACGGATTAAATCAAGCAATTGGGGAAGGCGGCGCAGCTTTAGGAATTGATCCTAAACAACAAGCTGCATTAATGAAATTTTACAAATTTGCTGCGCCAATGATTGCAGCGCAAAAACGCAAGCCGTAGGGGGTTGAAATGGGATTTCCGTTTGATGACGACGACGATGGATCTGATGGTGGCGGAGATTCAGGCAATACTATATTTAATTCGGGAAGCGTTGATTTATCTAATCTTGATTTATCGCAATTAAATCAAGGTAACATGCTTAGTACAGTTGATTTAATTAACGACCCAGAACTTTTAACAGCTTTTGCTACTCTTTATCCAGAAGACGCTGCGTTATTAAAAGGTTTAGTAGATCCTTTATATACTCCTTCTGATTCTGGTGAATCCGCAGAATCAGAAACTAGAGGCACAAATACAACTGGGTCGGATATATCAAAATTAACTGACGCAGAAAAAAATAAAATACTTACAACTCCTTTTGGTAGTGTGCCTGCAACCGGCGTTAAAGGAGTATTACAGCAGTTTGGCAAGGTTATAGAGGATTTGACAGGTATTAAAGGTCTTGATGCAGCCAAATACGCTGCCATTATTGCAGCTATGAAAATGGCTTATGATGACGCCGAACGAGCAAGAAAAGAAGCTAAAGGCACACCTTTTAAATCAAGTTCTGGAATTAGTGCCGTAACAGGTCCGGGCGGGGTAACGGGATTTAGAAGAGCAGCCCAAGGTGGAGTGATGAGCCTTGCTGGGGGTGGAGAAGTTGATGACAATTTTTTAGATATTAATACACCTGCGGGTGAAGCCACTCAATACGATATATACGGTAACATGATTATGCCGGACCCTTATTTGCGTTCTATGACTGAGGAGGAAACAAATCAAAGTGAACGTAACGCAATGAGGGAGTATTATAATAATCCTGAAAATATAGCGGCAGAAAATCAAATATACCAGCAATTACGTGATGCGGTTTTTGTTCCTGGTGGGCAGGCAGGTACTATAGATGCACAAGAAACTTTACGTAACATACGCCAAAACGCGCCGGAAGAATTTGCAGAGTTTATAAATCAACTTCGGGTTGCACCCTCGGAAGCTAAAGAATTTGTTGATTATAGATTAAACGAAGCTCCATTAAGAACAGCAGAAGGGTTTGGGAATGACAACATTCCATATAATCCTGACATTGTGTTCCCTTTGGCTGATGTTGCAAACTCACCTAATATTAATCGCCTAGTTGGGGATCTCTTAAACTTATCTGACCCAAATACTTCTCGTACTTTTTTTGAAGGGTATAACCCTTCTAATTACAATGAAGGTTTTATACGTGGTGGTGGGGGTGCTGGGGGCGGTTTAAATAGAGACCTTAATTACGAAATGTCAGCTTATGCTACAGGTGGTGTGGCAGGTTTAAACCAAAGACAGCCTTTCTATCTTGGTGGGCCTACTGACGGTATGGCAGATCAAGTACCCGCACATATAGACAACAAACGCCCCGCTGCGTTAAGTGATGGTGAATTTGTAATCCCCGCCGACGTTGTTAGCCACTTGGGTAACGGCAATTCAAACGCTGGAGCGCGGCGCCTTTATAAAATGATGGATGATATTCGCGAAGCCCGAACAGGAAACCGTGAGCAGGGTATTCAAATTAACCCCAACAAATTTATGCCGAGGTAATTATGGCTACGTCTGTTTCAAACCAACAAATTAATGACTATATAAACTCAATACTACAAAATCCTAGCCTTACAGATGCACAAAGAGCTAGCACTATCAACGCCGCTGCCGAACAGTATGGGGTTAGTAGAGATCAAATCTCTAATGCTACAGGGTATGGTTTAGATTTAGTAAATTCTTATCTTGGGCCGGTTTCTGCCGCCCCCGTGAATACGGGAGGGGTATCAACACTTATAAATACAACCCCAGTAAATTCTTATATTGCGCCAGTAAACACAGGTGGAGGGTCAACATTTGTAGATACAACTCTTGCAACTCCTTATTCTGCGCCAGTAAACACAGGTGGAGGGTCAACATTTGTAGATACAACCCCTGCAACTTCCTACAATTTTAATGATTATTATAGTACACCATTAGCAAATACAGCGCCGCCACAAGTAACAGACACTGAAATTAGAGATTTTATTAATGCGGTTTTAGCAGACCCAACTATTTCGGTTGCAGATAAAGTAGCAAAAATTAACAATACTGCTTTTGAATATAGTGTAGATCCATCCAGAATTTCATCAGCTACAGGATATGACTTAAAAACAGTACTAGAGTTTTTAGGTCTTTCGCCTACACCTACAACTGCACCTACAACTAGACCTACACCTACACCTACACCTACACCTACACCTACACCTACACCTACACCTACACCTACACCTACACCTACACCTACACCTACACCTACACCTACACCTACACCTACACCTACACCTACACCTAGACCCACTGCCCAAGGTACAAATCTTTTGTATAGTACTTTATACGATATATTTACATTTGGGGTTGACAGTAAACAATCTGACGCCACTATAGCAACTAATTTACTTAGAACCGCAGGTATATTTGGGCTTTCTAAAGCGCAACTTGTTCCAATTATTACCTCACAGTGGAACGCCCAAAATCCAAATAATCAAAGAACAGAAAAACAAATCTCAGATTTTTTAGATTTAGGAACTCCTTCTTCTAGCATTAGTTCTACTAACTTTGTCGATTTATTAAATGCTCTTAATCCTGCTGGATCTTCTTTTGGTGTGGGTAAAACGGGCGTTAAAATCCAAGGCGAATCTGGACTTCGTGAAGGGTATGCCGATTATGTCCAAGATTATTTGGAACGTATGGCTGGACTTCTTGCAAGGCGGGATATAGACCCTAAAACAAATAAACCCATGTATGCGGGTTTACAATTTGGTGATACAGGTGTAGGCGGTTACGGTACTGATACATTAAAAGCTTTAAAAGATCTTCAAACCCAACGCGAAAAAGCGATGGGAACAGGAGCATATCAACCCTATCAATATTCGTTTGCAAAAAAGAAAACAGCAGCGCAAGGTGGGCTTATGTCGTTGGGGGTTGAAAAATTTGCTGAAGGAGATTTAGTTGGGGGTCAAACCGTACCTTCAACATTTACTCCACCAACAGGCGGATACCAGCAAGCTACTTATAACTCAGCAACAATGGGGTCTGTCGCACCAGGAACTTACCAAGCAGGGACTATTGGGTCTACATTTGACCAAAATAAAGCAGGTGCATATACCGCTCCAGCCGCAGGTAAAGAAATAGCTTCTACATTTACAACTCCGAATTTATATTCTCCGGGAACTATTGGGTCTACATTTGATCAAACTAAAGCAGGCATATACAAGACCCCTACTGGAACGGATGAAATAAAGTCTACATTTACAACTCCAACAAACTTATATTCTGCTGGGAATATAGGTTCTACCTACGATCCGGTTACAAAATCGTATACGGGTCCGGGTACAGGCATATCTACAGACACTTTTGATGCCGCTGCGATGCAGCGTTTAATGAACCCCTACACATCAGGAGTTGTTAACCCTCAACTTGAAGAGGCTCGTAGACAAGCTGAAATTACAAGACAAGCTCAAGCTGCTCGTATGGCAAAAGCTGGTGCATTTGGCGGTTCACGCCAAGCCATTATGGAGTCAGAACTTGCACGTAACTTAGGTACCCAACTTGGCACAATTTATGGTACTGGGCAAAAAGAAGCTTACGATGCTGCACTTCGTGCATTTGAAGCCGAACAAGGGCGCAAATTACAAGCCTCTACTGCTACTGAAGCCGCAAGACAAGAAGCAGGTCGGCAAGGTTTAAGTGAAGCACAAACAAGAGCGCAATTAGCCCTACAAGGGCAGACTGCCCAAGAAGCAGCTAGGCAAGCAGCAGGTGCACAGGCTCTAAGCGCAGCTCAAACAGCAGGTCAGTTAGGATTACAAGCACAAACAGCACAAGAAGCTGCTAGACAAGCTGCTGGTCAACAGGCACTTTCAGCGGCTCAAACTGCGGCTGAGTTAGGGTTAAGGGGGCAGACTGCCCAAGAAGCAGCTAGACAAGCTGCTGGTCAACAAGCACTAACTGCTGCAACTACCGGAGCGGAATTATCTCAAAGAGGGCAAATAGCTCAAGAAGCAGCTAGACAAGCTGCGGGTCAACAAGCTATTAATGCTGCACAAATTGCTGCTCAATTAGGGTTACAAGGGTCACAGTTAAGCGAACAATCTAGGCAGTTTGCTGCTAATTATGGATTACAATCGGCACAAACTGCTGCACAATACGAACAAGCAGCGCGGCAGTTACAACAACAGGCCGAAGAAGCTCAAGCTAGAGGCGATCAGTTTGGTGCTACATTAGCATTACAACAACTCCAAGAAGCACAACGTGCGGCAGAGGCTACTCGTGGGTTTGAGTATCAACAGGCTAGAGACACTTACTTAGATCCGTTCCGTGAACTTATGTACGCAAGCCAAGCCCTTAGTGGGCTTCCAATTGCTGCGGGGGCTGCGGGGGATAGTGCTTCTTTACAAGCTTTATTAGCAGGGCTTGGGCTTAGCGGTATAGTAAAACCGGGGACATAAATTATGGCAATTCCTTTTCCTCCAGGTGGTCCGCAGGTTCAAGCGGCATTACAAAATCCCGCTCGGTTTCCTGATCAGCGGTTGCAACAGTACGCGCAAGGGCAACAACCTACGGGACAAGTGCCGCCACCAATGGCTGCAAACGAATTAACTATTCGTAACGCACAGCGACAAGCTGCCTCTCGACAGTCGGCGATGCAAAATAACCCGCAAAATAGCCCTACAGTTTTTCAACAGAAGGACATGGAGCTACAACAAAAAGCTCAGCAACTTGCTGCAATGCAGCAACAAATGCAGCAGAAAGAGCAACAGCTTGGTGTTGTTGGCGCACTAATGGCAAAAAAAGCCCAAGATCTCCAAGCTCGTGAACAAGGTATCGCAGCACTATCCCTACCTCAGAATATATTTACCGCCATGAACGGCGGGGTTGTGTTTAATAGGGGTGGAGGAGTACAAGGCTATGCTAGTCGTGGGTTAGTGACGCCTGATTTGGGTGTATTTAATGAAGACCGCCCTTCTTTTTCAGTACCTGCTAGCGCCCCTAAAAAGTCAAAAGATGATTTAGAAGAAGAGGATATGCTTGCTAGGCTGCTAAGTCCTGCTGAACAACTAGCTGATTTCTCTAAAATATCCACGCTTACTAAAGAGGAAAGAGATAGAAAAAAAGAAGAACGGATAAAAGAATTGGAAGAACAATATAAAAGATATAAAGAAGGTATTGGCGGTTTAGATGAAGAAACCGCCGCTGCTATTCGTGGGAAGCCCACTAGTATGCTACAAAAACTTGCTGCGGGGCTACCCACAGATACAAGAGGTATGCGCTTAGGCACAGGGATTGCAAGTATTGCAAAAGGATACATGGGTGAGGTTGCTAAAGAAGAATCGCGTGAACAAGAAGCTGCTAAGTATCTTGCAGCGGCTAAACGTAAACAAGCTGAAGCAGATTTTGCTGAGATGCGCGGCAGAGATGATCTTGCTAAGAAAGCAGTAGATGAAGCGCAAGCGTTGCTTGATAAAGCGTACAGCAGGGAAAAAGATGTTGCAGCCCTGTCTACCGAAGCTGCTAAAGCTGGCGCTACTTATTTGTCTGGTAGGGATAAAGCCGCATCTCAAGCCGCGCTAAGAGAACGTGCACTAGAGTTAAAGCAACAACAACTCTCTATCAATGAAGCTTTAGCTCAAGGACGTATCAACCAGATGCAAGCTCAGGCACAGATGGCTGGAGTTACCGCAGAACTTAGAGCTTTATCTGCTCAAAATGCAGCATTAGCAGCGCAGTCAAGCGCGTTACAAGCGCAGTCTTCTGCAAGAGGAAGGATGAGAGAAGATTTGCAGAATGATCCTACGTTCCAAAATAACGCCTTTAGAATTTCTCAGTTAATGAAGAAACCTTCTTTGACACCCAAAGAAAATGAAGAATTAACTAAGCTACAAACTCAACAAGAGACAATCAAAAAAGACCTCATGGTTGAGTATGGACTGAGTCCAAGGTCAGGTGCAGCCCCTGGTGCCGCCACCCCAAGTGTCAAACCCCCTCCCGCCGTAGGCACAGTTATAGATGGGTATAAATTCAAAGGTGGCGATCCATCCAATAAAAATAGTTGGGAAAAAGTTTAAGGGCGCATAATGTCTGGACCTTGGGAACAATTTGCCAAGCAACCCGAAGTTAGTGGGCCGTGGAATCAATTTAAAGCTCCATCCCCTTCTAAGGATGGTCGTCCTCCCGTAGTAGAAGAAGAGTCAATCTTTCGTCAAGTTGCTGATGTTCCGGTAGGAATGGCGCGGTCTTTTGTTGGTGGGTTAGAAAATGTTGCTAATACCTATAGACCAGACAGTGACGCTGCTAAATCTCTACGGGGCGCTAAGGAATATCTTGGTGCTCTTATGTCTGCTACTGCTAAAAAAGATGAAAAAGAACAGGCAAGAATCTTAAAAGAAGTTGAAGATAAAGGGGCAATGGATCAAGTACAAGGGGCGCTTAAAGCTTTAGCGGTTGCTCCAGTTGATACAATTTCTTCTGCTGTTGGATCACTAGGGGTACAAGCAATAGGCGCACTAACTGGATTTTTGCTTGGCGGTCCTCCTGGTGCGCTTATAGGATCTAGAGTAGTTGGCGGCGCTATGGGTGCTGGTGAGATTAAAGGTGCCATATATAGCGAAGTAAAAAAAGCCCTTAAAGAAAATGGTGTATCAGAAGATAGAGCAGAAAAACTTGCTATTGAAGCGCAAGAATATGGCGGCAAAAACCTTGACATGATTGCTCTTGGTGGGGGGTTAGGGGTATTTGCAGGGGGTACAGGGGCTGAAAAAGATTTTATTAAAAAAATTGTAAGTCGAACCGTTGCAAAAGAAGCTGCTGAATCTGCTGCTAAACAAACAGTAGCAGAAGCCCCTAAAACTGGAGCTAAAGCCGCTGCAAAAACTGTAATTAAAAGTGCAGGAGCTGAAGGCATACCTGAAGTACTGCAAGCCGCGCAAGCAAAAGCCGCAGAAAATATTGCGTTACAACGCGCAGGAGAAGAACAAAATATAAAGGCAATGGCTGAAACGCCAACAATGCGCGGTGTGATTTCTGCGGGTACGATGGAAGGTATTGCTGGTTCTGTAGTGGGTGGCGGGTTATCTTTACGTCAAGCCGTTCGCATAGCCCGTGACTCTGGTGCTAGCGATGAACAAATTAGACAACTCCAAGATAGGATTGACGCAGAGCAACTAGCAAAACAACCACCTCCTGCTCCTGAAACCCCCGCTGCGCCACCTCCTGCTCCTGAAACCCCTGCACAAAAAGTCGCTGAAGCTTCTGCTGAAGTTGATGCTATGACATCACGGGTTGATGAGCTTACTAATGAATATATAGCCGCAGGTGTAGAACCTGATAAAGCCAAAATTCAAGCTGCTGCACAAGTAGCGGAAGAGGAAAAAAATGACCGAGAAGTCGAACAAGCACAAGCCGAGATTGCTAAAGTTCAAGCCGAAGCCGCGAAGGAGGCCGGGGATGTTGCTAAAACTATCGAACAGTCAGGTGGAGAAAGCGTTCCAATTCCTAGCGAACCCGCTGGAGCAGTACCCACCGGAGGAGTTGAGCCACCTGTCACCAAGCGAGTGGAACGCCCTGCACCTGCTGCTGAAGAACCTGTACGAGGAGAGGAAGTACCATCCGGTACAGTAGAACCAACAACCGTAACGCTATACAGGGGTATACAAGCAGGTAAAGAAGCTGAACCTACTGTTGGTGGTGGGTTGTTTATGTCTCCTGACCGAAAAGTTGCGGAAACATATGCTGGTAAAGACGGTAATGTAAAAGAAGAAAAAGTTACTTTTAATAACTTATTAGATACACCTACATGGGCTGACGCTAAAACATCATTAGGTCTTAGCAAAGACAAAACTATGGCAGATGTTGTTAATGCTGCTAGAGACCAAGGATACGATGGTGTAACTTTTACAACTACTAATGGTCGTGAATATATAGTCGTACCTCAAAAGGAAACCCCCAGTGTCACTACGCCCACCGAAACCGTCCAAGCAAAAGAAGAGGGAGCAGCAGCGCCTGTTGAAGGAACAGAAGTGGCAGAATTTGCCACAACAACCGAACCCCCTAAAGTTGTCAAGCAGCCTAGTGGTAAGAATGCAGCCGGAGAAAGCGTAAAGACTTTAGAACTCTCTAACGGTGATAAGGTTCAAATCATCCGCAGAGACAATATGTGGGTGCGGGAAGATGACGGTGTAGTAACGCCTGTAGGTAAGACGCTACGAGATGCTATTGCTAGCGTCACTGGAGTTGCAGCCGAGCCTCTTGCTAAACGTGGTCCTAAGCCTAAGCTGACTGAAGAAGAAAGAGCTACTAAAGCCGCAGAGAAAAAAGATTGGACTAGCGTTCTTAATTTCTTAGAGCGTATGATTACCTCTACTAAGAAGCGCGTTGATACTGGTGAGGAAGGTCTTGCTGTTCAACTTGATAGGTTCTTTGGTCCAAGACCTGAAACGCCCGAAGGTCCAAGAAAAACCTACCAGACTCTGTTTGAAGAGCGGACGCTCGACAATATTCTTAAGTCAAAAACATCTAACCCCGAAGCGTTGGCTGTTTTGCGTAAAAACTTTTATGAGAGCATTTACCCTGCGCTGGAAGTTCTATATGACCTCAGTACGAGACCTCAGCTTGCAACTACTCGCATTAAAGGGATGGCTGAAGCGCAATTCAACCGTGCGCCTGTAGATATAAGAAACCTCATAAAGACTAGAGTTGAAGGTGCTAGGGCTGCACCTGCTCCTGACATTGAGCAAAAGATTACTGAGTTAGCAGAAGAAGCGCCACCTGTGCAAACAGAACAGCCTACTGGCCCTGCGCCCGTTGTTACTGTTAAAAAGAAAAAGCGTGTGCTTGAGAAGCCAGAAGGCCCGACTGCACCGCTAAGCCAAGTAGAGATAGGGGAAGATTCTACAAGTGTCGAAGTCAATACGAACTTTGAAAAGCGTAAGCCAAAGAATGGAAGAGAAGCCGCCCAACTTATTGCTAATGACCGTAACAGCACCCCATTTGAAAAGACATTAGCGCAGAAACTAGCATCTGTATTAGGCGCAGTTCGTTTTGTGATTGTAGATGCTGCATCTAATTCTGCTCTTTTAAACGCGTTTAAGAGTCGCAAGAGTAAGGGGCTGTTCTTCCCCCAAACAAGTATGCCTTTAAATCAGGCAGATATGGCAGCTTTGGAACGTGGGGAATTACCCAAAAACTTGCTTAGAGTTCCTCATGTTTATGTAGCGGGTAGCGACATAGGTAGTGAACAAGGAGTAAATAATCAGACTGTTTTGCATGAGTTGTTGCATGCGGCTACTGCTATGAAGATAGCGCAGGGCAAAGAAATTCTAGCAAATGATCCTAAATCTACAGACCCCAGAGTGCTTGCGTATCGCAAACTGATACGGTTAATGGATGCCACTAGAAAAGCTGTAGATAAACTAGAAAAAGGCGCACCTGATTCTGTTGAAGCATACCTTGCAAAATCTTTAGAAAGAGTTTTTACTAAAGGCAAAGCGTTATTAGATGTAAACGAGTTTCTTGCCTATGGCATGACAGATCCAGATTTTCAAGCATTCCTAAGAACTATACCGTTTGAAAAGACAACTGTATCCAAAGGTTTTGTAGCTACTATTCGCCAGTTGTTTGGATTAAACAAAAATGATGAATCTACTCTTGCTGGTTTAATTGATGTTACAAATACGCTCTTAGACTTTAAGCCTGATACAGCCGCTGCTGTTCAGACGGTAGAAGCTCTTAGCCAAAAGCAAGACGTAAAAGATGCTGCACAAGTACAAGTTAAATACGCCAACGATGTAATCCGCACCCCACGCAACCAAGGCCCGAACGTATCGCTCCTCGATCAAGCTATTGCTAACGGCATGGATGTATCTAGTCAGGCTGAACTTGCTGGTGCTGTTATCGAAGGTGGTATGTCTGCCTCGCGTAAACATCTTATCGGTGCACTTACCCCAAGCCAGATTGCCAAACTTGTTAAAGATAAAGTCCCTGCGCTTACCCGTGTCGTGGATCTTGGTAGGAAGTTCAACGCTAAGCGTCAGCAGTACCTTGATGAGATGAAAGGCATCATGAAGCCTTGGCTAAAGCTTCAGCGCAACGACAGAGAACAAAGTCAGTTGCTTGCCACGATCATGCACTTGGCTACGGTTAACGGTATAGACCCAAGCATTCCTGGTAAAGATCGTCTTGCGTCTACGCCTCAGTCAGATACTCTGGATGATCTGTGGGAAAAGCTTGGCGAACCTGGGCGCAAGATCTATGTCGATGTGCGTGACTATTACGCCAAACAATATGAGCAATACAAAGAGCTGCTAAAGAAACGTATTGAAGTAATGGGCATAGAAGACGCAGAAAAAACTAAATTTATGGAGCTGCTCAAAAAAGAATTTGAGACAGACAAGGTTGCTTATCCTTATTTTCCTCTCATGAGATATGGAGAAAACTGGTTGCGTGTAGGCAAAGGCAAAGACATGGAGTTCTATATGTTTGAGTCTGCTTCGGAGCGCAATCGGTTCGCCATCCGCAGGGCTAAGGAGATGGGTAAGTCTACTAAAGATTTATATGATGACCAGACCTTTAAGCGTGGTGATCAGTTAAGCGGCATGATGGAAGAAGGGTTTGCTGATACAACAAAGTTAAAAGAAGTTCTCAAGGCAGTAGACAAGTTGGGCACCGACACTGATAAGACTGCGGTCAAAGACGAGATCTATCAGATGTACTTACTGACACTGCCAGAGAAGAGTTTCCGCAAACAGTTTATCCATCGTAAAAATACAGCAGGTTTTAGTGCAGATGCGTTGCGTAACTTTGGCACTGCGGGCTTCCGTATGTCTAACCAACTAGCAAAGTTGGAGTTCCAGCCTCAGATCATTAACGGACTAAGCGAAGCGCGGGATTCAATTAAAGACAATCCAGACTCTGCCAAATACAGAACCTATATCGAAGAAGTAGCAGAGGACTTTGACGCTGTCGTTAATCCTAAGAACGAAAACTCAATCCTAAACTTTGCAGCCAACGGACTCTCGACGTTTAACTTCTTCTACTACATGAGTTCGATCTCGTCAGCACTGACGAACATGACTTCTTTACCTGTGTTTGGCTACCCCACACTACTTGCTGAATACGGAACAACTCCTGGTGGTGCTAAGGCTGTGCATACAGAACTATTGCGGTTTATGAATGTGTACAAAGAGGTTGGGTTCCGTCGCAAAGTCAACGGTAAAACAGAATACGTTATGCCTTCTATACGTAACGCTCTGACTAACGCAGATGAAATCAAAGCCTACGATGAGTTTGCAGCTGACAACTTATTCACGTTTAACCGCTCGATGGACCTTCTTAATGTTGTGCAATCTCCGTCTGAACAGGCTACGAACCCCAATATAGTTAAACGTGTAGTGCAAGTCCCAGCCGATGCTATCTCTAAGTTGTTTAGCTTTACCGAACAACTCCCACGAGAGATGATGGCAATGACTGCGTATCGTATCGGACGGCAGCAAGGTCTTTCTCATCAAAATGCTACTAAGAAAGCTTTGGATATAACGCACGATGCGATGTACGACTACTCGCTCTTTGATACACCACGGTATTTCCGTGGGCCTGTTGGTCGTACGCTCTTTCAATTTAAGAAGTTTGCCCAGAACACAGCGTTTTATCTTGCGACTAACGGCATAAACATCATAAAACATTGGAAAGATCCTGCATTGCGTAACCAAGCTGTTATTAAACTCTTCGGCACTTTGGGTATGACAGGTATGTTTGCAGGGGTGACAGGCTTCCCGTTGTATACGGTTATTACTTCTGTATTAGAGAAAGCTCTTTCTGCTTATGGTGATGATGACGATGACGAAGATAGTGCAGCCTTCCAGATCCGTAAGTACGGATTTGATCTCTGGTTTAAAAAATATCTGTCTGAAAACTTTGGTGCCAATATAGCAACCTACGTAGCATTAGGCCCGGTCACTGGACTAACAGGCGCAGACTTCAACGCACGGGTCAAACTCAACGATCTATTCTTCCCAGATTGGGAGTTCAAGGGGTTGCTTGGTCCAAGCTTCGGTATGTATGAAAATGCCCAACGTGCGTACGATAGGTTCAAAGAGGGTCAGACAGAACGTGCCATTGAGACGATGCTACCTTCATTCATACGCCAACCGGTTAAGGCATATCGCTTTAGCGAAGAAGGAGTAAAGACTCCGAAAGGATACGAGGTTGTCGCTAAGGAAGACCTCGATTGGATGGACATTGCGATGCAGAGTATTGGCTTTGCACCAATCAAAGTATCCGCAAAACAAACTGAAAACTACAAACTTAAGAAGCTTGAGCAGGAGCGTGAAGAAGAGCGCACTGATCTATTAAAACGTGCAGTCTATGCACGGCGCGGTATATCCGATGAAGACTTTGATGATGTGATGGAAGACATCCAGAAATACAATAAGAAGTTTCCCAACCGTCGCATCCTACCTAACAACATCATCCAATCTGACCAAGCACGGCGTAGGCAGGAGCGGGTTGTTGATCAAGGGTTGTATATTGCTAACCCGATGAACCGCCGCGAACTCTTAGAACTTAGAGCTAAAGAGTAAAAAAATCCCCGCATGATGCGGGGATGAAGGACTCGTCGTGAGTCGAGGAGGCAGCATGGACACTGCAATTCGCAGTATACAGCTAAACTCTCCAAACGCGAATACCCTGAATACCTTCTTCTATAACTGTCTTAATAACTACTTTAAACTTTAACCGTCTAGTCTCTTTTCTGACTACTTCTTTAGCGGCTGTGCAGTCTAAGCAAGGTATAAAAAACGAACTACCTTTCACAAACTTGCGCCAGTTAATATTGAAATTAACTTGATGCACTAGCATCGTCGGGTATATTCATTAGTTCTTCTATGTCGAAGAAGTTGCTATTGGCGCAATCAAACACTAGGCAGTACACAGGTGGCGCTGTGACTTTCATACCTTTTGTAATACGCTTTACTTCAGTACCTAACAAAACTTTATCTGTCTCTAGCTTACGTGAAAGTTCCCTGTAAGTTATTTGGGCTTTAGCGCAATCTGACCGAAAATGTTTAGAGTTAATAAACATCTTTTTTGTGTCCGGTTCATAGCGTATATACAGCGGGCCTTTGGGTTCCATTATGGGGGCAGATGACATATTAGTCCGTGCGTCTATCTCAGCGTTAACAACTAAAATATTTTGCATATGCCTATTGATGTAGTCGCCAACCACTCCGGCAGCATTAGCTAAAGGCGGTCTCACATGCTCTCGCAACTGTAGTATCTGCTGTGTAACCCAGTTATATATGTTCTTAAGGCTGTAGTCGTGCAGCCCCACCTCTTTTGCTAATATCCCACCTGCAAGATTACAAGCCACAAGTGCGGACCAAAATCGCTCACGAGAACTTAGCTTAAGCTCTTTATCAATTTTGGCTTGGACGGTGCGTACAGTGTTCACAGCATAGTCAAGGTTGTTGACTAAATACGAAAAATAAATATCTGCTGCATGTCCGTAGTTTTGTTCTAACTGTACATCAAACATCTTTTTAGCATATTGCTCATCAATACCGCTACTGTAGATAACGTATTCAAAGACCCGCATCATCTCGCCATCTACTGAATCACGGGCAATTTGCAACTTGTCGTACAAACTAGCATTAGAAGTCATAATCTCAATAAGCTCCCACCTATCGTTATTTGACCGTAATTGATTAACACTAGCCTGCGCTCTTTCTTTATCACGGCCTTGGGTTACTTGATACAGGTGCGACCCCATGTCTTCAGCAGGAACTTTAGTGATCTCATCGTAGGTATGGCATAAGTTATTAAAGATTGCTAGCTTACGAGACACTGAGTTCTGTGTGTCTTTCCACATGGACATAAGCTCTGTAGGTTTACCGATAATACTGTTGATCACACGAAGTATCGTGGACTTTCCAGGCCCAGAGTCTCCACTGATTAAATTAATAGCAGCACCACGAATCCCTGTAAACTTTAGTAAGGGGCTACCAAATCCTGTTAGCGCAGCATACGCATAGGGTTCCAAACCTTCCTTCGCGTAAATATTGAAGCATTCCTTCCACTTATCAAAGTCCCCCATAGCAATCATGTGTGGGGCGAAATGATCAGTTGCGCTTGAGGGTGGGCTGTAATGAATACCCGCTGCTGATATTTCTCTATCCCCAACGATAAACTTACTATCGCTGTCGCACCATCCGAATTGTGTTCTCATTTTATCTGCCTTTTTACTTGCTTGAAGTTCTTTAACAAAAGTGGTTATGTAACTAAGAAGGGAATCTTGTTGTTTTGGTGTGGCTGCTACACCCTTTTCTGCTAACGCTTCCCTCAACTTTTCTTTAACTACTACAGCAGTAAGAGGTACTGAAAACTCTTTCATCCCATCTTGGGGTAGATGAAGCCTAAATACGACCATTTCCCCTTCAATTGGGTGCACCATCCTTCGGATGATATAAAGATCGTGTTCGTATACAAGCTGCGCCTCTTCCTCCTCCGTGACCGGACGCTTATAAACACCCCCGTGCTTCCCCCTAAAGTAGGGGAATGGGTATTCGGGTACGGAGTAAACAACCGGATACTCATCCTCTTCAGCCTCTTCTACAATTTCATTGCTAATAGCCTCGGCAATCTCTAAACCTAACAAGATGGGTGACTTGAGTTTGCCTTTATGGGGGCATTCATCACACCCGCCGGGATTAAACTTCTCAAACGTCACGCATTGATACGGACCCTTAATACGATTAGCTTTCTTTTCTGTCGAACTAAAGTCATATTCATCGTGGTCTTTTGATATGGCGTGTATCGCTACATCTCTGTCTACACAGTACTGAGCAATTGATAAACCCGCCCTCCATAAAGTTTCGCTTACATCTTTTTGATTCTCTGATAAAAACTTTATTTGCTTACAACCAACACCAATATCTGTCTTAACTAAAATGTTCTTGAAATGATATTCGCGATTGTTTGCAAGTGCTTTAGTTAGCTCATTTACTTGGCGCGTTATGAAGTCTGGTATTTCTTCCTTAAAAACAAGAACACCAAGTGCTTGTCGCAATTCAAAAAAATCTACAGGCTCTCCTGTATAAAGAAGTTCTACGTCAAGAGGATCACTTGGGTCTTTAAAATTCTTAGTATCTGGTAAACGCAATATCCGTGCTTTGTCTGCTGTACACGCATGGTCTGCGCTAAGAAACTCCTCTTCACATAAAGTTTTTAATCTGTTAGCAGCAGGTTGCCACAACGCAGGAGTTACTGGAGTTTTAAATGTCCAGTATGCGTGAATGCCCCGCCCACTATTAACAAGAGTTGGTCTAGGTAAAGAAGTTGATTTACAAAACTCCTTAAGAGCAGCTATACCTTGCCGTTGATCTGTATAAGGTTTGTCTTCTCCACAATCTATATCTAGCCATAAAGCGCGGAACTCCTTTGTGTTATCTCCCGATCTTGTTGTTGGTTGCTCAAACGTAGCGCAGGCAAAATAAGCATTAAACCCATCGTCAACTAACTGCTGTGCCGCCTGTACAACTTCTTCAGCAGACTCAACAAATTTCTTGATGACTCTTTTATTTTTTATGCCTACTACACAGCGCCACCCGTCCGGTGCATGCACCGCAGATAACAACTCAAGCGCCGACATACTAGGAATCTCCTGGCAATCATTGGTAACTATTAATGAGTCGAGTCATTAATTCTCTGTAGTAAGGGCGTACTTCAGTGCCTCTAAACCAGTTGTAGACAGTTTGCCTACTGACACCGAAGTACGCTGATACGTCAGCTACAGAAATGTTGTGCTTGATGCACACCCTACCAAGTAAAACTCCAATCTTTCGTTTGTCTGCGAGTTTATTGTCATTGATAAGTTGCTGACTGTATCCGATAGCCATTTAGTTATCGTCGCCCCACGCATCTAACACTGCGGAAAGGTCGCGTTTTTTCTCAGCAATATCAACAGGTTCAGTTTTCTTGCTTGGACGTTTTACAGGTTCTTCGGGTTGTGCCGCAGGTGCAGGTACGGGTGCCGCTTTAGGAAAAGTTTTTACGTTGTCTATCTGTGCTACGGTAGATGACAGCATGCGTTGCGCTTCAGGTGACTTACCACCTTCCACTGCTGATTCATACTGCTCACGGTTCACATACCCTACTGCACGGAACTTAAGAACAGGCACATCACTATCGCCATCGAAGGACATACGGGTCACGACCATATTAATGTTTTTACCGTTACCTGCTATGTATTTAGCGTACTGATCAAACCCCATCGAATCCATATCGCCCTTAGCGAAAATAGACTGCGAAGGTAGTGTTAACTGGAACAGACCATTGGCCGGATCGTTAGCAAGCACCACTGCCAGACGTTTCTGATAACGACAAGCACGAGTACCATTAGACCCTGACCCTGCTATATTCTGTGGACAATTAGCACAGCTATCTGCTTGACGGTTCTCGGCTTTAGAATGCGGAGTAATACCATCATCTGACCAACAATCAGGCGGTGTTATATCTTTTGGGTTATAAGCTTTAGCGTAGAAAATTCGTGAGTTCTCTTTACGCCCTGCCGCTACAACCACATCAAGTTCAGGCTTGTCAGTTTTGCTCACTTCCTCGCCGTTAATGACAAGACGAAATCGACCTCCACGAATGGAGATACGACGGTTTTGAGTGCCGCCTGCAAGAGCTTTAGTTAGCTCATCAACCTCAGTATTTTTGAGAAAGTCAGGCAGATCTTGTTGGAATACTGTTACGTTTGACATAGGTTCCTCTTGGTTACTTACTACGACGGACAACGATACTGTAGCGACTGTCGGTGTTCAGACCCATCGGCAACAGATTGGGGTTTTCATCTATGAATTGCTTCATATTGGTTTGATGTATACGACGTTCTAATAATCCAAACGCATCGTACTGGCGAACAAAGTTATACATACTGTCCCAATCATTGGTCCAGTAGCGGTTTTTGATACTACGAATCACAGTACCCGCAGGGGTGCGAATACTATCAGCGCCTATTACTTTGCAAGCTTCAAGAAGCTGCTCTTCAATGACTGCCATCTGTTCTTCTAACTCAGTATCCTGAGCTTCGTAATCAGACTTTAGTTTTGCGCGAGCGTCTCGAATCTTGATATAGATACCCGCAAGCTTATCTACAGGGATTGCTTGGCTTTCTTCAGGGGGCACAAGGTCTTGGATGAGATCATCCATACTAGCTCCTTTTGGTTGTTTTGAGGTCTAACTATAAAACACTAATTTGACTTTGTCAAGTTTCTTTTAGTTCTTGAGCGTACAAATCAACGATGCGGGTGTGAGTGTTTATGTTACTTCTGAGCATGCTATAAAGCTTGCGCTCTACAGGGCTACCCGCTATGTGTACTATGGTCATAGTATTCTTTTGCCCTGGTCTATTGATCCTCGCATTGGCTTGCAGGTAAGTTTCTACAGAAGTCATGGGGGCGTACCAAACCACCACGTTGGCAGCGGTTAGTGTCAGCCCATGTGATGCCGCTTGCGGTTGAATGATAAGCACTCTTGGGTTGGATTGCTCTTGGAAGTTTTTGATGACCACAGCCCGACGGTTAACTGACACTGAACCGTTAATGATGTCGGATGTGATGCCTGCTTTAGTTAAATGGGCTTGCAATAGTTCAATAGTATGCGTAAAAGGTACAAAGACTAGAACCTTATGGCTTGCCTCTTCGATCACTTCCTCAATCACTTTTAGCCTATTGGATACATCAAATTCTATAACTTCTTTAGTATCCGTATAGACCGCGCCACCGGAGATCTGAAGCAGTTTGTTTAAGCTTGTTGCTGCGTTAACAGAAGTAACCTCTTCCCCGTCCGCCGAGATCATCATCTGATCTTTGAGTATCTTATAGTATTTGCGCTGTTGTGCTGTTAGAGGTGCCTCGCGCTCTACGTACATAACATCCGGTAAATCTAAACAATCTTTCTTTTCAAATCTAATCGCGGGTTGAAGTACTTGATGCACTACAGCTTCTGCGTTTGGTCTTGGGGTCCACTTGAACTGGGTTATCTTTTGCATAACTTTGTCGCGGAACGCACCGAGAAACTTTGGAGTGTTATCGGGATTGACTAGTTTCGCTAGACCATAAGCATCAACAGGCGATTGTGCTGCGGGCGTACCTGTCAACATCCATAACCATTTAGCACGATCTGACACACGCTTCATGACTTTCCATCTTTTAGTACTGATATTTTTATAAGCAGAACATTCGTCAACTACGATCAAGTCAAACTTACCGTCGTTAGTCAGCGCGTCTTCTATGATCTCTACACCTTCAAAGTTTGTAATAACAAACTCAGCGCAACTGTTCACTACCTTTATTCTTTGCGCGGGAGTTCCGTAGGCTACGTTGCATGTGCGGTGCACTGCAAACTTAAACATATCTTCTTGCCATGCCGACTTCATAATAGACAATGGGCATACAACCAACACCCTACGCACAAGACCTAGTTTCATTAAGTAGTCTGTAGCCCATATAACGGATGCAGTTTTGCCTGTGCCTTGCTCGTTGAAGCAGAACGCTTTACGGTTTAGGGTTAAGAACTCTGCCGTAGTTTTTTGATGATCAAACGGCTTGAATTGTCCAGGCCAATCGTACTTCTTTGATATTGGAGAGGGGACACCCTTGATGAATTGGTTAAGTAATTGGGCTTCGTTCAGCCCCCACTTAACTGCAACTTCATACACACCATTTTCTTGCCCTACTACCTTGCTCTTTTCTATAGCTGCTGTTATGCGATCAGGATATTTAGTCCTAACCAACAATGCTTTATTATCAATCACTTCCATGTTAGTCGTTCTTCTTTATAGTATGATTGCTGTTGCGGCTAAATGATCTATTAGCACTTGCTGTAGTGATGCGAAGATTTTTTCTACTGTTGCCACCACCCTTGGTAATCGGTCGTTTGTGGTCTATGTCTTTGCCTTCGCGTACATCAGCCTTACCGTTACCATTAGCATCTTTGCCATTTCGATCAACAAGATCTCTTGCTCTTTCGCGCACCCTGCGCTCGTCCTTTTCTCCTCTTGCTAGTTGTTGCTGATATTCTTTTTTGTACGGTCTGGGCTTGTTAACATAAGGCATTATTAGTTCTCCTTAGTATTGTGCTCACAGCTAGTCACCGGACAGAATCGGCATAGGGCGCTAGCCACTGGGTTCCACGTATCGTTTTCGATTGCTGCTACCAGCCGCGCAAGTTGCTGTTGTTGTGGTGCTAGATAAATTTCAATCATGTCAGAGGTGTGTTTCTTTTGTATAAACTCGTTACTAACAACGAATAACAACGCAGACTTGATCGTATGTATCTTAGGAAAGTGGATAAAGGTTGCCGCTGCCAATACGTCTAGCTGTTGTGTATCTGCGTACTTGGCGTTCCTGCCTGTCTTGTAGTCAACGAGGTGCGCCACACCTTTCTCCTCATTAACGATCAGTAAGTCAGCAATACCCCTCCACCAAAACCCTTTATCGTTAAACCCACAAGGAGTGATCTCTCCCTCCTTATACCGCAACCCCATCTCATACTCGCAGTGCTTCGTACCCTCGATCCGGTTCAGCGAGTCAAGCATGCCTTTGATAAACGCAAACTGTTCGGGTAGTGCTACACCATCTCTGATGTAGTCCTCGGCTGCTTTATGTACTTCCTTGCCGTACAGCGTCGCTTCACTACCCTTATCCTGTACATCCTTCTTGATCTTAAGATGGTAGTACTTACGTGGGCATTGCTGGAATGTTTTTAGGCTGCTGTAAGACCAACTGATAGGCTTCATTGTTTTGGTTCGCAATTTTTACGCTATTAACAAGCAGCTTAGCTTCTGTGGTTAGAACCGGACAAAGCTCTGCGGCTTCCTGAAACTTCCTATTAAGCAACAGATTGTGCAATTGTGCAAGTGTTTTTTCAACCCTAATCATACTCTCAGAATAATCAACAAAATCAACAACTTCCATAAGTTTCTCCGTAACCTGCTTCACAGTTTAATGGTAGCTTCTCACACCAATCAGGGCGCATTCTCATGCACTGTTCGACAAATCTCTTAGCTATTTCGGCTTCTTGTTTTGGTGCAATACAAGCAATAGCATCGTGTACGGTCATGACCACTCGATACCGCCTAGCGATCAGTAGCATCTGCTCGCCTATGATGATTCTAGCTAAAGCTTGGCAAACATTCTCGGTTACTTTCCCGCCGTATATACGATTAGGTATAACTGCTTTGCCTTTCTTTGTGTCGTACACGAACTCTTCTTTACCTTCAGGCGTAACCTGTAGGCGTAGGTTAGGGTATTTAAGATATAACCCGTTGGGTAATTTGATACCGTTGCTCCCTTCTACAGCTAACATTCCTAACATAGTTAGTTGATTTAGCATCACAGCAACAAGTGTTTTTTGGCACTCTCTCCACAGCAGGGGGATCTTAGGGTAAGTCTCCCTATATACCGTAATGATGCGCTGCGCTTCTGCCTCTGGCAGCGTTACACCAAAGTTCTTAAGCTGAGCTTGGAACTTCTTAGCCCCCATGCCATACCCTGCACCTAAGATTGTCGTCTTACCGACAAAGCGTTCAGAGTCTGTTATCTCATCCACAGCCTTACCGTATATAGCAGATGCCATGATCCTATACACATCCTCCCCACGGGTGAAGGCATCGACCAAGTCCCACTGCCCTGCTAACCACGCAAGCGTTCGCGCTTCGATCTGCGATGAATCTGAGTCGATCATCACGTAACCTTGGGGTGCGCGAATCGCATGCTTAAGCAAAGACTTTCTTGGTAGGTTCTGTAGGTTAAGGTTATCCGCACCGCCCCACCTGCCTGTGTGTGCTGCGTAATATTTGAGTGGCACGGGCATGCGCCCACGCTTTGCGATCCCGATAAAACGTTCTGTCCTAGTCTCTTCTAAGGTTGACTTAGTGCCAAGCCTTGCAGCGACTAGAGCTTGCACTTCGGGGTTCTCATGTTCTGCCAGCGCCTTAAATTCTTCATCATTCTTAGCTAAGGCTAGTGTTTCTTTACCGGTCGTCGGGCTGATTTTTGTAGGTGGCGTAACACCAAGGCTTGTTAGCGTATCTGCGAACTGGGGGTTGCTCATCAGCGTAGCCTTATCTACGGTGACCTTAGACATCAGCTCTTCTTTTTTCTTCCTAACATTTGTTAGATGTTCTTCTAGTACAGGCTTGTCTAGCACGAGCACAGGCTCTGAGTACATCTTAATAGTCAGGTCGATTAGCCGCATCTCCATGTGCGGGAACCCTTCGGTCAAGCACTTCGATAAGTTATACGTCAGGTCAACGTCGTTGATGCAGTAATCTCCGTATCTGTCAATCTCCTCTTGAGAGAAATCTAGTCTGCGCTTGCCTAGCGCATCGAGGACTTCTGTCCCTTTATTTCCGAGGTGGTAGTACTTCGCCAACGTCGCCAAGCTACCCCCCACTTCTGTGCCATGTATTGCCCGTGCCATGCTAAGTGTATCAATCCATCCACGAGGCTTAATACCAAAATGCCAAGTAAGAATAGCGGCATCAAACATAGCGTTATGAGCAATTGCAAGAGACTCTCGCCATTCAAATTTCTGTAGAAATTTCTTTGTTTGTTCATGCGTACCAGTAAACCATTCAGTATCCTCCCCCCCAACTTTAACTGCTACACCAATCACCTCAAAGTTGGGGCTGCGTATGTACTCTTCCGTTGTCATCTTAGATAAAGAAAACTCACGGTCATAGTACGTTTCAAAATCTATAGTTAATATGCTCATGTACGCAGTATCTCTTTGATGGTGGTGTGTAGTTCTTCGATGTTGTCTTCGTTAACAACAAAAGCATAACCTTTAGCCTTTTGTATCAGGGCTATTTCTCGTAGCTGTAGGGCGGTGGGCTTGTTCGTTCCTGCTTTACATTCGATAGCAAGGAATTTACCTCTAGCGCAACAAACAATGTCAGGTATACCTGAACGACCATAACCATGAGTAGCAGGAAAAAAATAATAAACCTCATGCTGTTTCAGTAGGTCCACTACTTTCTTCTTTACTTTCGATTCGGGTGTCATAAGTCTTCTCCTTTACATATTCAATCAATGCGTTACGCATACGTATGTAGCACGAAGCTCCAACTCCGTTGTGTGTGAAGTATTCAATAACTTCTCTTGGGTATCGTATGTTGGTATGGATTAAGGTTGGGTTTTTATTTGGCCCTCGTTTTCTTTTTTCGGTCATTGGCCTACACCTATATTGAACGGATTATGGAATTGAAACTTAGGTACTCTGGTTTTCTTTACCTTGTCTTTCCTTTCTGTAGCGTAGTAACCGTAAGCCCACCCTAACTTGTTACAGATAACAGACTGGCGCAGCATAAGTTCACGCTGCACCTTGCCCTGCTCAAGTAACGGCATGAGTGAGTTTGATACGGATTTAGTGGTCACACCCAGTTTATTAGCTAGTTCTTTTAGCGTTACGGGGGATGTTCTAGTTTGCATATACTTGAGACATATATCCCCTCGGTCTGCTTTGGTTTTAATTCTTAACTTATGGATACTCATACTCACTATATGTCCTTGATTTGTTAAATAGTTATGGTATAAACCGCTAGTATCTACATGTTGGAGCGATCATGCCTAAGCAAATAGTCACTGATGAAGACTTTATTGCAGCTTGGAATGAGCTAGGTTCTGCGACTCTTGTATCTCGGAAACTCGGCCTGACCGAACGCACTGTCATGCACCGGCGCAGCTTAATTGAATCAAAACTAAACATAAGCTTGCACGCTCATAATGACCAGCGGTTCAACCGACACATTATGCATTCAGAGAACAAGATCCGTTCTATTGCAGATGTTAAAGGGGCCGTTGTTGTGTTTTCTGATGCACACTTCATGCCCAACGAAACCTCCACTGCTTTCAATGCTCTGATTAAAGTTATAAAAAAGGTAAGACCACAGATCGTGATTGCGAATGGTGACATTTTAGATGGCGGTCAGATAAGTAAATACGGGCCGGAAGGCTGGCAAGCTAAGCCCACCTTGAAACAAGAGTTGGAAAGTGTCCAATGGCACATGGATCAAATCCATAAAGCTTGCAAGGGGCTTGGAACAATACTTCATAGAACAATTGGTAACCATGATATAAGATTTGATAAAAGGTTGGCGGGTGTTGTTCCTGAATACCGCGACATCAGCGGCACTAAACTATCAGACCACATTCCGGAATGGACGGTTAGTTGGTCGGTCATGGTTAATAACAATACGATGATAAAACACCGGATGCAGCATTCTGGCATTCATAGCGGTTATAACAACGTTCTTAAATCCGGTATAAGTTCTGTAACGGGTCATACGCATTTATTAGAAGTCAGACCGTGGGGTGATTATCGGGGACGTAGATACGGTGTATCTACAGGGATGCTTGCTGATCCAAAGAGTCAGGCATTTGATTACACGGAAGACAACCCCCTGCCTTGGTGTAGTGGATTTGCAATCTTAAGCTACGATAATACTGGCAGATTGCTTCCACCTGAGTTGTGCGAAGTAATCGAAGGGACGGCCTTTTTTCGTGGTGCTGCAATCTGAAAGGATGAATCATGGATGAGATCTTTGTAAGCGTTGATTTGACCGAATTTGAATATGACGAGCTGCTTGAGTGGCTTGGTGAGCAGGAAATTGCTTCCGGTTTGAGCGATCTGTACAACAAACTGTTGACTGCTGTTGAAGCACGTGATGCAGAAGCTGAAGAGGTAGAAGACGAAGAGTAAGGCAATTGCATTACTTCAAAGTCAGGCCCCCCGACTAACCCTCGGGGGGTTTTTCTTTTCCAAGTACCTTAACAAAAACCTGCTGAATAAACACTACGACCGCACCGATTGCCATTACTGGCAATACAAACAGCAATAGCAATCCAACTGCTAAACAACTGTCAAGAAATCCACCAATTCGCTCAAACATAACCAACTTTATTTGGGTTCCTGTTTTGGCATTTCCATCTCGTCAGATATGCCTACCCATCCACGCTTTTTAGCCTCTTCGTATGCCTGCATTCCCCGTTCTCCTATGCCTACGCCGGTCTGTGTGAGGGTAAAGTGGCCGTAACAAACCCGCGCCACCGGCTCCTGCTTTTCGGCAATCTGCCACTCCAGTTCTTGCAGCAGGTCTTCAATCGTGTCGCCGTGGCCGGTTGCGTAGCCCTTCTCGATCATCCATTGCGCTAGTTTTTCTTTGTCGCTCATGTGTTCCTCTGTCGGTGCGCGGTACAGGGCCGTGCCAACAGGTAAAACAACAGCAGGGTCGGTTGGTTGGATGACGCAATAACCACCATAAAACCCCGATACATATCCCACAGGTTTTTGCTTTTCTTCCGGAGGCTCCCAAAACTCACACTCACAAACATAACGGCCCTCGTTATGTGATGCGTTACGCAGAAAACCGTGCGGTGCATCGGGGTGCGGGTTGCACTTCACGCTTGATCCGTCATCTCTTGTTTCCATTTCTCGCTTTCCTTCATGTGGTTTTCATACACTTCCATCAGCAACGCTGATGCTTCCTTTGTCTTAGCCTTTTCAGTCTCACAGTAATCAGGCAGACCGTCGCTGTAACCATCAAGCCACGCGGCTAGCATGGCAAACTTCCACGGGGGGCTAGTCATGATTATTTTTAACTCCACTAACAAATAAATTTAAAGGTGTTTTAGGAACCCAATTAATTGGGTCCCAGTTATTTTCTTTACCCCAAACTCTTATGTAGTTACATATAGGTTTTTCTGTACATGTTTCGCATTTTTTGTTGTTAACGCTGGCGTTGTTGTCGTGCATACGATATTTATATAATGCGTGTTGTACACGCACATATTTATACTTTTCTGCTATCTGCATAAACAAATCACCGTCTTCGCAAGCACTTATGAGATTGTCGTTATAACCATTCGTGTTTTCGTAAGCCTTTCTTGTGTACATAGACAAATGTCGCCAACCTAAATTTTTTAGTTCTGTATCTACATTTGCATGATACTGAAAAATATTTGAGTTTTTATCCATCCAAGCAAGATCAGAAAAAGCTAAATCAAAATCTTTCATGCCTTTAAGCATGTACTCTATAGAGTGCGGGAACAAAGCATCGTCTCCGTCAACATGGCAAATCTTGTTACCCGTAGTATGACCAAACGCAAACTTACGATTTTTAGGAATGCCCAATCTTTTTGGGGTCTGTACTACTTTTATTCTAGGTTCGTCCTTAGCAAGAACCAAAGAAAGCTCATAAGTCCCATCATTAGAACCATCATCACTAATTATTAATTCCCAGTTTGGGTAGGTTTGTGCTTTTATACTGTCGATAGCTTCCTTTATGTAAGTAACCCCGTTGTACGAAAGCATGATGATTGAAACTAAGTCTTTCATAAAAGGCTGTTGTTAGTCTTAACTAATCGCGCAATCTCACGGCATGCTCTAGCTCCTGACAAATTAAACGGATCGTTGTACATAAAGTTAATCTTTAAAGTGTTCTTACGCTTTTCCGCAGATTGAAACTTAGTCCGCTTCATACTTACAAACACATAGAACCTTTCCATCTGCTTTGACTTACCACGTTCTGTAAAGCTTTTTAGATACCCATAAAACTCAAGTCTTGCTAGTAGTCCGTTAGCAGCTTCGGGAGAAATAGACAAATAAAGTGCAACCTCTTTGCGGTTAGGAGGTTTCTCGCACCCCCTCACATAGTTAATGCAATTCAGTTGCAAGGGGGTCAGCACATGTTCATTGTTCATCCGTTTAACTCCTTTAACCTACGCTGCGCCCAGTTCGCGCCTGCTGTAAACATAGAAGAATTAACCCACCGCATGGACTCTGCAAAAATTGTTGTGTTGGCTAAGTCTTGCCACTTAGTTTTTTGCTCAAGCTTTTCGTATACAGCTAACTTCTTCTCAAGTAGTTCGATGTATTGCTTATCTGTTAGGTTATTAAATTTCATATTTATCTCTTATCTCCATGATTGCTTCAGCTACAAGGGCTTGGGCTTCTTTAATAACACTTAGTCTTCCATGCACATTACCTATTAGAAGTCCTATCACTACGCCAATAACTAAATTTAAAGTTCCTTCCATCCTTTCACCTCATCTGTCCAGTATCTACTCCACAGAGCCATTACACTGAGTCTTGCCCCCTGCTCTACTAAACTAGTTGTAGATAACAAAGGAGCGTTGCGTCCTGGGCCTACCCACATATGTTTAGTTGAGTAGTGAGGAATATGAAGCACACCTTTAAGATAGAACACGGGTTGCAACACAGTCTCTGCGGGTTTGTTTAAGTTCATAGCACTCACTGCTTTCCTCTCCGTTTAATCATTTCGTCTGCTACCCGGTATGCAAAATCTGCGAAAGCTTCTTCCGGTTTGAATTGGGGCATTTGTCCCCACTTACCTGAAAGGATTCCTGTGATCGCTGCCATAGCAAAATCATCTCTAAGATCAGACAACATCTGCTGTCTAAAGTGTTCACGTTCCGCATCAAAATCTTCCATATAACCTCCTATAAATTACCTGCCATACAGAAACTCACCACACCAATACGACCGTACGTCACCTAACCTGCCAGAATTGTCATAAGACACCTATCCCGACCTCACCTAACCTGCCTGACGTTACCTTACCTAACCCCAACTAACCGAATACCACCACGCCTGCCGTACCATGCCCGACCACACCTCAAACACCGCTCCCAACCTAGTCGCACAAGACCAGACCTGCCTTATTTAACCACTCCACTCCATACCACACCCCTTCGTACCACACCCAACCCTACCTGCCTCATCAGTCCTCACCTCACCTTACCAATTCTCATCCCACCTTACCTGCCCAACCTATCCGCGCCTGACCGCGCCAGACCCCATAACACTTTGCAATACCTGCCACACCTTACCGAACCCATCCGCACCAGACCGCGCCTGACCATACATAACCCTACCTGCGTTACCCCACCGCGCCTGACCTGCCGGACCAAACCTTACCCCACCAAGTATTACCCCACCTCACCTGCCTAAGTCTCCACCTTACTTCTTAGTGCTAAGACCTGCCCCAACAGGTTCTCCATCTCATCCACCATGTCAAGGGCTTGCGCTACGTTCTTGGCGCGACGCAATGCAGCAATAATCAGAGCGACCTCGTGGTTAATAACCTCCGCTGCCATGTCTCGATCACTGCGAACTTTAGTCAGTGTGGTATAGCCCTGCTCGTTGCCCTTCTTGGTAGGATCTCTCAGGTAAACAGGTGCTTTGATCACAACCTTCTCTGTCGTTATGACAACCCGAACAGATGCAATGAGGTTACGTGCAGTGTCTAACCAATGTTTGTAGGATGCTGACTCTTTATCCCAATCAAAGTATTCATGCAGAGGGCTACCTGGATTCTTAGCGTCTGCTACTACGATGTCGGGTGTAAGCGACCCTCCGTGGAGGGCCGCAATCTCTTCTAACCTCTTAGCGATTGCGGCTCTGTCCATATCAGGCTACCTTCAATCCACGGCGCTTGGTCTCGGCATTGAACCAAGACAACAGCTCCTCGGTCTCATCGTCGTATGCTTCAGGATTCTCAAGTGCCTCAAGCTGCGCGTCACGCCCACCGTTCTTAATAATATCTAAGAACTCAGGATCATCAGCATCAACAATCTTCCAACGACCATAGTTGCCTGAACCTTTCTCAGGTCTCCAATCACCTACGCCCATCGTAATACCTGCTGTAGCGAAGAGGTTAGAGATAACGGTATGGTTCAATACCGGACGCACATAAGTAATATCAACCTTGCATGCCCACTTAGGAAGAATGGCACGAGTGCGAACGTCAGGGGTTTTGTTGATGTCTGCTGATCGAGTGATACTTGAGAAGATCTTAGGAACACCATATAGCTCGATGCGCTCACCCTCTACATAAGTTAACCGACCAATCTGAGACTTCTTAGCTCCTGGCATATCTAGTGCAGCGTTGCGTAGCGCACCTTTGAACTGCGTAGCAAGAACAGCCAACTCGGTTACAGCACCTGATGACATGCGGTAAGGCGATGAGCGATACTCAACCAGCGGATCGTGCTTCATTGATCCTGCTTTCTCAGCAGCAGTCTTGCGACCAGAGGGAAGCAACAACTGTTGCCACGCCTTCTCAGGCATACGGTTGCAGATTTTAGGTGTAGTTCCGATCACATGAAACGTAACCGTCTGCGTTTCCATCTCGATGATTTGAATCGTATCTTCTGTTACTTTCTTTGTAGCCATGATTTCCTCACTCGTTTGTTTTTGCCGACAGGGATTTGTAGAACGCCCACTTGCGTAAGTAGTACGGGTCTTCGCTTGGGGGTGTCCACATAGGAGCAGGGTGCGGCATGTCCCTCCTCTTATCTTCGGGAACTGGTTGCTTCTTCCACACAGCCATTACATCAGAGCCAGACTTCCACAGCTTGATGTAGCGTTCCATTGTTTGTAGCTCATCTTCGGTCATTAGAACAGAGCCTCCTCCATGTCATTGAGTTGGTCTTTCTTGCTAGTACGCACTAGCTTGACGCTTTGTCTTGTGCAGTGAACCCAACGTGGAAACGGCCAAGGCGTTTGGGGTATGATGACAACTAGGTCATCCCCATCCATCTTCACCACTGTGCCTATGTCCTTGTTGGGGAACCGCACTCGGTCCCCGACTTGCATCAGTCTAGTGGCTTAGGGATAAGCATCTCAAGATACTTCTGCCTGTAATGCCTGAACTTATCGGCATCGTGCGGATCTTTGAGACCTTGACGCATAGCGTACTTAATCATGTTGCCCTTGAGGAACCCTACGAACTCCTCGAATGTAAGCAAGGACTCCATAGCTTCCCAAGGTTGTACGCCCATCTCTTTGTAGTGACTACCACCTATCTGCTTATCGTCTGCGCGATCAATGGATACCACTTTATTTTTAACGCCAACGGGACGACCCCTGCGTTTTGCTTTGACCATTACTACTCCTCGTTATGTTGTTGCTCTGCACTTGTAAAGATAAAGAAACATTCTTGATTTGATTTGAAACCTATACCATCTACCAACTGATCAGGCTCAACAAGCTTAAGCATGCCAAGCTTAGACCGTAGTTCATGGGGTAGTGTTTGGTGAGTATAACTCGCGTTATTGACATTGTCAACAACTATATACGTATCGTCGCGTTGAATTATAAGTTTGCCTCCCACAAGATTTTCTACATCAGATTTCATATTGGCTATCATGTTTGAATACCGCGTGTGCTCTACGCAAGGTGCACCTAGCTTTTCGTACCAACTGCACTCCTCAAACAAATAAGGTTTAGCTATCAACGTATCCATAAGGGATGCTCGTACATTCCACTGAGCGTCTCGTGCTTTGCGCTCTGCATTAACGTCGAAGTCTTTGGCAGTTTTAGTAACAGCTTCCTTTGCGCTAGCAACTATCTCCGATAAGTTCTTTGCACCGAACTCCTTAAGTACAGTGCGTATGGCTATGTCAATGTTAGTCGTAGTCCTGTGATCCTTCCGATCTAACTTGCTGTTGATACGATGGTTAAAGATCTTGAACACATCTGTTTTTGATGCGCGATTACTTGTGTAATCAAGCCCGTGCCTAAGCTTACCTAACTCTTCGCTTTTATCGAATACATAAAAGCCACTGACGAAGCCACTGGAATTAAAATCTATAGCTACGAAGCTCCATAGCGGACGCTTAAGTGCGAGTGCCTCGACCAACTGCAACATGCCATGTCTTATGCTTAGCGTCGTAGGTTTATATGCTTCGTTACATGCTCGCATGCGTTGTTGTATTTTTTGGTTATGCTCGATGAGTTCATTCTCTATCTTCGGTGTTCTAAGTGTTATGTTCTTGAACACAGGATGAACGTCAGGCAGAACGAAGTTAGGATCTATATTGGTGCGTATAGAATTATCCTCGCGGGGAGGGATGGGCATAACCGTTGCGTCGTTGTATGTAGTCATATTAATCCTCGTTTGGGTTACCTGCTGCTTTGAACATTGCATACGATCCGTTAGTCATGAGACTGAACGACAAGCTGCTCTCTTTGGGCGAATAGATATGGTGCGTATAAAAGCTAGACCCACCGTCCCTGCCACTGTTCCACTTGCGCTCATAAGTCTCGGCGTCGTGTAGCAACTTCATAATCTCTACTGCTCTATCAATAGGGAGAACGAAATCTCCTTTGAACTGAAGTAATGCTTTAGTATTGTCCATGACCCACCTCTCACTTATCAGATGTAATGTGTATAGCTGTCCCAAAAGCCGGAACCGCATCCTTGTTATCCACGATTGCCCACAAGACAGGTGATACCCAATCTCCCGCCGGACCACCCCAACTAGTGCCGACATGTCCGTCAGTAAACACGATACATAGTTCAGCATCGATGTGCTTCTCCTTCATATATCTAGCGATGCAGCTAGGGCTAGTGCCGCCCCCACCCTTCGGTCTAGTCGATGTTGTTAGCAAGCTGAGGTTAGACTCTGTGTAAGTCTCGTGGTTAGCGATGCGTGTGTCCCAATAGAGCAGATGCAGATTGCTTGGTTGCACCTCGTCACAGATAGACTTGATCTCTGCAAGGAATGCACCTAGCTCCTTATCACCAATAGATCCTGACGTATCCACTGCAACCACCAAGTCCTTCATCTTCTCGCCGACAAGTATCGGCATGTACACATCGAACTCAAGCATGCGACGATTAAGCTTGCGCCACGATGTCTTGCTCTTGGTTGGACACGCTTGCTTAACAAACTCTCGCAACTGCTCACGCCAATCGACTTGCGGCATGAGCACCTCTTGCAGGGTGCGGTACATATTCCCTGCGTCCTTGCCTTTGTTCTTCTTGTTATGTGCAATGATGCCCTGCCTGATCGCAGCATCTACCTGCTCTTCTATCTTCTTCTTATCATCGTCGGACATGCCCTCTGCTTCTTCCCACATGTGCTCATCTAGTGACTGCTGACCTTGCGCTTGACCTTGTCCCTGCTGTGGTGTGCCTTGTCCTTGCTGTTGCTGTTGCTGTTGCTTCTGCTTGCGTAGCAGGTCATAGATCTGCTTGCTGTTCATACCCTTGTACTGGATGTCGAACAGTGCGATTTTGGGCATGGTGATGGTTTGCCCTTGTTGATCTGCTTCCCATAGCAGATAGTTGATCAAGTAGTCGCATGCCTTGTTAGCACAGTGTGCGTCCTCCTTGTATAGCTTCTGATATATCTTGAGATGCTTGAAGGCTTTGTGCAGCATCTCGTGTAGCCTGACAAAGGCTAACTCCTTATCGGTAAGGGTCTCGATAAAGCTTAGACTGTACTCTTCATCGATGCCGTTGGTTCTTGCTGTGAAGTCCTTATCAAGAATCTTGATACTGCCTAGCGATAAGAACCCAGACCACAGTGCGAACTTACTGTCTCGCATGATTGCGATGTTGATCTTGGTCATGCGCCTAGTCTGTGCAGCTAGGCGTTGCTCTACTGTATCCGCCAATGCTTGTGCAAACATATAACCTCCTATATCCAATCGTTAACTGCCAGAATGTTATCCACCTTAGCCTTGATACCCTTGCGAACTGAGGCACTCTCCTTGATGTCATCGATGCGTACACCTGCCAAGGCACACTCCAAGTCTCGCCTAGCCTGCTCAAGCTTAGGGTCTGATGTTATGTTGAACGCAGTAAGCAACCCGCATAGCTCGTGTGCATTAGTGAGCATGCTGTCGTGATACCGTTTCTTCTTGTCATCTTCAGCAGGTGCATCGGTCATACGCTCTGAGAGGTGCTTCAGTGTCTCGTGAAGTCTTCCCCACGCATCCTTCATAGCCTCACCTACCCTGCGGTTAGCCTCGGCCTCGTAGCTCTGCGCTAGCTCTTGCATTACTTCGTTATGTGCATCGAGTATGAAGTGCCCTGCTTGCGGCACTGGAGTGAACGCATACCTGAAGCTGAACTTGCGAAGCACCTCACTCACATCGGGATACTCTTCGCGGTTGAAGAAGTTACCTAGCTTGAATGCTGCTACTGACACGAGGTTAGGGTAAGCATCACAGAATGTCCGCACGAGTGCAGCAGTGTTAGCCTCCATCTGATTCAGTTGCTGCTTGTAGTTGAAGAAGTTCTTCATCGGCAGCAGTCTCGGTCCCTTCTCTGCCCACGGGAGGGTCTGCGCTATGTGCCAGACGCGAACCTTCGCAACGTAGTCGTTGATGTTCTTGAGCAGGGAAGTGCCTGCCATGAGGTTCTTATTGACGCGGGCAGCGTCACTCTCTGTTGCGTTGTTATCTGCAACAACCTTAGCGGATTGCTGCTTGTCCAACTTGTACGCTGTCCACGTACTGATGTTGAGTTCAACAAGCACTGCGTTAGAAAGGATAGTCATGCTGTTTTCTCCTTGGTTTAGTTAGAGGATGTCTTGGTTCTCAGCACACCACGTACTGAACAGTGGGCTACTGAAGGCAATGCGTTGCTTGATGGGATCTTTAGCTACTGATATGCAGAAGCATGCAGTCCAATCAGGGTTAAGTCTCACGATGTACTGCATGTAAGCGTCGATGTTGTCTTTAGCTACTGAGTCCATGAGACCATAGACCAAGATACCCTGAGCACCTGACTCGGTAGGGACACGGCAACCCTTGGGGTCAGTGCGTATTGCTTCACGTGTTGGCAACTGATCGCTGAACTGTAGATATGCCATGAACGAATCCGCGAAGGCATCCCCCGCCGTACCTGCAAGTGCTACGTGTACTGCGTTGTGCGTGTTGTTGTGTCGTTGCTTGACGATGTTAGATGCACGAGACAGTGTGCGAGGTGAGACGCAAGAGAGATGCGGTTTGCGTGGGTTGTATGGGTAGGGGTTGTTCTCCTGCCCAGGGTCTCGGTAGGATGCTAGACAGTCAGGGTGTCCGTTCACCCATGACCGTACCTCTGGTGCGATGTTGTTAGCAGTAGCCCAAGGTAGCCAGATGTCAGCAGAGGGCTTGCGTACATCCACTCTTGTTACTCGCTGAATGGTATGCGCTTTGAGTGAGTCACCTACGCCATCGGTTGCGAGGTTGCCTGTAAGGAATACGATACTGCCATCCTTGAGGAACTTATCTGCCATCCTCGGTTTGTTCTCTTCGAGTAGTGGGTGCAGCATGTTCTTTACTGGATCAGCACCCTTGCTGAACTCGTCGAGGCAGATGACTACCTTCTTATCAGTGTGCAGTTTGAACGCACCATTGGGGTAATACTCCAAGACTCTAGCGTCTCGGTTCGGGATAGGTGCGGCAGTGTCGCCAAGGTCTAGGCTTGCACAGTCTACATAGACGAAGTCGTACTCGTCCGCAGACAGGTTTGCTTCTAAGAGGTTAAGCACAGAGGACTTGCCGATCCCAGGTTCACCTTGGATTAAGAATCGGTTTTGTGGGATTGTTGCGATGAGGTCTGCCGCTTCTTGCAGTGTGACTTCACGCTGTTGTTTGACTTGCTGCTCGTTCATACTGTTGCTCCTATATGTATATCTCTAACTGCTTGGGTGTAAATACGCCTAGTCTCATCGCACTATTCCCCCCTTACTATTTATACCGACTGCTGCTTCTCTCGCGTATTCGGCAGTGAAGAACATTGCACCTTGCTTGTGTGGGGTCAGCACACACCACCCCTTTCGCGCCTCGATTGCAGCTTGCTCGCGGCAGTCCCAACAGTAACCCGCTAGGGTGTGCATAGGATCATGCAACTCGTCGCCACAATCTCGGCAGTGTAAGAAACGTACCATCTAAATCACTCCTGTTAATGTAAGAACTATTGTGATTAACAACATAGCCACAACGAATCCACCAACAAAATCGTCGTCGATCATAGTGCCTCCAAAAGATTACATTATACCACGATGTAATATTAGTAATGTAAGAAGTTGTTAAGTCGTAGTGTAAGGCAGGGTGTAAGAAAAAACCCCCTTTTGTAAGAGATACGTGATAAAAAATATCAGGTTTCTACGAAAGTTTCCTGTTTAAAATCAAGAAGTTGCAAGCGTAGTGTAAGTAAGTAAGTATTTTAAAGGTATTATATAGGGATTGCAGGATTTTTCTTGCTGTTAAGTCAGTTGAAAATAAGCACTTGCTGAGAGGTGCGAACCCTCAGACTCCCTCATATTTCCGAAAAATCGCTTACATCTTACATTAGCAGTCTAACTCATTGATTTTAAAAGAGAACATAGTGTAAGAGGGAGTGTAAGACTCCCTCCCGTACTCTTACAATACTGCTTTGTCTGCTGCTTCGCCTAACACTAGGCGTGCGTTGTACTGCGAAGATGTTTCTTGTAGGGAATCTAACAAAGCCTTGTGGTGCAATGTAATTTGTGCATCTTTGCGAAGTTTTTCCATACGTGCGACGAACTTGTCGAACTCTTTTTGTACATCGAAAACACTTACAATCTCAGGCTCAGGCTTAGCTTCGTCCCAAGGGGTGTTCATAAGATCTTGTTGATATTGTTCGGTAAACTCGATCTCAGTCTTACGATGTCTGAGGCTCTTGCTCTTAGCATCCCATTGGAATGCTCCGAACTTTTCAAGGAATGCTACTAGTGAGTTACGACGAACACCCTTGGGGCAAGCCTCAAAGAGACGCTGACCGATTGTGATGTCGCCATGCACCAAAGAGTAGCCAATCGCGTTGACTGCCGCGTCTTGAATCATGCGGGTCAACTTGACCCCTGCGCGACCGATTGATGCGATTTCCTTGGTAAGGATTGCGGTAGATTTGAGTGCCATGATAATTTCCTTAAGTTAGTAGTGGGTAGACTGCTAATGTAAGACCCGCGCAGGTTATGGGCTACCGAGGTTTGACCTAGTAGCTTTGCCTGCGCGGATTGGCAACGGGTAATTCGACAGCAATTTTTTTGCTTGGATCAGCAGTTTCCCTTGCATGGTCTTATTGCCATTTGCCAAGGTTTGCGTCCAATCCCCTCAGTCACAAGGGGGTGCAACTTTCGATCCGGCCCGATCAACGCTTGCGCGTTTCGTTGGCGTATCGCTATTTGCGAAGGGGGAATTTCGGTCGTTCCTGTCGCGTTGTGCACCCCCCTAGGCTTAAACCTTAACCGTACCAACGTACAGCGATCGGTTACCACCTAGAGCAAGGCTCCCCTCTCCCCTCCCCTTTGACGTTGTTTCGCGTTGGCGGGAGGTTTTCCGTTGCTCGCTCCGCTTTCGCTCGGCTTGCGCCTAGCTTAACAGATTGAACCACGATTTGACCCAGAATCCGTATACTGTAATTTTGCTATCCGTAACCCCACCGTACCCCGACCCCCCCAGATCCAGCTTGACGGCCCCGCCACGCCCATACATACTGTTCCACACATCCCACCCCCCCATTTAAATTTTTCCTTACACCCCCACCCCCTTCTATATAGAAACACCCCCCCGGTAAGGAGTCCCAACCTCCTACTTGCAAAAAATATTATTTACATATACATTCAGCCATCCCAATCTCGGTGCCCTTATTCCCGTGATTAATATAGAGCCAACATTTACACAGCCCGTACCTTTCGATCTCTCCTCAGAGACCCCCGACCATATAAAAGAGAAAATGATTGTCGCGGGGGATACGGCGTTGCTCCTTCACGAGATGGGGATGCCATTAGAGATGGACCCCAATGACCAAGCCAAAGCTGAAGAGTTATTTAGACAAGCAGGTAAAGTGCTACCTGTGCGTAAAGTAAACAAAGAACTTATGAAGGGTGGCGTCGCTGCAACCCTGCGAACTATTATTTCTAAGTATGATTCCCCAGTATTTGCCGATATTGTTCAGGCACGGCAGTTCATTACTGCCAAACTAGTAGAGCTTGCAACGTGCGGAGATACTAAAATTGAGATTAAAGCTTTAGAACTTTTGGGTAAACACAGCGATATTGGTGTATTTACTGAGCGTAGTGAAATTACTATTACCCATAAAAATTCTGCTGACTTAGAAGCAGAGATAAAAGAACGTATTAAACGTTTATTAGTAGGTGGTGCTACCGACGTAGAAATAGTGCCTATGACGGATATAGATGAAGAGCTTGGGGTAGCAGAACCCCCGCCACCGCCTACATCAGCTTCGCTTGAAGAGTTAGAATTAGAATGACCATAACTGCTGCATCTCAAATAGACCCAGCTAGTTTAAACGCGCTATTAAATAATATTTCTGGGTTGTCTGAAGGTGACCTACGTGATTTAAATATAAGACTGCAAAAACTTGAACAATTAAAAAATCAAGAAGTATGTAGAGAACGGTTTATTAAGTTTGTTAAAAAAGTTTGGCCTACATTTGTAGATGGTAGACATCACCTTAGAATGGCTGCGGCTTTTGAAAGGGTTGCTAGAGGCGAATCTAAACGCCTTATTATTAATATGCCACCTCGCCATACCAAAAGCGAATTTGCTTCATACTTACTCCCATCGTGGTTCTTGGGAAAATTCCCCAATAAAAAAGTAATTCAAACAGCGCATACAGCAGAATTATCGGTCGGTTTTGGCCGAAAAGTGCGAAATCTTGTGGATTCTGATGTTTATTCGACTATTTTCCCCGGCGTATCACTGCAAGCTGATTCAAAAGCTGCTGGTAGATGGAACACAAACAAAGGTGGGGAGTATTTTGCTATTGGTGTAGGCGGTGCGGTCACGGGAAAAGGTGCGGATTTGCTTATTATTGATGATCCACACTCAGAACAAGAGGCTGCATTAGCTGCAACTAACCCAGAAATCTACGATAAGGTGTACGAGTGGTACACATCCGGGCCTCGGCAGCGTCTACAGCCGGGGGGAGCCATCGTAATTGTGATGACTCGCTGGGGTTTGCGTGATCTAACGGGTCAAGTTGTCAAAAATTCGCTGCAAAGGGGTGGTGATGAGTGGGAAGTAATTGAATTTCCTGCAATTTTGCCTTCTGGGAACCCACTTTGGCCTGAATTTTGGTCGTTAGATGAGCTTTCTGCCTTAAAAGAGGAACTTCCTAATAGTAAATGGCAAGCTCAGTACCAACAACAGCCAACTTCTGAAGAAGGTGCCATCGTCAAGCGCGAATGGTGGAAGGTATGGGAGAAAGATGACCCGCCAAAATGTGATTTTATCATTCAGTCGTGGGATACGGCGTACGAAACGACTAATCGTTCGGACTATTCTGCGTGTACTACGTGGGGGGTGTGGACAACTGAGGAAGGTCAGACAAATATTATTCTTTTAGACGCATGGAAAGCTCGTATGGAGTTTTTCCAGTTAAAACAGCGGGTGCTTGAGCTATATAGAGAGTATGAACCTGATGCACTAATTGTTGAAAAGAAGGTATCAGGTATATCGCTGTACCAAGAACTGCGTCGGATGGGTGTGCCAGTATCGGAGTTTACTCCTAGCAAAGGTAATGACAAGATAACGAGACTCAATGCTGTATCTGACATCATTCAGTCAGGGCGAGTGTGGGTGCCTAATACCAGATGGGCCGAAGAGTTAATCGATGAGGTTGCAGCCTTCCCTGCGGGGGAGCATGATGACTATGTGGATGCGTCTACGTTAGCATTAGCACGTTTTAGAAACGGTGGGTTCTTACGCCTCCCAAGCGATGAACCAGATGATGTACGTTATTTTCGAGGTTTCCGTGGGCAAAAACGCGGTTATTACTTAGGATAAATCATGGCTATTGATAAGGCGTTATACGCAGCACCCCAAGGACTTGACAGTC
>Ga0222712_10000696_pt1 | contig 43321 bp, 50 predicted proteins | sample C33_657DmetaG_FD_165043 | JGI IMG/M metagenome (GOLD analysis project Ga0222712, IMG submission 165043) | Estuarine water microbial communities from San Francisco Bay, California, United States - C33_657D | ecosystem: Environmental > Aquatic > Marine > Unclassified | place: USA: California... | reverse complement strand
TGGGAAGAAGCCGATGACGCGGTCTTCCGAATCAACCTCCTCGATGCGAGCGACTGCGAAGGTCGCTGCCGCTGCGCCCACTGGTGCGGTTGCGCGGAACGAATCCACCGCACCATCGCGCTTGTATTCCGCTGCGAGCGGATGGTCGTGCGCCCCCTGGACGAGACCTCGAAGAACTACCTGAGCCATCGTTGGCTCCTTTCTGCCCGACGATGCGGGCACTACGGGGGGCAGACCAGCCCGCCCCCTCAACGATTCACGGAAGAGGCAACGAGCCATCGTCCGTGGTAGAGGGCTGCGCGCTGGTCGCTCCCCCTATGGGGGGCAGACCAGCCTGCCTCTACACCAGCCGATTTTTGCTGGGGGGAGTCCCCCACCAGCATTCGGCTGATGGCCGACTGTGGTAGGGTTACCGGTCCTCCCGGACTGACATACCCATCTGATAAGGAATCTTAATAAAATCTTATTGTGCTCCAGGCATTGACAGGTTTGGATATATATAGAACCCTAATAGAACTACTCTCTAAGAGGGTATATACTCTCTTAGATTCCGGTTTTAAGGGTTATAAATAGAAAGTCTATACCCTCTTAGAGGGTGGGAGAATATGGCAGAAGACAACAAGCGCCCAGGACCTTTGGACCCGGCGGACATTCTGGCCAAGCTTGAGCTAATCAAGCAGCAGGTCCAGCAGTCCATGCCCGAGTTCGACGTACCTCAGCCGGCGGCCCCAGAGGCCCCGGCTAAGCCTGTTGTTGCCGAACCAGCACCTTTGCCGCAACCTGCCCCTTCCCAGGCCATGGCACCCACTGCGCCCCCAGCTGCTGTCGCCCCCTCCGCTCCGGCAGTTGGGGGTACTACTTCAGCCCCGATGGAGTATTCACCAGTGAGAACAGGGTACAAGTCGTTCATCGAGTTCGAGCTCGTTGGCGACCTTAGCGACCCAGCCGTAGTAAAGCAGGTACAGGAGCTAACTGGCGGGGTCAAGCTGGCGCGTATGACCATGGACTACACAGCAGGGGTAGGTGGCTCTGTGCCTCCGGCAATTCCCGGAGACCCCAAGTCCAACGGACAAAAGGTTCTAGAGCGCACCCGCACCGGTACCAGCCGTCCGTACGAGTACGACTACAAGCCAGGGCAGATGGTAGTCATGACCGTAGACGGGGCCCCAACGGCTGTGCTTCGCATCAAGGGCAACTACCGCCTCCAAGGCTACACCGCAGACGGCAGCGCCGTACTGCTCAACCGCACGACCGGCGAAACCGTTCAGCGCCCGATTGCCGACCTAGCCGCCCTCGAAGGATATGAGGCTAAGGCCTATGGCAAGAAGATCTACGGCACAAGCTCCGTCCCGGCCACCAAGGCGTCAGATGTCCTTAAGCCAGTAGAAGACACCGTAGACCTCAGAAACCTGGCTACCCCTGGTAAGGCACCAGTTACCCCACAAACGAAGCCTAGCGTGGCGGAAATCGGCCTCCCAGAGGATTCTACCCCGGCCCCGGTAGCACCAAAGCGTGGCCGTGTAATTCTTTCTGACAATATCGCTGATGCAGCAAAGGTAGGCAGCAAGGCTATTTGGGGTGACAACGTTGCTAGAAGTGGGCTTGGTGGTGCCGCCAAAGATGGGCGCAAACTGTTTAAAGAGTGGGGAATTGCAACAAAGAGAACTCCCTCAACGGATGAGGGTGCCTACTTTAAAGACACGCCTGGAGATGAAGCCACACTTGTTGCCGACATCGACAGGGTTCTTGCTATGGCAGAAAAAGAACTTGCAGCTGGCCGGGATGTTTATGTCCAAAGAAATATCGGGAAAGGGCTTGCAAAACTAAATGAGAATGCCCCGAAGCTCGCAGGAATCCTATCCGAGCGACTAAATAAATTCTATACTGAAAACCAAGGTTTAGTAGCCCCCGAAAAAACAACAACGGCGACGACCCCCGTGGAACCGGTGGCTCCAAAGAAGGGGGCTGGCAAGAAGACCGTATACCTAAGCGACCGGTCCACCAGCGACCGCTGGCCAGACCGGCCACAGTACCAATTGCCAAAGGGCGAGCGCTACATCGGCGTAATCGGCACCTCCGGCCGTAGGGTCGATAGCGCCCGACTGACGGCTGCAGACTTTGCGGCGATGGTAGAGCGCGTAGGCAAGACCGTCAGGGCCACCGACGTCCTGATTAGCGGCGGCGCAGCGTGGGCAGACCACGTTGCCGTCCAGCTCTACCTTGATGGCAAGGTTGGCGGACTCGTCCTGCACCTGCCTGGCAACATCGATACGGTCCAGTTGCCAGGTGAGACCCCACGCCTACAGTTCCGGCATGGAGGCATCAGTACGGCTGGCAGTACGGCTAACTACTACCACGACGCGTTCGCGATTGCTCTTGGCATGAAGCCTGGAGACACGCTGGCTCAGATTCAGCAGGCAATCGACATGGGGGCCGTGGTCACATTTGGAGATGGCGAGGGCCCTGCAGTCAGCACAAAAGAGATGATCAGCCCGTTTATCGCCCGCAACCGCTGGGTGGCGCAGGACGCGACGACCGGCCTGGTTACGCTTACCTTCAACCCATCGGCTGACGGCCCAGCTGACGGCGGCACGGCCAATACGGCTAAGGAGCATGCCAAGTGGAACAAGGGCGTCAAGCAATTCCACATCGACATCCGCAAGATTAGCCCAGACGACACCGAGCCTGAACGAATTGCCAAGTGGCAGGGAGTCCAGGCAAAGAAGGCAGAGCGTGCCGTGTCCCGCTCCAGAATGGTTGAGTCAGCACGCATTGATGCTACTGACCAGTCGCATTACGATCAACTTATTGGGCAAATCAGGGGAGCATCTGGAGAGTTTGGCGGGCTGGCAAAGGCCCGTCGATCAATTATTGCTGCGCGTCAGGGGAGACTCCTAAAGCTTTCGCAGACAGCAATCCTTCCTGAGCAGGTTCTATCTGCTGCTGCTCAGCTTCAGGCAATGGCAGGAACAGCCGAGAGTAGGCTTAGCCCAGACCAGCTGGAAATGATCTTCCCATCTGACGGCAGCACGCCAAGGATTCCAAACGTATTCTGGGACTCCACAACCCTTAAGGGCGGGAAGCTCCAAGTAAGGGAGCTGTTCGACCGCATGGCGCAGTTCGACCCTTCAGCTGGCCTATCGTTGCTGCGTCAGAGCGGACTGCATGCTGCATTCCGGTTCGGAATTGGTACTCGTGGAAAGCAACCAAGCATGGCAGACGCCATTGTTCTGCAGGCGCTCAAGTCTCTTGGCATTCCTGAGGAGACATTCCGACAGGACTTCCAGTACCGGCCTAAGTACGCCCTGCCTACAGACCCATATGACAAGGTTGAGAAAATCCACCGAGATGTCGACGCTGAGATCGAGAGGCGCATCAAGTCCATCAACGAAACGTGGGCAAAGATTCGCAAGTATGCTGACCACCCAGACATTGCGCTGCCAGTGCACACCATCACGATGCTGCTTCGCGGTATCGAGGCAGACCTGCAGAGCGAGCTTCCTGGCGCTGAGCGTAAGGACCTAGCTCCGGCAACTGCAGAGCTTCAGCGTACCCGGTCGATGAAGATGGGGGAAGGCGAGGGGGTTGCGTTTAAGCCGTACCGGCGGTCGATCTTTGACGCCGAAATCCCAGGCGCATTTAAGAATGCGTCTACTGAGGTGATGGCCGCGACTGCCGACCTTGCTGACGACCCCATCCGTAGGTACTACGAAATTAGTAGACTAAGCGGGCCGGAAGGTGAAAGCATCTGGGAGATCATGGGCGAGGAGGGTCTTGAGTACGACATCCACCAGAAGACCAGCCTATATGGCGGCACCGTTGACACAAACCCAGGATATCGACGTTATGTCATGGACATGGACGGAGTCGTTCCGTCCGGCTGGCTTGATCTAGACGAGCGCGGGCTGGCAACCGACGAGTTTGAGGGGTTCCAGAACCGGTTCGCCGTGGACGGCTACAATGCTGTTGCATCTGCAAGCACCAACTTGTCCAAGGCAATGATCGGATTCCACGTGTCTGCAGACCCAAGCGCTGGGATTCCACTTGGGCAGCGACGCCCTAACCTTGAGTCGAAGCTGACCCAGGCAATTAAGGCATACATCGGCAAGGGGCCAGGCGGCCTGCGACATGGCACTACAGACTACGAGGCAATCATCGGTGACGTGATCCCATATACGCGAAACTCTAGCAGCGTGCTTGAGATGCGTGACGGTCTTAGGTCTAGGTTCTCTGAGCGCATCGTTGTCCTAGCGTTCCAGAACAGCGCGGAAGAGTACGGCGGGATCTTTGACGTATGGGGACCGAAGTCTGTAGTCAGAATCAATAACCAGAAATACTACGTTGAGGACGACGTAAACGGAAGTTATCTGGAGATTGCGGGTAGAAAGATCTATCTCGGCGGCAGCAACGAGTCTGTGGTGATGGCGTTCTCAGAGAATGACCCAGTAGTGATTGAGATTATGAAGGACCCAGAATTCAGCAAGGCCGTGCTGACCGAGCCGTTTAAGCTTGGAGACACAGTGCAGTGGCCTGGCCTTTACGCCGGGTCACCTGACACCCCAAACATGTTCAAGCTGGATGTTGACCCAGTCGTGCACCAGACATTCCGCCACACGTCTCCACTGGTCAAGTGGGATGGTCGGCCGTTCCAGGGGGCATACGTCCCAGCTATCCAGGAATACGACACGCCGGAAGTTGGTGGAGACCCAACGCCTATCAGCGAGTGGGTCGTAGACCAAGCAACCGGGGTGTCGTATATCATCGACGAGAATGGCATGGTCACAATGGAGGCCGACGTGCCATCCACTCACGTCTTCGACGACTATACAGAACACGGAATCTATTCAGACGGCGTGCCGTTCGCAATCGCAAACGAAGTTGCACCTGGCCTAACTGTAGACCGAGTTAACCTAATCGAGCGCATTCTTTCTGAAGATCAGTATGATGCTCTTCGAAGAGGGCAAATTGGTCTTGACCAGATTGCAGATTACCCAACGCAAGGATTCTACGAAGGGTATACAATCAGAACAAAGGTAATAAATATCCCATCAGAAGAACAGGTAATTGACCCGCTGACAGGAAAGCCGTATGCAAAAAAGCTTGCGATGCCCCCTACTGTTGAGTACGGAAGATTGGGGGACACACTACCTCAGCAAGTTGGGTTTGCCGGAGAAACGTCTGCGGAGGTGCGAAGGAAGCAGGAAGCTGGGCTACCGACTCGTGGCCCTAGCGACGCTGAGCTTGACTACGAAGCGCTTGTTCTTGACGATTACGCACGTAACCACTTCGGGCAAGAAATCCGTGACGACTTTGTCGACACGACACTTTCTGACGCTGCTGCGGCTCCGGCCAGGAACCGAAACGCTGAGCGAGTTCGCCTATCTGGATACGATCCGATGGCGACACCTCCAGAGGCAATTCGCCCAGAGGTAGCGCCTATCCGTGACTTCGAGAGAATTCGTACCGCAAGGATGAATGACCCGCTGCCTGAAGCTGCTCAAGCGCTGCGTGACTCACTAATCCGAGACTACATGTGGCTACTGCGCACACGCTCAACTGACGCCGCGATGGTGCGCGGAGAGAAGACTGCCGCCACGTTCCGCGACCTTGTGCTTGAGCGCACTCTAAGCCTGGCCAGGGCGACGTCTTCCGGGCAGTATCGAGAGATTTTGTTCAGCCACGCTGACCGCGTAGCAAGCGCTGCTTTTACTAGAATTGCTGTCCGCGACATTCTAGAGCCGCTAAACGACGACCCAACCCTTGCTGAGCCTGTAACCTCTATCTTTAAGAAGGTCTACGACGAGCAGGCCATGGCCGCCAGCACCAGGGACGGTGCGTTCGCGTTCGACCGCGATGAGCGCCAGGCACGACGACAGCTAGTTGCAGCGCAGGAAGACCTTAGGAAGCTGATGTCGGTGACGACTGAGCTGGACGGTCAGGCAAAAATGGATATTGAAGATGCTAAGCTCAGGATTGAAGCCGCGCAAAACAAGCTCGATATGATTGTCAAGCAGACAGACCAGCCAAGCCACTCTGTTGCACGAGCTCTTGCAAAGAACATTGCCCGAGCGCTTCTGCTTGAGCGCTCTGCAGACGAGACCACGGCCCTTAGCATCGAGAAGATTTACCAGCAGATTGAAGACCAGGCCCAGATGGCAGAGGAAGTGTTCCAGCGTGATGCAGCCAATGCAGACCTTGCGGCACCGGCAGCTGAGCAGGCCGCACCTGAAGTAATTAACAGCGAAATGATTGAACGCCTGATGGCCATGCCAACAAACGAGCGAAAGGCTGCAGTTGTAAAGATCCTCAATGAGCGAAAGCGCATCGCAACTAAGCCTGTTGTAGAAGACCCAATGAAGGTAATCATGAAGGCACAAGATGGGGCAGTGCGCACGCCAGGCCCTGACCCAGTGGTAGCTGCCGAGCAGACGCTTGCTAAGGCAAAGTCCTCACTTGCCGATGCGAAGAGGCGGCTAAAGGGTGCGCTGACGGCTGAGCAACGATACGCTACCGAAGCGGAAATCGTCACGAAGGAACGCCTTGTAACCGAGGCCCAGTCTCGACTTGCTTATGCCAAGAGCCACCAGGCGCCCGTAGAAGAGGTCGTTGCTCCGAAGCAGAATCTGCCAGAACCTAAGATTAAGGACGCAGACCCAGAGCTAGTGCGGTACATTAAGAGGGCCACACCTGAGCAGCTCGCTCAGCTTCGTGATGACACGTGGATGCTGCTGTCCCAGCACCTTGCTGCAGACGGCGACTACGACGGCCTTGTACGAACTATGGACTCCTACCTACGACTTGGCGATAGCCGAGGAAAGTCACTTACCCAGGGTATGAACCTTGTGTTTGATAACAACGGAGCATTCCAAATCCCGTCAGAGCTACTGAGCTACAAGAACGAAGCCGGAGCCACTGTGCATCTGAGACCGCAAGTCGCCATCAAGAACCCAAACATCAGAACTGGCTACTCGCGCCCGGACGTAGCAAGAGACTTCATCTCAATTAAGGACTTTAGTAGCTTCATTGAGGCAGCAAAGCCCAACATTAGCAACGAGGCGTACATGCAGCTGGCTACTATTCTGCAGTACGTAGAGCGAGTTGCAGAAAACAAGGATGTTCCGGGGGACAAGAAGCTTGGGTTCTACCTTGGGTCTGACGAGAAGATCGGAGACACTTCAGCACGCCGACTGATCGTAACCACTGCACCGCGAGCTAACGAGGACGGCGTATTCTGGGCAAGCCAGCAAGAGGCACCAACCCCGTACAACGGTCAGGGCGCCTCATTCGATTCCGACTACATGTTCAACGAGTTCAACCCAGGCCGTCTTGGAGGGGTTACCGCAGACTCGATGGAACGCCTTCTTCGAGAGATGGGTGCCAGCGATTTCCTGCAGGTTAAGCGTCGCGCAGAGTCCAGCATTGAGCAGTCAGTTGGTCCGGAAAGCCAAAAGCAAAGGATTCAGCCGTTTGACATTGACGTAACGGCCGGCTTGCCAATTGCCAAGGAAATGGGCAGCATTATGTCAAACCTGCTTGTTGAAGGGGCTATTACCCAGGAAGAGTTCGATGTGTTCCTAAAAGAGGGAGTAACTTGGGACAATATCCTCAATGCTATCGAGGACCCTGTCCTAGACACAAAGGGATCGTTCAAGGGGCGAATGGTTGCATACAAACTACTTGACGCTGCTATCCGAGCTAGGTTCTCGACCATGTTTGACGTAGTCCTGGCCAGGGCCGGAGTGTCACCACAGGACCGGGCGGTAGCTGTGCCAAGCGAGTGGAAGGACAACAACCCGTTCGAAGTAAACCCAGAGGATGGCACGTTCCGACTCCGCCCACTAGACAGCAGCCTGGAGCATGCCGCAGGCCCGTTCACCCTGAAGGAAAAGAACTGGCACCAGTACTCATGGGAAGAAGAAGCCTTTAAGGGGAATCCTCTAGTTAGCGACTTCATCAAGTACCTGCGCCGCGAGAATAACGGCATTAACCCACGAGAGGCTGAGCAGCTGGCAAGGAACCTTGAGCAGATTATTCAGCACCGCCAGGAAGCGATGCTGTCGGCTGAGGCTCTTGGAACTGAGCCCATGGGCCAGCAGCGCGGGCGATGGATGCCAAAGATTGGCGGTAAGGCAGCCGTTGCTGGGGGCACAGTGGCAGGAACGCTTGGCGCATACCTGCTCGCAAAGAGCGACGACGAGAAGGAAATGGCCCTTGCCGGAGCTCCGGTCCAGGCTGGGTTTGAAGTACTGAGCCGGGCAGTCGGCGGTGCACCTGCAGCTGCTGTTGGCCTAGGCTTGACATACGCTCAGGGTGGAGATATGCTACGTGCCATTAGCGGAATGGCAGGTTCGATTGCTGGTGGCTTCCTTGGCGGGGCAGCTGGCCTAATCGGAGGCCCAGTTGGTGGGTTCGCTGGCGGCCTTGCCGGGAGCACGGCAGGATATATGGCCGCTGACACACTGTATTCGGCCATTGCTGGTGACCGTGGCGCCCCAGTCCCTGCTAACGTAGGCCAATTGGCCCCTAACCAGCAGACTCAGGCCCCAATGCCTCAGCTAACAGCCCCACAGCAGCCACAACAAGGGCAGACTGCTGGCCAGGTGGACACTTCAACCGCCCTTGGACAGGCTAAGATGCTAGAGGGGATCTAATGGACACGCTTGAAGAGCTTCAGAACTACGTAAACCGGTGCCTGCCTATGGTTGGGCTGACCCAATGGGCCGTAAAGGTGTCCAAACACCCCACGGAAGAGGACAATTGGGCCGATATTGAGGTCTCAGACAACCTGTGGAGCGCCACCTTGAGGGTTTCTAGCGACTTTTGGTCCCTGCCCTTCGAGGAGAAGCGCCGCATTGTGGCCCATGAACTACTCCACGTCCACTATGCAGGGCCGGAGCGTGCCATTGAGTGCCTAAATGGGGTAATCGGCACCGAAGCCTACTCCCTCTTGTCTAATATCTATGAAGTTGAGATCGAAAGGGCGGCCGACCACCTATCAAACGTGCTAGCCAAGGTACTTCCTGGCCCCAGCGCTTGACAAGATTGGATATATATAGGAAGTATTAAGGAGTCTTAATGGCAAGATTCAAGTTCGGAAGGCCTATCTCGTTGCGGTGGAACGGGCTCCTCGTTGAGGGCCCGGCAGAGACCGTGTTCGAGATTCCTGACGAATACTATGAAGAGTTCAACGAAGACATTGGCGGTGTAGAGCCGACCCTTGTATGGTTGGACTCCGATGAGGCCTCTACGATTCGAGCTAGGGTTACGGCCCTTGAGCTCGCCTCTACCTCATTCGCCATCCTGGACGCTAAGGGAGACCTAATCTCCGCCACCGCAGACAACACCGCAGCTAGGCTGGGGGTTGGGGCTAATGGCACGGTACTCACGGCGGACTCCAGCACTGCCACCGGATTGGCCTGGACGGAACCATCTGGCGTCGCTGACGTAGTTCGAGAGTACGTGAAGAACAACTCCGGCGGTACCATCAACAAAGGGCAGGCTGTCTACGTAAGCGGTGCAGACGGCACTAACGTCCTAGTGCAACTGGCAGACTACGACACAGACGAAACCTCCTCCAAGACCCTGGGACTTATGGAAGCAACGGTAGCCAACAATGAGTTTGGGTACGTTGTAACGCAGGGTAGACTTAACGGGTTTGACACAACAGCAGCCTCAGCTGCGGGTGTACCTGTCTGGCTGGGAGCAGGTGGTAACCTGGTCTACGGTACAGCTCCGTCTGAGCCGAATCACACAGTATACATTGGAGTGGTTACCAGGAAGAACGTCAGCAACGGAGAGGTGTTCATCAAGGTCCAGAACGGGTACGAGCTCACCGAGCTCCACGACGTGTCTGCCGCCTCACCTGCTGACAACGACATCATCCAGTTTGACAGCGCTAGCGGGTACTGGAAGAACGAGACACTTTCCAATGCCGGCATCTCTGCCACAAGCCACGCTCACACTGGTGTGTATGACCCAGCCGGGACAGCTGCAGCTGCGATTGTTTCACATGAAGCAGACTCAGACCCGCACCCGACTTATCTAACTTCGACTGAGGGAAACGCGGCATACGCGGCCACTGTACACACCCATGGAGCATACCTTGAATATGCAGGCGACACACTCACTGGCGCACTTACTGTTTCCAACACTGGTTCAATCGGTCTATTTGGCGCAACTTCAACAGCAAATACTCAACTAACTACCAGAGTTGATGGTGATGCTTCTACCAGATGGGGAGTTCGTGCAGATGGGTTTCAGGCATGGGGAGATGGGACAGCGGCCAGAGACACTAATCTGTACCGATCCGCAGCAAACACCCTAGCAACAGACGATAATCTAGACGTTGGACAAGACCTTACTGTCGGCGGAGACATCATTCACACAGGACAGATGGACTTCATTTCCGGCGGGTCAGTTGCCGCATCGTTCATCTCATCAGGTCTGTACCTTCCACCTGGGAAAACGGTCATGTTCGAGGGAACGAGTAACGACTCATCTGAAGTAATCCTTACCGCCGCAGACGCAACTGCCGACAGGACCATTACCCTGCCTGACTCTTCCGGAACAGTTGCGCTAACAAGCCAGCTTACGCCAGCAGGATCCGTGACTGCATGGCTAGGCTCTAACGCAAGCGTGCCATCTGGATGGCTAATGTGCGCTGGAGCGACAGTCTCCAGGTCAACCTACTCTGACCTGTTCTCTGTAATCGGTACTACGTTCGGAGCAGGAGACGGAAGCACAACGTTTGGATTGCCAAACCTAACCGGGCACATGCTGGTAGGCGCAAGCGTGACGGCACCAACCCAGACGGGAACAGGAGACGCATACCTCAATGCAACGTGGGATCACGACCATACTGTCAATGTAGCCAGCACTACAACATCATCTGACTCACACTCCCACACTGTTGACCCAATTGCCGTAACGTCTGGGGGACCAAGCACGACGACAGCAGTTGCTTCTGGCGGAGGAACTACCGTGGCAAGCAGCACTCACACTCACTCTACAAACGTTGCGTCCACAACGTCGTCTACCGACTCTCACACCCACACTGTAAACCCTGACTCTGTTAACTCAGGCGCAATGATTGTGTCCCCGGAGCATAAGAGGACCCGGGTCAACTACATCATTAAGACCTGATGCTAAGCAAGTGCGCAGTATGCTCAAGCCCACTCGTGGACGTCATCAACCGAAAGATGACCGAAGGGATGTCAGACATCAAGATCAGCCTGTGGCTAAAGGCAGAGAACGCCTACATCAGCAGGATCACCCTAGGAAACCACAAGCGCCAGCACCTTACCGAAGAGCACATGAATGCTCGTAAGGAAGTAGCCAAGAAGGTGCAGCAGGCGGTAAAGATCGAGGCTACAAACAACGACTTGGCCAAACTTGTAAGCGGATACGTCTTCAAGATGGTCGAAAATGGGGATCTTACTCCGACTCTGTCGGAAGGACTCCGGGCCCAGGAAATGCTGGACCGAAGAAAGGAAAAGAACGCAGATCGAGGTCTCGCAGTCGCAATGGCTGGGATTCTCGGTGGCGGATCATACACTCTGATCGCAGAGGAGGTAGACAATGAACAAGGAACTTAAGGCAGTAGTGGCGTCCTGGGGACGTTCATTCCTTGCCGCAGTAGTCGCCCAGCTGATCGTGCTTGGGGACGGCGTTCTTGACCTTAACCGAGATGGCGTTCGCGCACTCGTAGCTGCGGGTCTAGCAGCCGTTCTTCCGGTAATCCTTCGCTGGCTTAATCCGAACGATGTTGCGTTCGGCAATAAAGGAGAATAACAATGGTAGCACAGAAGAAGAAAGGCGTAAAGCCGCCAGTCCCTAAGGGACGAGCCTCTATTTACAAGGGTACTGACTCAAGCGCCAAGGGTGGGAATAAGAACCTTGGACCAAATGTAAAAACAGGCAGCAGAGACCCTAGGACCATTGGAGCTGCCAATGCAGCAGAATCCAAGGCTCGTGGACAGGCTTTGCTCGCAAACAAAGCAGCAAAGGGCAAAGGGATGCGCGGGCAGGCCACAACCAGGGGGTCAGATTTTGGTTACAACAATGGCGTCCCCGTTGGTGGGCGAAGGCTAAAGAACACACTCACTAAGGCACCAAAAGACGCACGGCGGGCTAAGTAATGCCAGGTAAGAAGATGCCAGCGTTCCTTATGGATGCATACGCTAAGAAGGGCGCAAAAGGAAAAGTTAAGACTAAGGCCAAGCCAGCAAAGGGAAAGAAGCTTCCTAAGGGCGGAAAGACTCTCGTTGGTACCAACAAGGCCGGCCAGCGCACGGTAGCCCAGCGTGGCTAAGACCCCAGCCTGGACCCGCAAGGAGGGGAAGAACCCCAAGGGTGGGCTCAATGCCAAGGGGCGTGCTTCCTACAAGGGTGGCACGCTCAAGGCGCCAGTTAAGTCTGGCGACAATCCGCGTCGTGCGTCGTTCCTGGCCCGCATGGGTAACATGCCGGGACCGGAGCGAGACTCGAAGGGGCGACCGACGCGTCTCCTGCTCTCTCTTCAAGCGTGGGGAGCTAGCAGCAAGTCAGATGCCAAGGCTAAGGCCAAGGCAATCAGCGCTAGGAATAAAGGGAAGAAGAAGAACGCTTGAACATTAATGCTGAGATTGCCCAAGATTTGTCCAGAGGCAGGACCGACATCGGATTCTTCGCCTCTCGATGGCTAGGTGTCAATCTCAACCCGGGCCAATTGGCCTGGCTGAACGGTATGGTTGCCCGCGATGAGACGGGGTTCAGGCCTAAATACCTGACCACCGTATGCAGCGCCGGTAACCGGGCTGGTAAGACTTTGGGGATGGCGGTCGGGGTCCTGCACTCTGCCACCTACAAGCTGGGGCTTCGCCCCCCAACGCAGGGAAGCGTCGAAGACGCGGAGCGTTGGACTACCGAGCCTTATGAATGGTATCACGTAGGCATCCAGCAGGAAACGGCTGAACTGGTGCATAGAGAATTGGCCATGCTTCTTCAAGGTGGCCACCCAGCCCAAAAGGGCCGTGGATGCCCAATCGTGAAAGAAATCGGACAGGTCTACAACTTCGAGAAGAAGTACCGCGGGGAGTACCTGTGGATCAAGGTGGACCCAATCTTCGGAGGTGCGAACATCCACTTCCGTACCACACAAGACAAGGCAAAGGCCTTGCTTGGTAAGGACATGAACGGCATCTCGTTCGACGAGGCGGCCTTCGAGCCGCACCTACTCATGATCTACCAAGAGGTTCTGAACCTACGAAGGTTGTCCACAGGTGGACAGCTACACTTCATCGGCACTCCGACCGAGGGTATCAACGACTACGCAGACCTGTGGGAGCTGGGGAACCCAGAGAACCCAAACCGAGATGACCAGTTCATGAGCTTCCGTCTCTCAACCAGGGACAACGTAGGTTACGGACTGAAGTCAGAGACGTTCGAATCCATCCTCCGACAGCAGGCAGAGTACCTTGTTCCTCAGAACATCGACGGATACTTCATCGAAGCCCGTGACTCGTACTTCTCCTCTGAGATGGTAGACCAGTGCTTTGTCGACTTCGAGGAAGAGCTACCGCCGAGCAAGGGGCGCCGGTACTCGCAGGGCGTAGACCCTGGGATTTCTTCAGACGCGACGTGGGCGGTAACTATCGACTACACAGAACGCAACATGATGGTGGGGGTTCGGTGCCGAAGGAAGGTTGGCAAGCAGACAATCCCTGCGGTGGTCAACATGGTACGCGAAGGACACCTACTATATAACCAAGACGGTGCTGCATGCACAAGCACCATTGACTCAACTGGATTCGGTGGAAAGCTCTTCCGCCAGGAGTTCAGCATTATCAAGCCACTTAGGGACTACGACTTCGGCGGAACAAAGGCCAAGAAGCTTGAGCTTCTGGCAGACCTAAAGGCGATTATCGACCGAGGTCAGATCAAGTTCCCACGTAGAGGACCATGGATGGAACTTCGAAGGCAGTTGCTGGGCTACAAGCTCAACGACAAACACATGGACACTGACGCCGTAATGGCGCTGGCCCTGTCAGTTAGACATGCGGTCAGAAATCCATCGAACCCGGTAGAGAAGCCGGTGTTCAGTTATTTTGGGGAGATTGTAAATGCCTAAAGATAAGCTAAAGATTAGCTCTGGGTCGTTTGTGAATGGCAAGGAAGTTCCTTCCATGATCACAACCGATCCTAACGTCGTTACCAAGTCAAACATCGAAGGCATTAAGAAGGCCATCGATACGGCCCGCAAGGAGATCCGCGGACAGAAGACTACTGCCGTAGCCGCTCCTGGCACGCCTATCAAGACCGAGGCCACCCCAGCCGTAACGAAGGGCCGTAAGGCACGCGCACTCCCCAGCGCAATCGCCAACGGCCGGACGAAGAAGGCAGGCGCAGGCCGCACGATTAACGATGTCGTCGTATCTGGCGGCAAGGTACGAGCAGCTAAGATCAACCCTAAGTTCGACCGACTCACCGCCCTTACCGATGCCCAGAAGCGCGGCATGTCCCTTGAGCGCCAGCGACTCAACCAGCTAGGAGAGGTGGCAGAGGAGAACGAGGATTACCTTCTCGTTCTAGAGGCTATGAACAGGAAGCAGCTTGTTGAGCCCGAGCAGAACCGAATGCGCGCTCTGTATCGACGGTTTGACCACTACTACCACCCGCAGACCTTTACGCTCGGAGGTGCAGACCACTGGGCAGAGGACCCAAGCGCACGGCTTTCAGGCCGCTCGCACGTGTCTGTCAACATCCACGCCGCCTATGTGAATATCCCTTCCTCCCTTCAGGCTGTGAGCCCAGTAGTGAACTACGTTCCTACCGGCCCAGACATGCCGGAGCGCGAAGCTGCCAACCGACGAGAGCGACTGCTCTACGCTTGGTGGGACAGCAACGACATGGACCTTCGGCTAGAGGAAGCGTGCCTTCTCAAGTCACTCTATGGAACAACCGCGGCCAAGGTGTACTGGGACCCAGTAAAGAAGCTACCACGGATTCAGATCGTGGACACGCCGGAGAACCTGTACCTTGGGTACGGTAGCTCCGACTACACACGCGTCGACTGGGCGCTATACAGCTACGGCCTCTCGCCTCAAGCAGTGCTCGAGGAGTGGGGCGTAGACGTCATCCCTGTGAACGACGGGAACAAGTGGTTCCCATACACGTCCTCCAGCACGCATGACGACCCTATCGCCAGCATCTACCTAAACAGCTATCACCGAGACCCAATCCGCTACCAGACTGCCTATGACCAGATGAAGATTGAGGTCCTGGACTACTGGTACAAGCACCCAACAGAGCCCGGCAAGCCGCCTCTTGTTTGCAACGTAATCATTGTCGGCAACACTGTCGTCAAGAGGACAGAGCACCCAGAGCTCGAAGGTGCCATCCCGTACATCATCCTTCGAAACAGCATTATCCCTGGTAGCCCATACGGCAAGCCAGAGCTGTACGACATTGAGCAGCTCCTACGCGAGAAGGACGAGAAGATCACGGCCCAGGCCCAGATGATCCACTCTGTCGTCGGCGGGCAGATGTGGCAGCTCGTTGGCGCTGAGGCACCAGATGAGGTGCCAGCCAACGCAATCCCTAAGCCTAACCAGGTTGCTACTCCTGGAGCCGGTAACCGGATTGAGTCGATCAACCCATTCATCCCTCAGTTCCAGGTCGAAGACTACAACAAGCGCATCGACCGAGAGCTTGCCGTGGTGTCTGGCCTAAACGACCTACTCCTTGGCTTGGCCCCATCCAGCGTCCTTGGCTCCAGCCGGGCTATCGCCCAGCTTATGGCCAACTACGAAGCCCGCATCTCCCCGAAGCGCAAGCTTCTCTACAGCTGGATTAACCAGGTTTGGGAGACATGCGCACGAATGTGGGAGATCAAGGACAAGGCAGTTGCGAACATTGTTGACGGCGAGTACCAGCTGGCCATTACGCCACCTGAGCTTACGCCACGAGACACAATCGAACTTGCCCAGACTGCAATCAACATGGTCCAGAACCGACTCTGGTCTGCCGAGCGTGCGATGGATCGCATGGGCGTCAACGACCCAGAGGGCGAGAAGGACCTCATCCGAGACGAGCAGACGGATGCGACACTCAACCCTGCAGCAGTGCAGACGATGGGTGCCCTCATTCAGATGTTCAACCAGATGCAGCAGCAGCCACCAGCCGCAGCTCAGGCCCAGGCTCAGGCCGGCCAGAACAGCGCCATGGAGGCTATGGCAAGTATGAACCCTCCCGCCGGTGGTATGGAGATGCTGAACTCGCCAAGCGAGCAGGCCCTCCCTCCGCAGGAGTCCCTACCGCAGAACGCGCAGGGTGGTGGAGCTGACCTAATGGCAATGTTGCAGGCCGCACAGGGCGGCGTGCCACAGCAAGGAGAATAAGAAATGGCACGACGAGGTAAGTTCGGTCGGGCAGGTGCAGGCACAACCCAGAACCTGTCCGTCGTTATCTATAATCTGTTGAAGCAGCAGATGAGCGACGAGATGACGTCGATCCTAACTGCATACAACACAAACATGAAGGACGGTCGGTACAGCTCCCAGTTCAATGGGCAGAACGTGGACGGCGAGTTCGTCCTCCAGTACTACCGCAACATGCTTGCCGGGTTCCCGCCCGGGTCAACTGAGTATGAGACGCTCAACTCTCAGATGGCATCCTTCGAGAGCCGATACCGTACTGACGTGCAGAACCTTATTATCGGCGCAATGGAAGATGGCACGCAGATTGACTTCGGCTTGCTTGGCGCTGATTTCGCCAACCGTGGAATCTCAGAGGTAAGGCTGACAGACATTGAGTCGTGGGCCGCCCAGGAGATTGCAGACCTTGAAGTCAATGGCGATACCGTACAGGCTGATAAGCTTAGGGGAGTGGTGTTCACGGCTAAGTTCGACGTACTAAACGATGGGAAGGTTGCCGGAGTCAACAGCGGAAGCATTAGTCGCGGAGCCTACAACAGCTGGCTGAAGGGCCAGCTCCAGGCAGCAATCGACGCTGGCTTCACCAAAGACAGCAAGGAGTACCGCACTATTCTAGGGCTTCAGGCCCAGGCTGCCTCCGAGGCTAAGACCCAGGGGGCCGTCGACGCTCGTGACAAGTACGCCAATGACATGCGCGACATTCAGCGCAGCATGAACGCTGCAGCTGAGAAGCTTATCCAATCGTACGCTGACAGTGGTAACCCAGCCATGCTTGACGTAATCAACGAAGCTCTTCAATCGACCCAGACAAGCTATCCGTTTATTGAGCTCCTTCAGACTCTGGCAGCTGCCGGAACTGAGGATTCTGGATATACTGGCGTATATGCAGACATCGTGCAGTACGCTGACGCCGGTGTACTTGCGGAATTCAACGCCGCAACTCTTGCCGGGCAGCAAGATCTTTCCACCCTTGCGGCTGGAGGGTTTGCGGACGCCGGAGACTACGCCGATGGAATCGCAGCCGATTACGCAAGGCTTAAGTCGTCAACAGGTACGTTCGTAAAGAACTCCGGAATGGAGTTCGGTATCGCCTATGGCGGGAACGCGATGGACGATTTGCGAACTAACCTAGCCGCAGCCGGTGTCATGTTCACTGGCGAAGGTACCACACTAAACGCTACCGGCGGTCACCCAGAGGCTGTTCTTAGCGTGCTTAAGCTGTTCGGCAAGTCTATCGAGGAGCAGGACCTAACTAACTTTAACTGGATCAAAGACCTTGCAGAAGGTGAAATCCCTGCCTCACTTGTAGCCGGAACGAACATTGACGACATTGACAAGAGCGGTACGATCAGCCAGGACGAGCTTGTTACTGCAATCGAAAATGGCAAGATCTCGTTCGATGACTACACAAATATCCAGATGAAGGCAGCAGCAATCGCAGACAAGACGCTAGATGTTCCAACACTTGGCGGCTCAGCTGTGATCACGGCAAAGTCCATCATCAACACAATGTTTAATACTGCCTGGAGCAAGAATGTGCTCAACAATGGTGGGCAGGTCTTGATCAAGGGAACAGGCGAGGTAGTCGCATACGAGGGCGCAGCCCCGGCTGGCGGCGTACCTACCATGGTCAGCGTCGGAGGCAAGACCTACGGCGGTATCTCCATGCCTATTACAATCAACGCTAAGGGCACAGAGCAGAACCCACAGGACTGGTCTAGCGCCACCGGAATGACGGTTCAGGTGTTCCGAACCGGAGGCAACACCTCCAGCGGCTACGTAGGAGCCAAGGACACAATGTTTGTCCGGATTGTTGGTAACCTAGCTGGCCCTAATGGGGCCTCCGCGAACGGTGTCCTTGTACCGTACAAAGATTGGAAGCGGTGGATGTCTACCGTCGTTGGTATCGACATCGATGACTCTGCTGTCATTAACTCCGGCAGCGGTAAGGTGCCAAACATCTTTATCGACAGCACGGCCGCATACGATGCTAAGGGCAAGGACGTTAGCGAGTATTACAAAAACATCTTTAACCCAGCAGACCCAGCGTTCATCGGCAAGTCTACCAGCGGCGTTGGCTCTGGCATTATGAACATCAGCGAAAATGATGTAGCTACATTCCAGTACGCTGGGTTTATCGCAGACCCACGTACCACAAAGGATGCAATCGACGCTTCATTCGCAAGAGGAAAAGAAAAAATCCTTGCTGAGGCCGGGCTGTATGCAGCCCAGGCCGGTAGGGATAAGCCAATCATGAGCGACGTCCTTAAGGCAATTTACAAGGGTATCCCTGGGGTGCCGTCAACGTACGACATCGATACTTCAGTGACCAAGTTCGGGCAATACGGGGATGTCACAGCAAGGGTTAGCGCGATGTTTGGGAACACCATCCCGACTACTCCGGCTCCAGCTATGGACCTTGGTCAAATTCCTGGAGTGCTATGGGACACTATCGTTGGTCCAGGGTACAAGAAGCCAGAGGGCGCTAAGTCTCCTGTTGACTTCACTGGAGTTGAGCAGGGGCTTGGCTCGTTTGCCCCGCCAGACCTCAGCGGTATTGGCGACTTTATCGGCGGAGCATTCCGGAACCTTGGTGACTTCTTTAACCCGGCCAAACCAGAGACACCAAAGCCAGCAGCTCCAACACCGTCTCCGGCAATCCCAACGCCGTCGACTCCGAAGCCAACAACTCCAAGCCCAGCAACACCAGCCCCAGCCACGCCTAGACCTGGTGGGTTCAGCCCTTCCACTCCAAAGCCGTTTAGCGCATCTGAGAGAAGGGTCTTTTAATGCCACTAGTAGGCTACTCTAACGACCAGACCAGACCGCCTAGCACTGATATCTCCGGCCGCGACCTAGCATTTAAGCTAGACATTGGCGGGGAAGATAAGCTAGATGGTCTGCGCCCTGATGAGAAGCTTGCTGCGCAGATGGGTGCAGGGATTAAGGATGTAGTAAAGACCGGCTTTGATATCGGAAGCAAGATTCCATTCCTTGGAGAGGCGGCTGACTTCGTCAGCAAGACTCCAGTAGGTGCAGGCATTGGCGCTGCCCTGCAGCTTGCGTCTGTTCCTAGCGAGGTGCTGGCAAATCTTGTTGCAAATGTTCGACTTAAGGTTACAGACAGGTCTAGTCTCCCAACAGACATCCAGAACATGCTCAACTCTGGAATGGATACCGGTAAGGTCGTTGACTACATGATCAAGTCTCAGCGCGCTTGGTCGGACAGCGAAGACGCGAACCTTCTGTTCACGATGCTTACAGACCCACTTAACTTCACGCCAGCAGTCTTCGCTAAGGCCGGGGCCCTAAAGCCACTGGCCGCCGTGGGCGGGGCAACCACCGGTGCGCTTGCCCTAGGAGCGGCGACTGGCGGCGCTGGCTTCCTGCCTGGACTTATCGCTGGTGGTATCACTGGATATAAAAAGGCCGGCAAGTTTGCTTCCGCAGCAGAGGCACAGGCGGCACGCCTAGAAAATATCAAGTCTCTGCTTGGGGCCGGAAAGACCGTTGTAGAAGAAGTACCTGAGCTTTCCTCGGCACAAAAGGCAGCTATGATCCTCAACAAGCCACGCGGTCTGAACCTTAGCGAGAAGCTTGCCATTGGCCGAGATGCGCGTATCACAATCGAGCAGGCACGTAAGGAGCTCGAGGCCTCACGGAAGGCTGGCAACGCAGAGGGTATTGCCCTAGCAGAAGAGAAGATCTCCCGCGCAAACAACGCCATGAAGGCAGCAAGCGCTATCGACGAGGGAGTACTTGCTGGAATGTACGACGTGTACAAGGCTGCGACTGACGGACTTGGCGAGGGGTTCAAGCGCGTAGGAGCCGGTCTGTTCGGGGCAAACTGGCACGCGCTATACAAGGAGCTTGACGGCGCCCTGCTAAACGAGGACGTAGCTGGACTATCCGGTATGTTTGAGCACCTTGGCAAAGTGGACGACGTAAAGAATACCATCGGCCGAGGCCTTGCCAACTTCGGCATTATCGGCACAGAGCATCTTATGAATGGCAGCAATAAGTTCCGCGCCATGAACGCAGCTGACCAGATTGGCAAACTTTACTACGACGCTATCGACCGACTCATGCTGCAGAGGGGCAGGGGCGCAGCCGTTAAGTTTACAACAGAAGAAGTCGTCGACGAGATGAAGCAGGTAGCTAACAGCGCAGAGCTTAAGGACACCGGCGTAGTCAAGCTGTTTGATACCGGTAGCGTATCGGAGCTCCGAAGCCGCGTTGAGTTCCTTCGCAACGTTGACCCAATTGTAGCTGCCACCCAAGAGGGCCGAAAGGCACTTCCTCAAATCAAGCAGCTTGCCAACTTCATTGAAAGCCAGATGAATGCAAGCGAGCTAGGAGCTATGCGAGCATCCGGAGTTAGCTACGAGAACAAGCTGGTTGGCCGTATCAAAGAGGGCGGGCTCTCGGAGTACGTACGCGCATCCGTAGACGAGATCCAGGGAACAAAGATTCGGATTGTCTCCAAGCTGGGATCTTTGGCAGAAGCCAGGACACTTGCTCGGCAGCACATCACTAGCATTGCATCATCACTTGGGCACAGCTTCGACGAGGTCGCTCCGCAGTTCGACAGCTGGTTCGATAATAACTTCTCTAAGTTCTACACTCCTGACGGATTCCTAAAGGACGCCGACTCGGCAAGCCTTGCCGCAGCACGTATGCTTGCTGTTGAGTCTACCGGGTATGCGACATCCGCCAAGACCGCAGCTATGTACAATACCTTTGTAGAAGATATCCTAACTGGGAACACAACCGCCCTTACCCAGCGATATGGCAAGGAAGTTGTCGATAACCTACGGGCGATCTTCGAGGCTACCGGGAAGATCCACATTGTATCAAGCGGACACATCTTCCGTGATAAGTCTCTCGCGTTTGTCGACGCATACAGCCAGCTCGCTAAGATTACAAAGAGCCTTGAGCTGGCCAAGCAGAAGGAGCTTAAGGCCGCCACATCCGCTGACACAATTGCCCAAGACGGGCGTGTCGTACGGGCATTCGACAGGGCTGGTGGCCAGAAGCAAGTCGATCGATTTATTAAGCGCCTAGAGACAATGCGTGCCAGCCATAACGAGGGGGCTGAGTACGACAAGATTCTTAAGGATCTAATCTCTGATGCTCGCAAGGCCAAGAACCTTGAGGACATCCGCGTGTCGTGGGCCAATCGAGCAACAGAACAGTTTGACGATATCCGAGTTGTTCATGGAGACCTCAAGAACGCAGACGCTATCAATAAGTACCTACGAGAGGCCATTGATACCGGGCTTGCAGTCAACCGCTTCCCTGAGCGGAACCTTACCGCAATCGAACAGGCGCTCAGGCTGCTAGGCAAAGACCCGAACATTGTCCGAACGTTTAACGGCGGGGCATACCGGCTAGTTCGCGCACCAGAGAACAACATGATCTACAAGCCAGCTCTCCTGGAGATGCCTGGCGCAACCCCTGGACAGCGGCAGCTGTGGGGCAGCAAGGTAATGCCGTTTGTGGATATGTCTAACAAGGGACTACAGAAGGTAGCCAATCGCTACGGCAAGCAGATCCTTGACTACAAGCCTACTGCGCTTCAGAACTTCATGGGCAACATGTTCTCGCCAATCCCACAGAAGTACGTCACTGCTTCCATCCGACGCAGGCTTGCCGGATACCTGGTACGCGGAGGCCTGACCCAGGAGCACGTTGACGCCATCCTAGATGAGCTGGTAGCTCGTGGCGTGCAAGAGGGCGTGTCTGCGCGAGGTCTGTCCCCTAAGGTAATCAACGATGCATTTAAGCAGGCAGTTGATACAGTTGGAGGACCTGGAACCTACAAGCAGTTCCTGCAGAACTTCTCCGGCAATGCTTTCGGAGCACAGTTCAACCCAGTTAACGCTACCATGTTTGCCTTCCGCGGAGACAAGAACGTAGTCGGACTTACCCAGTACTTCACTGGCGGGCTTAAGGAAGGCAAGTTCGGGACTCAGATTGCTACCTGGACTGACAGGTGGTACCCAACAATGAAGTTCAAGCTCAACCCTATCTACTGGTTGCAAGAGTACACTGAAAGCCCGATCCTAAACTCTGCACGCGGGGTAGACCGAGATACCGTATTCTCCATGATGGCTGACGGAAAGAACGCACAGATGGTATCTGCAAGCCAGCTTCGTGACCTGACCAAGGTTGGGCCAGAGACTCAGTCGTTCGTTGATAATGCAAACTTCATGGCGGTATTCCGTCAGGACGCTGTGGCCCAGGCGATGACTGGCCGGTATGACGATGTCGTAATGCACGCTGGGTTCTGGGAGAACCTCAAGAATGGCAGGCACCTGGACGACCTGGCTAACAAGAAGATGGCCGCTCGAGATGCCCTTGCCCTTGACATCACGGCCAAGACATTCTCAGAGACACTTCGAGAGAAGGACTTCAACCTGTGGTCAGCACTGGTAGAGCAGTACGGAACTTCAGACTCTCGTGCCCTGTTCACTAACTACGTGAACTACCGTCTCCGACTAAGTGACCCTACTCGCGTATGGAACGACATCGAAGTGTCACGACCTGCCGGCGTGGGCTTCGGTAGAATCCCAGACCCTAACCGCCAGGCATGGGCCGATGCGCAGCGAGAGCTGGTTACCGGCGGGCGCTTCGCCCCAGAGGCGGATGTGATTGGCTCAAACGTAGGCATTCTTACCCAAGAGCAGTTGCAAGCCCAGCTTATTGCCAACCCGGCGCTGCACATGGCCACACTAGAGAAGCATGTGTCTAGCCTCAGCGACGCCGGTTACGATGTATCTCGGTTCGCTGACTCCGCCAACAACCTGCGCAACGCACTCCGCCGTGCGGAGGGTGAAGTAAGGTCTACTGGTGACATGACTGAAGAGACCATCGCTATTGTTAAGACTGCACAGAAGAACCTACACACCGACCTCCAGAAGCTTGGCCGTGACTGGGTACTGCTGCAGCACAAGCGCAGTGCACTCGAGGCCCTTGCAACCCAGCTGCACTTTGCCGATCCAATGGGCGTTGACCCACACACAGGCAAGATTCTAGAGGCGATGCTCGTTGGCCAGGGGTTCAGCAAGGATATTCAATACATCGTCGACGAGGTAAACGACGTAGTAAACTCAGTAGTCCGAGGCGGCACAGACCCAATCGTTGACGGACGTGCCTTCCGGGATTCCGTACAGGCAGAGATGGTTCGTCGAGTGGCAGCCAAGCCAGACCTTGCTGGCAACTTTGGCAATGGCATGACTAGCGTTGTATCCAACCACGGGGCAGAAGAGACTGTGTATAACGCATTCCAGTACGCCTACACCAGGGCCCTTGACCAGGCCAACACTACAACCTACTTCCCGTCTGACCGTTCGTTCTTCGAGAGGACTATCAACCACCCAGGTCTGGCCATGTACCCATACAGCTACATGTTCAAGAAGATCCTGCCTGAGCTGATTGAGTTCCTGTTCAAGCGACCGTTCGGCGCCAAGGCTCCGATGGCTGGGTACTCTGCCTACATGCACGTGCGTGACTACTTCGAGTACGAGCTCGAGACAAACCCAGGGCTAAAGACCTGGCTAGACGAGCACCCAAACTCTGTATACATGATGACAATGATGTTCCCAGGCGTGCCATGGGATGTTGCGGCAGTGCCGCCACAATGGGCACGCAATCTCTACAAGCGGGCGGCGAACGGAACTGAGTGGAGCCCAGGCGGGTCTGTCTTCCAAGACATTCTCAAGCCTGCCATGTCAGTCGGTCCGCTAACCGCTGCGGAAACAATCACGTCCACTGTGGACGAGTTGTTTAAACCAAAGACCCCATAAGGGTCGCAAGCAAATGGAGGTTAAAGTGACGGACGAAGTCGTGTTGAACGACCAGGCACAGTCGCAGGTAGATCCTGCCACTGACCAGGACAACGACATCACCACTTGGAAGAAGCGTTTGGCTGGCAAGGACCAGGCTCTCACGGCTACCAAGAAGCAGCTGGATGAAGTCAAGGCTGAGTACGACAAGGTACAGGCCTGGAAGCTCCAGATGGAGGAGGCAAGCCTCACAGAGTTTGAGCGTGCGCAGCGACGCATCGCCACTTTGGAACAGGAACTTAAGGCTACTCGGGAAGCCGAGCAGCGCGAGCGCCTGTCCAAGGAGTTCCCTTCCTACGTTCAGTGGGTTGAGAAGTCGAAGGGTCTGACCGATGAGGATCGGGCCCGAGAGTTCGAGACTCTTATGAAAACTGGTGGGGCTCCCAAGCAGGAGTTCGTTGATCCGAACAAGCCGGCGAAGGAAGTTCCTTCGACCGGAAAGAAGCGCTCCTCTGAGGACATTGTTAAGGACATCGCTGCCCTTGGCAATCCTTGGGGCGAGTAATAAAGGAGTAAATAATGGCCACGAATACGCGAGCCACGATTGACGCTGGCTCATCGAATGCCTATTCTGCGCTCATTACTGAGCTCGTTTCGCAGCAGGCGCAGGAAAACCTGCGCAACCGACTGGTGCACGCAATGCCGGGTAACTACACGGCAGGTCGTTTCCAGAAGGGCAGCAACGAGATCCGTTATGCGCGTTACCCAGACCTCACGCCGCTTGGCGTGGCGGACACCCTTACCGAGGCAGGCGCCCCTGCTGAGTACGACCTCACGGTTACGACCGAGTCGTTCGTTCCTAAGCAGTACGGTAAGGTCCTCAAGATTTCAGACCTTGCGCAGCTCGACAGCCCGCACGACCTGATTTCAATCGCATCTGAGCGCCTCGCTCGTGCCGCCACGGAGTCGATGGACAACATCATCCGTGACGTTCTCAAGCAGGGCACCAACGTCCGATACGCTGCGGGCCGCGCTTCACGCGCACTCGTTCAGTCGGGCGACAAGCTCACCGGCTTGGAGATCAAGCAGACCGTAGCCAAGATGAAGGCCGCTAACATCCCAACCTTCGCGGATGGGTTCTATCGCGCAATCATCCACCCTTCGGTTGAGTTCGACCTCTTGACCGACACAAGCACGAACGGCTTCCTCGAGGCCACGAAGTACACCAAGTCGCTCGACCTCCTCAACGGAGAAATCGGCGCGTACGCTGGTGTCCGCTTCATGGTTTCGCCGTCAGCCGCAACGTTCACGGGCGGCGTTGGTGGTGCACTCACCATCCACTCGACGTTCGTGTTCGGACCTGACGCCTACATCGTGGGCGACAGCCAGACGCTCCAGAGCTACTTCGTGGCTCCGGGCGGCGACCATGCCGATCCAATCGCGCAGGTTGCAACGCTTGGCTTCAAGATGCGCTTCGGCGCAATCCTCCGTGGCGAGGGTGCGACCGGCGAGTTCGATGGTAGCGATACCTCGACTGGCCAGCCGCGATACCTCCGCGTGGAGTCGGTTGCTTCGACGCTCTAATCGTAACTAGGGAGTGGGGGTCGGGCTTCGGCCCGGCCCCCGCAACCACAAGGAGACCTTATGGCTATTACTCTACTAGCACTCAGGACCATCGTCCGGCGGGACCTGCGTGACTCCGGGGCCACTAATACATGGAGCAATGATGAGCTCAACGACATGATTAAGTGGGGTACTCAGGAGGTCTCGCGTATCCGCCCACAGGAGACATATGAAGAAATTGCATACACTGCTCCTGCTGTTGGAGCATTCTTTACTATCAACACGCTCACGCTGGACACTGTTTACCGTGTTGACGTATACAAAGACAGCAAGCTTGTCGCTTCTATCCCGTTTGCCCAGGATGCCCAGGCTACTGGTGGATGGGACTTTATTAATGGAAAGCTGCACATGCCACCCTATTACGTCATGCCTAACGGATCTACGCTGCGGGTGTTTGGATACAAGCACTACACACAGCCCACGATTGACACGTCCTCTATCGAGCTCGACGACGATGGTGTTAACGCCGTGCGTGCCTGGGTCCAGAAGGAAGCGATGTTCATGCTGATCGCTGACCGAGTCAAGTTCCAGCAGTGGCAGGTTGCATCAGGTGCGTCAGACACCAATAGCATCCAGCTAGCCCAGCTATACAGTGCGGCAGAGCGCCGCTGGGATAGCGTATCCAAAGCAGTTCGCCGCGTTAGGAAGAACCCCTAATGGACCTCAGCGCAGCAGTAACTATCCAGCGTCCTGGGGCAGCGCCTCTGGACATCAATAGCATCCGCGACCCCAACGCCGTTGGGTCTGCGCCTATCTCTGGGTACATGATTGAGCAGGTTGACTTCTCAGTTGTAAGCGTGACTGCATTCGTTGAGGACACGCCACTGGTCGACGGCATCGATAGCTACGACCCATACCTTGGCGGCCGTCAGATTAACATCGTGCTGTCCGTTTACGGCAGCACGTATGCTGACTTCTGGGACAAGATGAATGCCCTTAACTTTGCGTTCCAGGCTCAGCCTAGGGCCGCAAACGTTGGCACATACCCGGCACTTGAGGCAGACGGCAAGCGCAAGCTATCCTTCTCTCAACCTTCTGCCGCTGGAACCGCCAGCCTATACATGATGGTGCGGCCAATCGCACTGCCCAGGTTTACAATCGACAGCGCCAGCTCTGCTGGCATTGCCGAGCGTGGGTACTCCCAGCGTGTGCAGCTAAGCCTGCTGGCAGAGGACCCGTATAAGTACGCTGCTAACAGTTCTACGTTTAGCCGAACTGGAACTGGGACAATCAGCGTAGTGAATAACGGAAACACAGTAGCATGGCCAACGGTAACTTGGAACCTAACAGCCGGCACACCTGTGTCGGCCACGCTTGGTAGCGACACAGTCTCGCACTCCGCGTTCGGGTCAACCATCACAGACACGTTCAAGACGGCTTCTTCTACTAGCAATAGCACGCTCACCGGCTACGAGTTCTTCAGCATCCCACCAGGCACATCTTCTGTGTCTGTCGTTGGTCAGTCAGGGCAGACGGTAAGCATTACAATCAGAGAGGCCCTATTGTAAATGGCCCGTAAGAACGTTGTGGTAATCTACGATATGAAGGCGTACAACAACGCTACCCCGTTCGCCAAGAACAACGTTGTTGCGGTTATCCCAGATGCCAGGGATGTTGGCGTGCAGCTGTACGCTAATGACTCTGGCTATGCGTACTTCACCCTACCTGTAGACCACCCAGCGGTATCTCTTATCCAGCCATTGCAGCAGCACTACTCGGTACAGAAGTGGGACGGCTCTGCGTATGTAGACATCCAGTCAGGTATCATCACCGACTACGACGCAGGGGTCAACGAGGTTGTGGTTAACGGCGTCGACTACATGACCGCACTAAACAAGTACTACACGCCCATCCATGGTCCCGAGCTTGGAGATAAGGCGATCCCAAATAACGATACTACAACTATCGCTAGCACCACGCCAAAAGACATCATCTCTACGGCATCCTCAAGGGACACAGGGAAGAAGAGCGAGGGTTACTGGGTTCCGGTAGTCGACTCAACATACCCGAACGTGGGTAAGGTTGAGATTTATAGCGGAGCTTCTGACGACGTCAGCCCAGGCACGGCAGGCTCTACTTGGGGCACTAAGGACAAGCTAACTATCACATACGAGGAAGTGTCCGGAGAAAAGACCGGAGCCGTAATCCTGAGTGGTTGCCAGTACATCTGGCGTGACGCATCAACAGCGTACTGGCAGGACGGAGAGACCGGAAAGACTATCGAGGGCAACTTCTCAATCGGCACAAGCTCAACGTCAAAAGGCCGCATCGGGTTCTTGCTGTACGCAAACCCTGGCGGCCCTCTTCTTTATTTCTATGAGGAGTATTACTACGCAGTTTCCAGCGTCGAGATCGGCGGTCAATACGCAGCGCTTAACGCACCGCTGGATTTCAGCATCAAGCTCAGGCCGGTTAGCCACTATGACGCAGCGACTGAGGATCACACTGGCCGCACACGAACTATGTCAATCCTTACTGAGGGAGTTAGCTACGAGTTCTACGCGATCCCATTCTACTGGGGGAACCTAAGCCCGAAGGACGGATCGACAGACTACAATCAGTACATCTGGGGCAACACCACTGGGGATCTAGACAGCTCGTTTACCGCTGGCCTTCAGAGCGATACCCTTGACGGCGCCATCACTTCGGCTATGTCCACAACAACCGATCCCATGTACGTGCTAGACCGCACTGCTGACTACCCTGACACTGTTCTAAACGTTACGTCCTGCCTGCAGAATAACTACCTGACACAGGTCCCTCCCTCTGGTACTAGTAGCTATTGGCGTGTATTTAGTATGGCCGGTGCCGTACCGCTAAACGTAGTACCAGGAGACACAGTGGCTATCGCCGGAGTCAGCGAAGCTCACTTTAATGGAGCTGCATCTATTACGGAAATCTCAACAGATAGGTATACAATCTACATCTCTGACTCAGCACAACCAACAACAAGCAGAACAGGTACAGGCGGGACTATTACTAAGGACAATCCAGTACTAGTGCCAATTGTAAAGTTTGCAGGTCTAAACCAAGTAAACGCAGCATCTAGTACAACAAAGCACCCATTTACAACAGCAGGTCAAGGACCAGTAGACTTTATCCGAGAGCTAGCGGACAATGAGATGGGTACCAGGATCAACGGGTCTAAGGTTGTTTTCAATTACTACGGAGTACCGGGAGCAACAGCAGACGGTACTAGCCTGATTGTAAACCACTCTGTCTCGTCATCCGCACAGGCCACGCTAATCTACCCAGGCCAGATTAAAGAGTTCAACGTGGTGAGCAAGCTTAGCATGAAGACCAACTCTGTCCGGGTTATCCCAACTACTGACTTCCTTATCGGCTCTAGTACGGAAGGAGCAAGCGGGGTAAAGAGTAAAGGTATTGTTAAGGTTTCTCAATACTCAGCATCAGAGCCGGCTCTGCCTACCGTCCAGACCCAGGCTGGATTCCTATCCGCCCAGTCTGCTGGTAACTTTGCCCAAGGATACATTAACAACTTCGGCTCTGACGCAGACGTGCAGGCAATTAGCGTGGCGCTTAGGACTGAAGAGTACGGGCCTATCGGCATGCCAGGAACCCCTAAACTTGGCGAGACAGTACGTGTCGTCGTACGTAGGAAGGCCGCTGGCGTGGGCGCTGACGAGGTGTCCGGCCTGTATAACGTTGGCGGTATGCAGTGGCACATAAGGACTGACGGGCACGAAGAGCTGATGCTAGACCTGGTAAAGCCAGACAGGTTCAAGGGGCCTGGCGTTACGTGGGAGAGCAAGGTAACCCCATCCCCGACGCCTACCGAGCCGCCTACGCCAAGCCGTGCCCCTGCCCCTGCCCCTGCTCCTAAGCCAAAGACTGTGCCTGTGTATCAACGCTCTGGTGTGGCCGCTCCAGGCACCCCAAGAATTGCTGGCCGGCCTGAGAGGTTCCAGCTGTGACGCGGGGGCAGTTTGAGATCCTGCTGTCTAAGCTCGACGAGATTGACGTCCGTATCCGAGCTTTGGAGATTGACGCGGCCGGCAATCAAGCTGTGCGGAAGGCGAGACAAGCGGGGGATCTTGAGGCAAAATGGAAGGCAGGGATCGTGGCGTCCGTTGTGGGCGGCATCGTAACCCTGGCAGCGAAGGTGTACGACGCCTTCAATGGAGGTAAGTAATGGCAAAGGCCAACCTAGTAGACCGCGTGGGCGAGCTCAAGGAGCAGGGCCTGTCCTTCTCCAAGATTGGGGAGCTGCTCAACATGAGCAAGGACCAGGTCCAGAAGTTCCATAAGCGCTACGCTGAGGGTATCCCAGAGGATCTCTTGCCGTCGCAGAATAAGGCTTCTAAGACCCCGCCTTTCGTCGGGATCGACATCGCCTACTTCGACATCGAGACAACGTTCAGTAACTGGCGCCGCATGCTGTGCGGTTCTATTGCGGATAGCTTGGGTAATGTGATCACGCTTAGCCACGACACCCATCCTGGCAAGAATTGGCAGGATGATAGTGTGCTCGTGAAGGCATACTGCGAAGAACTCGACAAGTACGACGTGATCGTTGGGTGGAACTCCAAGCTGTTCGACGTACCAGTACTGAACTCTCGCATGCTGTATCACGGGTTCAAGCCGTACAATCCACGCATGCACCTTGACCTTATGTACAAGGCGACCGGTTCGTCGATTGCGATTGGCCGTAAGTCCCTTGACAATGTGTCGAAGTACTTCGGTGTTCAGAACAAGAAGACACCGCTTGACCCACGCACGTGGGACGATGCGGATCATGGCGACCGTGCTGCGTATGAGAAGATCATCGAGCACTGCGAGGCGGACGTTCTGGTCCTCCGGGATGTGTACGCTAAGCTAAAGCCGATGGTGCATATCCTTCACCGATGACCGAAGATCAAATCCAGCGGCACTTCGACCGCACTGTGGCCGTGGACTTTGACGACACGATTGTCGTCAGGGTCTTCGGTACTTTAGTGCCGGCTCGTGATTGCGTAGATGCGCTTCACGTGCTGCGGGACTCCGGGTATAAGATTGTCATCCACTCAGCCAGGTCTTGGCATCATTGGCCAGACAAGGAAGAGCGAGAGCGGGAGATGCGAGAGCTTCTCGAGCGGTGGGAAATCCCATACGATGACATCTATACCGGAGAAGGTAAGCCCCCGGCGACAGCGTATGTCGACGACAGGGGAGTAAGGTTCGCAGACAACTGGCTCGATATCGCAAGAGTTATTATCGAAAAGGGGAAAGAATGAGCAAGCTAAAGATCGTTACTCAGACAGACAATATCGAGGGGAAGAAGACCAAGGTTGTCACCGACAACTGGATGGATGACTGCGCGTGGGCTACGCTTGCGTGTGCAGCCAACCACCTTACTGGCACCAAGTACACATCCTTTGATGGTGTGAAGTGGGGCGAGGCCGTCGGGCGGAAGGACAGAGATGGCCTACCTGACCCGTCGTCTTTGGCACAGTTGGTTAAGGCTGGCCCCCTGGCCGGTCTTAAGGTTACCTACCCAAAGACTTGGGCTGATGTAGAGAAGGCGCTGGGCGCCGGTGCCGTGATCCTTGTTAATGTGGAGCAGGCCAAGGGCTACCCTCCAGTTACCATGAGCAAGTGGCATGTCGACCATCAGAAGCGTAAGCCTGGCAGCACGTACGGTCACATGACCTGTGCCGCCAAGACAGACGAGGGAATCTTCTGGGCAGACCCAACGATGAGCGGCAAGGGCAAAGAGGTGTACGGGGTACCAGTTACCCTGCAGCAGCTCAAGCAGATTGCTAGCTCGAAGGGGGATGCCCCGCACAAGCGGTGCCTGATCGCAAGGAAAAAGTGATCTAGCACTTGACAACGTAACCGGGGGGTTATAAGATCCATAGTGGACGAGATCCACTGTGGGTCTTATTATTTGGAGGTGGTCATGGAGACTATCGCACGTGCCTTTGACTTGGGTCTAAAGGCTAACCGTAAAGAGCGTCCGGCTAGTACGTTCTTCCGTGGCAGCAAGCTTGGCTCCTGCCTACGGCAGCAGTACTACGAGGCTACCGGCGAGCCGGTGACTAACCCATTTGAGGATCGGCTGTACCGCATCTTCGAGCAGGGGCACGTCATTGCTGACACGTTCGAGAGGAACCTGCGGGCCTCCGGATTGTTCAGCGCATTTCAATCGGAGGTACCAGTCGAGATCCCAGAGTACAACTTCTCTGGCAACGTCGACCATCTGGTACAATGGAAGGAGACTGACCAGCTCGAGGTAATCGAGATGAAGTCTATGAACTCTAACGGGTTCAAGTATCTGAAGGGGCCTAAAGCAGAGCATGCTATTCAGGCAGCCAGCTACGCCGTAGCTCTTGAGCGGAAGATCCCGCTAGCTAAGGTGGACGCTCGTGTCGTGTACGTAAGCAAGGATGACTTCAACATCTCTGAGTACACAATCGGCCGGGAGTGGTATGATAGGGCCATAAGGGTTCTCGAGGTCGGCAATAAGTTTAAGGAGCAGGGACGGATTCCGTTCCGGCTGCCGGTGCCGGAGGGTAAGGACCCGAAGAAGATGTGGCCATGTGGCGGATGCCAGTGGCTCACGAAGTGCAGGGGGTAACATGGCAGACAAGAGCACACTCGCTACTAAGATCGCCAAGGTTATGGATGCCGTTGGCTACGTGCAGAAGGGCGGCACGAACAGCGCCCAGGGGTACAAGTTTGTGCAGGCTTCGGCCGTAGCAGACAAGGTGCGTGCCGAGCTGAGCAAGCTCAACGTGTCGATGACCCCGACCAATATCGACGTGATTAGCGAGGGGCTGACCCCATCTGGTAAGCAGGCGCTGCTCACCCTTCGCTTCACTTGGACGCTCACGGACGGTGACAGTGGCGAGACTATCTCGTTCCAGTCCATCGGCACCGGGGCGGACAGCGGCGACAAGGCTGCGTATAAGGCAGCTACCGGCGCACTCAAGTACGCTCTGCTTACTGGGTTCCTCATCCCAACAGGTGATGACCCTGAGGCGGACGGCAAGACGGATGACGAGGTCATTGCCGCTAAGGCTAAGGATCTCTTCAACGGAGTGGTTCAGCAGCCAACCAAGAAAAAGGCTGATGAAGTAGGGGAGTTTGATTTCTGATGGCAAGACTAGACATCTGGCTGAGCGACAAGAAGACGCCAGTCAACAAGGTATCCAAGAACGGTAACAACTATCTCGAGGTCTACGGCACGATGCAGACCGCAGCGTATGAGGAGTGGGCAGACAGCGACCGAAGCAATTCGGCGCCTGACCGCTACGCCTACATCACGCTCCGGTTCTTCGACGCCGAAGCTCAGGACCACGTGGGTAAGGTATACGAGTGGGCCATCTCTCAGGAGAAGGACCCCCGCCCTAACGTCCACGTAGTCGGCAAGCTCAACGAGGACCGCGAGTACAACGGCAAGCTGTACTTCACCATGCTGGTGTCGGACATCTCGCCACTCAAGTACGGCGCACTGCGCACCCGCAAGAATGGGTAGGCGCGAGTTGTCGCTCAAGCTAGTGGATAGCGTTGAGGCATGGAAGGCTGACGGATTCGACCACTGCGTGGTTGGCATCGGCCAGCAGTTCACCGAAGGCGGACAGGTTTACATCTTCATCTATAGCAAGAAGGCAATCATTGAAACGATTGCCACTGACATTATCGAGGAGATTAATAACCGCGTTAAGGTGAGCAAGGAAGAGAAGGCGGCCCTATCCGCAGACGCATACGACCAAGCGTTGGAGTTCTTTGACTACAACATTGCCGGTGCGTACATTGGCAGGGGCATGCCGGTCTTCATCGAAGACACGGTAGAGAACCTCAAAGAGGAAGTACTAAATGTCTGACGCGGCACGCAGGGGCAGGCTCAACCGCTCGAGGGGTAATGCCTTCGAGCGGGAGGTCGCTCGCAAGTTTGGTGGTAAGCGTGTCGGCCAGTACGGTGGGCCTGAGGATGTAGCTGCCGGGCAGTTCAACATCCAGGCCAAGTGCGGCCAGATGTTTAGCGAGAAGTACTGGCGATGGTTGGCAGCCATCCCACGTAAGGCGGACCAGGTTCCGCTCCTTGTTGTCGGTGATGCTCCGGGTTCCGGGGCTAAGCGCAGGGTGGTAGTGATCATCGAGGAGTCCGACTTCCTCGATTTGGTAGGAGGTAGTGATGCAGAGGCCACGCAAGAAACTGAATAGCCTCGACCTGGCTGTTGCCTGGGCGAGAATCTTTGAGCTTATTCGCACCCGGCTCAAGGAGTTGGAAGTTCCAAACGCAGACGAGATCGCAGCCGGTGCGGCAAACATCCTAGCTAAGGAGGGCGCCAATGGCGACAACGCCTGATGAAAAACCATTTCGGTCCACGCAAGCAAAGGTGGTTGAAGAAGTTCGCAAAGCAACTACTCAGTACTCCACGCGAGCGGCGATTTCGGTCGCAGCATTCTTCGCGGTGGGTACTGATCGCATCGAAGCAGCGATTCCTCTTTCGATTCTACTCTTTGTAGTAGGAGGGAAGCGATGAGTAACGTACCGCCGAGCTTCGGCCAGTACTTTCAAGACCTGTTCGACGAGGCGCACGCCATCATGGTGCAACGGCAGGAGTCATACGGTCCAGGGAACGTTGAGAACCTTGGTCCGGTCGGCGTCTTCTCTCGCATGGCCATGGATAAGGTAGGGCGTATCTCTAACTCGATGAACGGACGCATCGAGGGCGGCAAGCTCATCATGGACCCGGGCTGGTATACGCCCGAGCTGCATGATGCGTTGATCGATACGATTAACTACGCCGCTATCCTCATTGCACTTGGCCAGAACAAGTGGAGTCAGGTGTCCAGGGGAATCAGCAGCCACACGCTGGCTTGCGGGTGCAACCAATGCACATGATGCCTGAGGTGGAGGTCGTTCCTATCCTTAAGGAAGGCAAACGCCACGCCTCAGTGACACTCATGTACAGCGGTGGCGGGTGGAAGGCACACGCCATGTACTACAACCGCTCAGAGAAGGTAACCGCTCACAAGATCGGTGAAGGACCTGAGCTACTAGGCCAAGAGTCTGCGCGGCAGATAGCTCTTGACCTGGCCAACAAGTGGCGAGATGAAGAAGTCAAAGCCGGACGCTTCTGATTTCTTCAAGGAGGATGCCAAGCGTCTGGGCTTGGGCCTCCGGGAATACTGCCGAAAGTTTGGCATAGAGTATGAGTCTTTGGGTGGGATCGATAGGGTCGACCCCTTGACAAAGCATGAGCACAGGGACTACCGTACTTGTGACGTATGCAGGATGAACTCCATCCTCAACGGCCGGAGTACGGAGGACCTAAATGATTAGCTCATTAGTATTAGCAGTGGCGCTAGCCTTTCAAACTACGGGAGTTCAGACTGGCTACGCCACATGGTATGGCGATACCACACCGGGCGGCCCTAAGGGTTGCTACGGTGGGTATCGCAATACCTGCAGCCCCTATGTTCCCGCCTCTGAGGGTGGGCGTGGGGGCGAACTTATCTGGTACGCAGCTGTGCCGGGGTTCAAGTTCCGCGACAAGCCATACAAGGTTGAGGTATGCCGGCATAAGTATCCGGAGCGCTGCGTCGTAGTGACGGTGCGCGATTGCCTCTGCAGCAAGAAGACAAGGAATGTGATAGACTTATCTCCGGCAGCATTCATGCGACTGTCCACGTTGGGAACAGGCAGGGTGCTGGTTACAGTTAGGAGGGTTCCTGATGTACGATACGGAGGACGCTGACATTGGAGTGGGCGAGTGCCCCATCTGCGGCAAGTACCGCAAGCAGATCGACGCCGGCACCATGAAGCCGTGCTACATGTGGGATAGAGTTAAGGGGGCGGAAGATGAGGAGTGATTATTGGAGGGCCCGGTCTGCCATTGGCCAGCTAGAGATAGCAGCTATACGGCTAGCCGAGCGACTCGGACACGCACCGAAGATGGTTAAAGACGACAGGCACGCGACATCCATCGGGTGCTTCCGGTGTGACGCCTGGGGCTGCGCCGAGATAGACGGCGGAGAGCTGGTGCACGGCGACGTATTCGAGGCCGAGTGTGGTATTATCGTATTTAGCGGGGACGACCTGACAATTATCAAAGAGACTTTAGGAGGGGAATAGTGAACACATCGCCACACAATAGCGAAGCCGAGCGCTCACTACTCGGCTCGATTCTTATCGACAACGCAGTGCTCGACGACATCGAGCTGGTGCCGGAAGATTTCTACGACCGGCGCAACATCCACATCGCACACGCGATCCGGGACCTGCGTGCCAAGGACGTTGCCATCGACAACATCACACTGCTAGACCAGCTAGCAGCTAACGGTCACGAGGTAGAGGCTACGTACATCTCCGACCTAACTCGCAGCGTGCCTACCTCAGTGCATGCAGACAGTTACTTCGAGATCGTCGACCGCATGGCCGTTGTGCGTGGGCTGGTGAAGGCCGGCACCGACATCGTCAGTACCGCCTATGCCAACGCCGATGACCCTAACAAGGCGCTCGATGAGTCAGAGAAGATTCTCTTCTCACTTAGCAATCGCCGTCGCCAGGTACGCTGGTCCGACGCTGCTGACCTGATGAACATGACGAAGGGTCGAGTTAAGTCCATCGTTGTGGACGGCGTAAAGCATGGCGTACGTTCCGGCATCGGTCAGATCGACGCTATTACCGGTGGCTGGCAGAAGTCAGACCTAGTCATCCTTGCCGCCCGGCCTAGCGTAGGTAAGACCGCACTGGCTACCAGCATGGCGCTGTCAGCTGCGATCAACGGCAAGCGCGTGGCCATCTTCTCCATCGAGATGAGTGCCGAGCAGGTGGGCTCACGCCTACTGTCGTCAGCATCTGGCATCCCGCTCGCTGCTATCCGCAACGGTGGCATCGACCTGGTCCAGCTGAGCGAGCTAGAGGACTGGGCTGAGACCCTGTCTAAGCTGAACATCTACGTCGACGACGCACCGGCAGCTACGCCAGCCATCGTCAGGTCGAAGTGCCGCAAGATTGCAGCCGAGCGTGGCGTTGACCTGGTCATCGTTGACTACCTGCAGCTCATGTCCCCGGACAAGGGCAGCAAGGATGCCAACCGCGTGAATGAGGTGGCCGACATCAGCCGCGCACTCAAGGCGCTGGCGAGAGAGCTTGACGTACCGGTCATCGCTCTCTCCCAGCTCAGCCGCATGAGTGAGTACCGTGACAGCGGTGAGCCACGGCTCTCCGACTTGCGTGACTCCGGTGCCATCGAGCAGGACGCCGACATGGTGCTAATGCTGTGGCGCAAGGAGCAGCCAGACTTTACTAAGCAGTCTGAGGTAGTCAGCTGCAAGATTGCCAAGCACCGCAATGGTCCGACCGGTGTGTGCGATCTCGAGTTCATCAAGTCGACCGCAACGTTTAGGGGGTAACATGTTTAAGCTAGAGCTAAGCTGCGAGTGTGACGTACAGATTTGTGACCATACGACAGACCTATTGGCAGAGCTAGTCCAGGATGCATTCGACGAAGGGTTCGACCATGGATGGAACGAGGCGTTCGGCATGTTGCACAAAGGACTAGTCGAGCGCAAGTTCGAGGGGGCAGAGAACCTTAAGTCGCCACCCCCTCCCCCACGTAAGGCAAAGAAGGCTAGGCTCCACGACTCGAAGCGAGCAGCTAACGATGGAGAGTACAATAACTAGCTCGACCCATCGCAAGGTGCGCGCTACGGGGGGCGTTGCGCATCAAAAAAAAATCCCTAAGGAAGGCTGGTACTTCCTTAGGGATTATCTAGTTCCGGCATCCGTGCCCATGCCGGTGTATCATTCAGCCGTATACAACTTCTCCAAAGAGTCCAGCTTGGACGATTGCATCAGCCACATCTGCGTCGATATCCTGGATGTTGTAGTGAGGCCTGTTGTTAAGCACCCACTTAACACCAGCCCTAATCTTGGCTGGCGTCAGCTCGACATCCTTGAAGTCTTCGCCTTCTGTATCGGATAGAACTGCCAGTACCATGTCATCTCCAAGAGAGATGGCGGTCTTGTATGTATCATCGTTGTACAGATACATCCACTTGTATTCGTCAGCTATGGCCCAGTAACCGATGCCACCTTCCATAGCTGTTGTAAAGATTTCTACTACCTCTGTGTCTGTCAGCTCAACATCTAGGATTCTCATAGTGACTCCTTATCTTTCATCATTCTATCCCAGCACTCAGTGCAATAAATCTTCCAGTCTTCTTTTGATGCAGAGAAGTCAACAACGATGTGGCCTTCGTCGTACTCTGGTAGTTCCTGGTCACATTCCCAACAGATTCGGCTAGTCATTATCTTCCTCCTCTAAGAAGCAGTCGTGGCCATAGTACCACTCTGCTGCTTGCTCTTCTACATCAAGGTCGAAGACCTTGTTGCATTCGACACACTTAACAATCCCAATAGTCCTAAGACTAATCATCTGACTTCACTCCTTTCTCTGCCTGATGCTCAGCTTCAGCTAGCTTCTTCTCGCACTCAGCGATGGCTGGCTCTACTACTTCTTCGAAGAACTTGCTGTATCCACCTGGGTACACATACCCACCGCATCCATCAAGAGTCTCGGTGCTAGTGCATCCGCACTCCTTGCACTTGTTCTCTGTGTAGATGTCGAATCGGAACACTTCACCCCTGAGGTATGCATCGAAGTTCTCTACCGCATCACGAAGGAATCCCTCGTACTGATGTGGCAGTAGCCCCCACTCATCTGCAATCTTGCGAGTGATGCATGCGAATCCGCACTGCCCGCTATCCCATGGGTCATTGTATCCACCAAGGCTTACGCTGACACCACTGTGTGCCAGCATGAACAGCGGCTGGTAGTACACGATGCTTTCTGCTTTGAGCGCAGCATCGAATTCATCCATGCCATCGCAGACCTCATCAACTGCGATGTGCCTGCCGGTACCACGAGTACCAATGATGTAGAAATCGCTGCGGATATCCGTTGTGTCGTAGTCATAATCCACATGGGTTTCCCACTGGATACCTGACTCTGTCTTGCCACCTTCAATAGCTGTGTTCATAGTCCCTCCTGTGCGTCATGAATATAATGCTTAGCAATCTGATAGAAGTCTACCGATGGTAGATATCCAATGAAGATTGCGTCAGATGCTGGCCCATGCAGTTCGTCCCGGTCGATGTGTCCGAAGAACATCTCACCTGTAAAACCTTCGAGCCAGTTAGCCAATGCATACTTAGCCTGGTCTGTATCTACCTTCTCATCGTCTGTCGCATCTTCAAGTTCCTTGAGCGCCTGCTCATAGATAGCGTCGCCCATACCATCTACTTCACCAATCCACAGTGCCGTGTTCCAGGTTTCCCAGTTCGTCCAACCATTGTATGACTTGTCGCACATGGTACCTCCTATGCAGCGTGTGCCGGATGGCGACGCCCGTCACCACCCGGCTGCACCCTGCTGCTTATTACTTGACGCCCTTTGATGCCAAGTACTTCTTGTCCTTCAACTTTTTGCTGAAGGTGATATGAACTTCAGCAACTGTACCTTCGTACAAATCAGCTGTGTCTACACTCTCAGTGAAGTCACAACCTGGTCGCTGTGCTCGCCACTGGCGCAGCAGACCTGCGTCGCTGAGAGTAGCGTTGAACCCATGATAGCCATCCCAGGCCTCATTGATTTCTGTTACCTTCAGGTCAAGCGATGTCGCTGCATTCAATGCTTTGACTGCACCGCTAACGCTGTTGCTGTAGGTATTACCCTTGCCAACACGCTTGGCCAACTCAGGCAAGGATGCCTGCATGATTAGGCCAACAATGCTTGCGCTATCTACGGGAATACTTACCTGCTGATTGAACTCAGCCTGTAGTTCCTTGAGCTTGGGTGCACCGCACTTGTTCTCAGTATTCTTAGCCATTGGTTACCTCCTCTGACCTGACGGTCTTATATCCATAAGTCGAGTTCTCATAGTAAGCCTCGATCTTATATGTATTATCAAAGCCTAGCTGTCCATTCTCATAGCTAGTTAGAGTCTCAAGGAACGCAATGAGGTTGACGAACTTCATCTTGTCGTCATACCCATTGTTGCCCTCGATAAGATTATCTAGCCGGTTCATGAACATGGCCTGCAACTTAACGATGAAGTTGACATGCCGCATGGCCTGCTCAACATCGTGCTTGCTGTAACCTAGGATGTCATCAATCTCATCAATGACACTAGATACAATACCCAATGCATAGTCTGCATTTCGCACTGCATCCTTTGCATTGTCGGCTGCTTGGTCAGCATCCCATGATCCTGCTTCGATGCTATTCTGAGCGGACTCAAGCCGCTCTTTAAGGTCATGAATGTCAGCCATTTGCTACCTCCTTACATGCATCGCAGCACCAGTCCACATAGACTGATGTACTACTATTAGCCTGTGACTTCATGTCTGCTACTGTCTCGCGCACTGCTTCGATAGTGCCTTCAACAATAGCAGATGTGTGGCTATCTGGAACCTCTGTGAATGTCACGAACTCCAGCACTGCACGATGCAGCTCGCCATCACATCTTACTTTATCGTCAATCATTGAATACCTCCTTCTGAATTATTGCTACTAAGAATACGTTCAATAGCTTCCATCACCTCCTTTTCTGTCATATCTTCTACTGACTTATCGGAACGCTCGATGTTAGGATTCAGCAGCCATTCCTTATCTGGCTCATCCTCACCAATAGTTTTGGCAAGCGATGCTGCGATTGGGAACAAGCACATCTGTACGATGCTCATGTATTCACGCAACATCTCGTGTGTCCACTCGGCTGCTTCAGCCTGTGACTCACCGGTATCTTGCATGTACTCCATCTCTGCACCTACAAATGTTTCAGGATATGCAAGCCTGAAGCGAGGAGTGTTATTGCCAAGTGCTCTGAACATCTGGATGGCTGTCATCGCTGAGCCATATGCAGCGCGAGCATTCTCTTCCGTCGGGAAGTCATACTCAATCTTGACCGACACTGTACCGTTGTCGTTCATGTTACCTCCTGCTGGTTCTATATTGCTACGGGGGGCAGACCAGCACGCCCGACCGCAGCGCACCAAGCCATCGCTAGGTACGCATTTGCCCTTTCTTCCTGCGCTATGGGGAGAGCACTGCGGCTCTCCCCAGTTGCGCAAGTTGCTAATATACCTGGGCTCCACCCAGATTGCGAGCTACCATGAGGAAGTCAATCCACTCATCCAAGAGTCGTGGTTTCCCGTCAAGCTTCTCGTATATAGCATCCATCTCAGAGTTATCAATGCGGCCAGCATCACTGAGCAGCATGTCAATCTCTTCCGGAGTAATGATGTCGCCATCATTGTAACTAATCTTCATAATCAAGTTGTCATACTTGTTGAAGCTTTCCGGATTAGTATCTGCTACATGTCGAATCCAATCACGCAGCTCTGACATGCCCCAGATGTTGGCTCGGAAGTATACACTTCCGTCTCCTTCATACTCGGCATCAGCTGGGATAACTACTTGTTCTTCCCCGGTCAACGATTCAATGCTGACCTTCACGTTGAACATGTAGTTATATCCGTATTCCCTGCCAAACTTCTCTGCCAGTTCCTTATTCTTTTCTACTGTATAGATATCGTAACCCATAATGCCTCCTTAAATCTCTTCTTGATAGGATTGTTCCCACATTCCTGGGATGTTAGACCTGATGCTGGTAAACCCATCCTTTCCGACCACTAAGTGGTCTAGCATCTCGATGTCGAGCAGCCTTGCTGCCTTAACAACATCCTTTGTAAGCCTTGCGTCCTCATCTGAGTGCGCATGGTCTCCACTTGGGTGGTTGTGTACTAGCACCATGCCAACGCCGTTGCACATAAGCACTGGCGATAGCAACTCTGAGATGCGTACGCTAGTGCCAGTTGCGGTGCCACGATATACTTCTTGGATGCCAATAAGATTGTTGCGTCCATCGACAACCACTACGAATAGTGACTCCTGGCTGGCGCCAGATGCGAAGTCTCGGAAGTACTCTACTGCCTGAGCTGGCTTCTCAATCCGCAGGTTGCTTGGCATAACCTCTCGCCTTACTACTGAGAACTCATACTTCTTATACAACATGTCTCTCTCCTTACTTAAATAGGCCATATGCTTTATCAAGCAATGACAATACAACGATGCCAATAACTGTGCCGATAATCGATGCGATTACCGTCCATAGGAATGCTGCTAGTTCCATCGGTTAATCTCCTTCCATACATACCTTGCTACAAGGGTAATGACTATGCCGGCAAGCATGCCTGCCCACCAGCTGGATGTACCGAAATCACATGCCACGGTAGTACTCCTCATTAATGGCGCGGATGCGCTCACGCTCAACCGCTATTGTTATACGGCGCTCAACCTCATAGGCAAGCAATCGCTTGGGCGCCCACTTAATCTGTTCACCCCTGAAGAAGCTGTCTATATGTATAATACAAAGCCTCTTCTTACCTCTGATAGTACGGATACCATCATAGGTACATAGCCTGTTGCCGTTCATTGCTTGGCAGATCATTGATCCTCCTTGCGCTTAGGCTTCTTCTTCATCTTCTCGAATGTTACATCATACCCTGCCATATAGTTGTTATACACATCCAGATAAGCCTCGAACTCTGCATCTGCCTGTTTGCTACACTCCGTTGAGCAGAAGCCTTCGCTTGTTCCTACTCCTTGGATTATGTTGCCACACCATGCGCATTCCACTTGTCAACTCCTTTTCAACTGTGCATACTAACCGAGTATGCTGCGGGGGGTAGACCAGCACGGTCACCCGAAGAGGGAGAGAGCACGGTAATACGCCATCTCCCCTCACATGCGAGCCACCTGTCGACCTTATCAACACCTGTGGATAAGTATGTGGCCATCGTATCAAGGCTGAGGTTACATTTTTGACGCAAGCTTGCGCGCATCATCGCCAGGTATGCAACCGGTTCCCTTGGGCGGTACTAGGGGGGAGCCTTGCGGCTCCCCCCGTTCCCTGGGGGCTGCTCCCCCTGGGGACTACTTCTCGATGGCTTCGACCTGGACTGCGCTGAGCGTCCACTCGCCCTTGCGGTCGATGGATGCGTTGGCAATCACCTGGACGAACTGCCACTGATGGTTGCGGAGCACTTCCGCCATCTCGCCCCGAGCGATGACTGGGAAGAAGCCGATGACGCGGTCTTCCGAATCAACCTCCTCGATGCGAGCGACTGCGAAGGTCGCTGCCGCTGCGCCCACTGGTGCGGTTGCGCGGAACGAATCCACCGCACCATCGCGCTTGTACTCCGCTGCGAGCGGATGGTCGTGCGCCCCCTGGACGAGACCTCGAAGAACTACCTGAGCCATCGTTGGCTCCTTTCTGCCCGACGATGCGGGCACTACGGGGGGCAGACCAGCCCGCCCCCTCGAAGATTCACGGACGAGAGCCGATGCCATCGTCCGTGGTAGAGGGCTGCGCGCTGGCCGCTCCCCCTATGGGGGGCAGACCAGCCTGCCTCTACACCAGCCGATTTTTGCTGGGGGGAGTCCCCCACCAGCATTCGGCTGATGGCCGACTGTGGTAGGG
>Ga0222712_10000695_pt1 | contig 43326 bp, 55 predicted proteins | sample C33_657DmetaG_FD_165043 | JGI IMG/M metagenome (GOLD analysis project Ga0222712, IMG submission 165043) | Estuarine water microbial communities from San Francisco Bay, California, United States - C33_657D | ecosystem: Environmental > Aquatic > Marine > Unclassified | place: USA: California... | reverse complement strand
ATTTTTTTCAATATCGCTCTTTAATAACTCAACATCAAATGGTTTGATACCTTGTTCTTTAGCTTGAGCTATAAAGTAGTTAATTACTTGTTGTTTTCTATCTGTCTTGTATCCTGATGGATTTTTAATTCTATCTTTAATTTCTGGAAAGTCAGGGTTTAATTTATATTTTTCTTTAGCAATACGTGCCATTTCCTTTACAGGAACTTTAATTTTAAGTTTTGCTTCAGTTATAAACTTTTTGTAATCGAAATCTGCCATGATTTGTTATTGTTATGTTAATAAATATTTTATTTTAAAGCGTCTAATACAGTTTTAACACGATCTTTAGTTGGACCATGTAATATCACCAATTTTTTAGGCGGAAATAATGCTAACAGACGCAATATTTCTTGATTAATATCAGCTCTATATTCAAGATTTGTCTCTCTTACACCATTATCTTCCATTTCCACACCAACAGGTTCAATATAGAATACAATATCATATTGATCTCTTAATGTCATCGCTGCATTTACAAACTGAGATTTATTATGCGTTCCAATAGATTTAGCTAACATTGTAAATGAACATACATCCCATATTGTTCTATCTGTCAATATATTTTCATGTAATAATTCACTAGCACGTTCAGCTAAAAATACAAATTGACCATTAACAGTCGAATCAGTATTTAATGGAATACCTAAATCGCGTAAATACTTACTACGTTCAGTAGCAGTTTTATAATTTTTAAATTCAGCAGTTTTTGACAACGCTTTAACTAACGTTGTTTTACCAACTGACATTGTACCACATAATCCTATTTTCATACTGTGTATTTGATATAAATATTAATTAGAGACGTGTATCATATTTCGGGTCCTTTGCTGGTGGTACACCATTTGAATCACGTTTACGATCCATAAATTCATCTTTAGTGTATTGAATACCAAATAACCAATATTCTTTTTTACCATCTGGATGAATTATCGCTGGTTCTTCCCAATTATGTAATTTACCGTCTAGATGGTAAACAATTTTACCATCAACTGTTTTCATTCGTTTTACTCCTGTATCTTTAGCCATATTATTTTATTTAATTAAATATAATTTATTTATTGAGGTTAAAAGCATAATTATTGTGTTAAGTCTTTAAGATGACTAAGTTGAATTAATTTTTCAGCTACATAAATACCATGAGCACCTGATACTGTGATACCACGAGCACTTAAAGCATCTCCTACAAAGTAAACATTTGGATAAGTTGTTAATGATAAATTATGATAATTAACTAATGGTTCAGGTGATAAGTACTTCACTTCAGGAATATACATACCCCAATCATCGCCAAATTCAAATACTTTATTCATATCATCAATAAAGTTTAAAACATAATCAGCATATTCACCCATTGCTTCTTTAAATCCATCTAAAAACTCAATTTGATAAGCTGTTACATCTGTACCTTCAGATGTTTTACTTACAGTTCTAGATGGACTATAATATAATCCTTTTCCATCAGTTTGTAATTTACTAACTACATCTCTACTCCATTTAAATGGATCTTCAATACCTTTAATTTCCATTAAAATACCAAAGTTAGTCATATCGTTTCTAAATTCCTCACCTTTCTTAGCATGGCCATTATAACTTAAATCACCATATGTTTCTTCTACAGCGACATAAGCGGCATTATTATTAGTACAGAATGATCTTAAAGATACATTATCAAATTTTTGATATAATTTAAAATCATAACTAACATCAATTAGTTTTTGGAAATATTTTTGTGGTGCTTCAAATCGAACACCAATTTGTACTGATTTAGGTTCAGTTGGTAATTCATATAGATTTGATAAATGTTGAGCGAAATCAATACCTGATTTACCTACTGCGAATATTAATTCATCGTAATTATAATACTCTGCTAATTTAGGATTTTCACATACTGTTGTAATATCTTGTTTCTGGAAATCAATGTTAATAACAGTTGTATTCCATTCAAATCTAACACCCTTATCTAATAGATATTGATACCATGTTTTAGCAATCTCATGTAAATAATTTGAACCAATATGCCATACAGGAAACATTCTTAAACCAAAATACGGTTTAATAAATTCAGGTTCTTCTTGTGGATCAGACATAAAGATTTCTTCTGGTTTAGGATGAAAACGAGTAAAGTTATCTACTACTTGTTTCATTAAATCCATTGCTTTTTCTTCACCACAGTATTTAGCTAACTGTCCACCAATTGCAGTATGATAAGTTAATTTACCATCACTCCAACCTCCAGCACCTAACATTCCTGTCATTACTTCTTCAGGTAAACGATTGATTGGATCATTACCTTTATCTATGATTGTAATTAAACTACCATCATATCCATTGTCTACTAACTTAGTAGCAGCGTTTATCCCTGCTACTCCTGCTCCTACAATAACGATTTTTTTATCCATTCTGGTGTGTTATTTAGTTTGTTATAATTTAATTTTTTAATTCCTATTTTATCTTTAATATAAAAGTTTCTATATGCTTCTAATGTATCATCTGCTTTATATTCATCAGGCATACATTGTGGTGGTGGTATAAATTCACTATTCGGAATTTTACCTTCTAATAAAGATAAGTTATCTTTTATCCATAGCAAAACTTTTTCTGTAGCATGTGACTTACCATATCTAATAACGAACTCATCACATATCTCTAATCCATGTTCAAGTAACCACTTAGCATGGTTTATTGATTCACGAACCCATTTTGTAGATGGGTGATTATAATGAGCTTTTTTATATGGTGCTTCAATACCATAATGATGAAATGTTGTACATAACATTTGTGCTGATTCAATTTGCATTTTACGAATGTGGTCGTCTACTAATTGTTTAGCAGCTAATCTTGGATTTGGATCTATGTAAAATATATTCATAATAACTAAATATAAATTTATTTTTTAGGTCAGATAGAGAGAGGCACACCTTTTGGGTGCGCCACAGCTGCATAGTATTATTTATGTCGACAGGCTATGAATCTGTCTATATGTTTATTAACTAGTTACTTTTGCAATATAATCCATTACTTCTTTTGAAGCACTATCATAATCATTATCTGGAAATATATCTTCAATAATATTGTCTATTAATTCTGTATCAAAGAATCCATATTTTACTAAATTTTCAAATTCTCCATCTGCTTTAGCATCAGTTACTACTTTATCAATATATCTTCTTACTTTTGGAGTAAGTGGAACTTCACTTCCTCCTGCTATATTTGATGTAGGTTGTTCAGTTCCTGGAAGAGAAAAATACAGTTTATTACCTTCTGATCCTGATAAATCTAGTCCTTGACTTTTAGCTAATTGTGTTATGTATTCTTTTTCTTCAAGACTATTAAATTTATACTCTAATCTATTCTTAAAACCATTAATAGCTAATTCTTTTGAATTAATACTTGGATCATTAAGCATAGTTTCCCACGCTGCTTTTAATATATCATAATTATTATTTTCATTTAGTAATGATTCTTGATATTCACTTTCAGTGATTAATCCAGCTAAACGCTGCATTTTTTTAATTTCGTTAATTTGTTTTTTCATTTTTTGTTATATATTATAAATATTATGATACTTTAACGAACATAGATGAGAAGCTAGAACTTGATTTAGCATACCCAACTAATTCACTTATAAATTTATCTTTACCATTACCGCTTAATTTATCAAATTGACTTAAAAATTCAACATTAAAGTAATTACTTGTTCTATTACCTAATGGTGCTTTTTTAAAGTTAGTATTAAATTCATTAGCATTTACTTTAGATAATGATTTAGTACTATTATATAATTTGTAAAAATTATTTATAAAATCAGTATCTGGTTTTTGGCAAGATGTTAATATTTCTTTTTGGTTAGATAAACCACGTTGTCCTAAACTTTTTAGAATAGAACTTACAATTCCTTGCCCTATTTTTCCAGCTGATGCTTCTTTTCCTTTAATTTCTCCTTGCCAGCTAGTTATATCGTTAAAATTTCTAAATTGTACTTTACCACCATCAAAACTCAAATAAATATCTTTAGTAGCAAATACATTTTTATCTTTAGGTTCTACTTTATCAAATTTAGTAGATGATTTTGCTTCTTTAGGATTGTTATAAACTTCGATTTTACAAGAGCTACATTTCTTTAATGATACACCAATTAATTTTTTAGCATTAAATAATTTATTTATTAAAGTATTTAATTTAGTTAAATCAGTTGGAAACTCAATATCTTTAATTTCATCAGTAGCCATCCATATGTCAGCTGGGTTCCATTTATTTATATTAGCATCTACTCCAGCATTTTTAAGAGCTGTTTTAGCAGCAGTTTCTATTTTAGGGACAATACCTGATTGTCTATAAAAAGTAAAGTTACCAGGGTATTGTTTAGCTAAAATATTAGCTGTATTAGAAGCAGTTGTTTGCCAATCTGGATTATTTTTAAGGAATGTTACTATTTCTTCAACTGATGAGGATGTATTTACACGTTTTGAAGTAGATTTAATGTTGGTTGCTGTTAAATCTTTAGGTGTTATATCTTTTCCTTTACTATAACGAATAGCGTTAACTAAACATTGAGCAGATTCTTGAACTGCTGTTTGTTCAGCTCCACCACCAGATCCTTTACTTGATTCTCCGTAATGTCCTGTTACTGATGATTTAGATAAGGCTACATAGTATTTTGTAGCTTTAGCTTTATCACCAATTAAATTCATTACTTGAAAATAATTATTTCCTTTTTCTTGGTAAATTAAAGTACCGGGTGTTTCTACATTTTTAAATAGTAGATTATTAGTATCTGTTTTACCTTTTAAAGCTTTTTTAATATTAGACTCAGCTTCAGGTGTGATAGTATAATATGGATTAGGTCCTTTTTTTGTTTGATAATCAGGAGATATAGTTAACTCAGTGATTGTACTTTCCAACAAGTTTAAAAGAAACTTTTTTTTTGACTCAGCTATTTCTTCAGGTGCTTCTTCTGCTGGTACTTCTTCTTCAGTTGATGTTTCAGGTTCTACTGTTGCTGTTGTTTCAGCATCAGGACCAGCTGCTTGTGGTGGCGCTCCCATTGTTAATAAATCAGCAATATCAATAGTTGCTCTTTCTTTATCACCTAAATTAGATAAGTAATGTTTTTTACCACTTACTTTAGCTTGATAATTCTTACCCATCCATGTTAAATAGAAATATTGATTGTTATGTAAAACAATCTTAAATATAGTTGGCTTAGGAGCCATAATATAGATACCTGTAAGATAATCTCTAAAATCTTCAGTTAATAATTCTACTAATGTTTCCTCTAATGAAGGATATTTCATTAACATGAATTCTAACGGGTTAGATTCAAATGTAATTTCTGGTTTTGGTTCAGTTACAGCATCAGGCTGTTGATCTACAACTTCTTCCTCTTCTTTTAATGGACGTGCCTTTATAATTTTAAGCTTCATTATCTAAACCTAATTTTTTGATTCTTTCTTTAACGAATATAGCTGCTTGTTCTACAGGATAGTCAAATTTCTTAGCTATACCTTGTAAGAAACGTAATACTAATTTATCACCTTCTGGATTGTTAGAATTAGCAGATGTAAACATTGCTTCATCCATTTCGCCTTCTTTAGCTACAATTTTAGCTTGTACTTCATCAGGTAAATCTTTTTGACCACCTTTTAATTTAGGATCGTCATTGTATTTTCCTGTAAATGTTGATTCATCAATAAATCCTTGTACAAAATCATCTACTTCTTCTGGTGATTGCATATTCACATATAAATCCCAAATATTAGGATTATTATCTTCTTCGTATTCGATATTTTGTTCTATTTCTTTTGCTTTTTCAGCGCCGTATTTTTGTTCAACATAGTCACGAGAATAAAATGATGATTTATTTTCATTCATTGCGTATCCACATTCGTTACACATTTTACCTTCCATCTCACATCCACATTCAGGACATTGTCCTTCATTTTCACTCATGTAGATACGATCATCTTCTGGTTTGATACGACTCATAATTTCTTTAGCTTTAGCTAAAGCAGCTGGGTCTTGTGAGTTAATAGCTTTTCTTAATTTATAGAATAAATCATCAGAAATTTTACCTTGTAATTTAAATAATTCACGAGCTAAGATATCAGATAATCCAATTTCTCCTTCTTTTACAGGTACACATTTATCTTTACCATTTTCAGTACCAGCATATCTGTATCCTTTCCAACAGCCTTTACCGTCTTTACCTTTTATTTTTTCTGTTTCTTCTAATTCGTTTATAGCTTGTTTTAGTTGCCAGCTATGTATGTTAAAATTATCTTTCATTATGCTATTAATTTAGAAATATATGTTTTTACTTCACCACCTTTAACAGCTGCTAACGCAGTTTCTAAAGTAGCTAAGTTAATTGCTTTTGCTCTTAATGCTTTTACAGCTGTAACACCTGATGCGATACACATTATTGCTATAATAGCGTGAAAAATAAAGTTAGCTGCTTTTGCTGCTTTAGTTGGATCTTTTACAAAACGTCTAACTATTAATTCAATAGGTTTAATATATAAATGATGTAATTCATCAGCTATACGACCCATTTGTTGGAAATATTTTTCAGAGTCTGATTGATGTTGTGAAGCAGTACCAATAGTTCTTTTAATAATTGAACTCATTGCTTTGCCTAAACGAGCGATTAAGCCTAAAATAGCAGGTAATGCTAATAAAAGACTTGAGGTAGTAAGTATCGCACTTTCTTTTTGATCTTTTGCTTTATCTTCAAGAGCATCTTCCATACCACCCATAAAAGCACTCATTTGAGTTTTTATTTGTGATAATGCACTTGTTGCTTCGTCTTCTTTAATTCTAATTTTCATTACTTATTGTTTATTACTCTAGCAGTTCTGTTTTTTAAATTCTTAAGAATATCTCTAAATTGAGCTAACTCAGAACCTTCAGGAGCTTTTTTTAAATAGTCAACTAATTGATTTAATTTAGTATATAAAAATTGGGGATCAACTTCATACGACACATCCCAAGAATATTTATCTGTTTCTGGGTCGACATTAGTTAAAGTGGTTTTGATGCCTGTTTCAGGATCAGTTTCACTTTGACCAATTTCTCTTTCAACTAGTTCTTTAACTATATTTTTTAATTCGGAGCGTTTCATTATTTAGTCTCGTCTTTTAATTCGTCAACTACTGCTTTAGTAGCTTTTTTATTTTTCATATATTCACTTACTTTAGCTAAAGTTTCTTCCTTCATCTTTTTGTAAGCGTCAGCAGCAGCTTTAACTTCGTTTTTCTTTTTGTCAAGATCTGCTAATAATTTTTCAGCTAATTTCTTAGCTTTAGCTTCTTTAGTGAAGATACCTTTAACGTTAGCTGGGTCTAAACCACCTCTAACTTGGTTAGCAAAATAAGCGACATTCTCGCATTCAAAGCAAATATCGTCTATAGTAGAGCTGATAGATGGTTTTTCTACCACCCAAAATGCGCCTACTTCGTCAGTTTCTGGAGCGAAAGCTTCGTTGATTATTTCATTTTCCTCAACTTGAGGTTTAATCTCTTCGATTGCTTCTCTGATTAATTGTTTTAATTCAGATTTTTTCATTTTATTTTTATTTAAATAGTTTAGTCTTCGTTATTATATAAATCATCTCTAAATGAATCAAATGTATCCTCTATAGTGGATTCTTTAAATGCTTCAAATGATACTTCACCTGTTACTAAACCTGTTAATGTTTTAACAACATCTTCTGGTTGGTTTTCAATCATAATAGTCCAATATTTGTCAAGTTGTTCAACTGTTGGTTTATTATAATCTTCTTTTAGGATATCTATTAGTTTCATGATTTATATATTTTAATCTTTAATTTACCTGTTCCTTTTATGGTTCTATGCCATTCATGTCTTGGTATAAATATTGGTTTATCCATAGACATTGGTAGTTGATTATCAAGTTGTACCAACCAATTTGTTGGTTCTATTGCTTCAACTAACCTGTTTTCATCATCTCGATGCCACATTAATTCTATAGGGTCAATGTTTTCATCAAATTCCCTAATTATATATTCATCTGTTATTAACAGATCTGTATATGGTTTACCAATATCCACTAAATGTTGTTTTAAAACCTAATAATTTAGCATAGCGAGGTAAACGACAGCTCCAATAGCGGGCTGTTGTTCGATCAGTTGCTTTAGGACAGTTCATTCTTTTTGAAAATGCTCGTCTAGCTTCTGGGTTGTTTAATTTTGCTCTTAAGCCTCCACCAGCCATACCAAATGATACTTTTTTTATTTTATCACCTTTCTTAACATACACATAGAATTTTTTAGCACCACCTCTTTTAGGTTTACCTAATGCTGGTTGTTTTTTGTCTTCTTCATTTAGGGCTTCACTCAAAAATTCCTCGGTCAAGGGTAAGTCTAGTGGTACTTTAATACCATTATAGTTACCAAATGTGCCTATATCAGTATTATCAAAGTATCTCTTATCAGCTTCGCATAATACTAAATGTTTATTGTTGTATAAATTTCTTGCCTCAACAAATAATTTTAAAAACATCATGGATTGAGGACGGTATATAGATTCGTTAAGTGGTAAATTATTCTCAATGTGATAAAATAGACCCTCAGAAATAAAAATTGGATTTTTACTTTCATTCATTACAAGTTTAGGACCATGATTATACTCCTGGCCTACATAGTCAATGATTTTCTCAATATGTTCTTTTAATTGAATCTTATTCATGATTAATACGGAGTTGTTTCTTTAGCTTTAGGTAATATTTTGAATTCAACTACACCTTCTATAGTTTTAATATCTTCAACAATTTTTCTAATACCTTCTTTCACATCACCTTCTAAAGCTGATGTATCAATCTTGATATCAACATTTGTTTTATAACGTAATTGACCTTCTGAATTAGAACCGGGGATAGCTGCTTGTGAATTTACAATTGTTACACCTGGTAACGCGCGCATAGCAGACAAAATATTAGTTTGATCATTAACTTTAGTGTTAGTGATCATTGATGCTAATATTTGAAATTGTTTAGCTGCGGGTTTTGGTTCCTTTGGGTCAGCTATTGGTGTAAAATCTTCTTCTTTTACTATACGAATACGCATTATTGTAAGTTTATTAATTTATATTTAGTTGTTTCAATTAAAGCAACTATTTCATCTATTTGATTTTGAATATACGAATCTTGAGGTAAAGAACCACGATTCTTTTCAACATATAAACATAATGCTTCAAAATATTGAATTGTTTTACTTGTATCTTCAATAAATTGACTTTCACTTTTGTATCCTTCTAATAAACCGTAACGGCCTTGTACTGATTCTACTAATCCATCTACTAACGGGATGATACCATCATAATAAGCGTTTAAAGCTGTGTGCATCCATCCAGCGCCAACTCCTTTACAACGGAAATGTAATATGTGAGCTTGTGTACGTGATGCGAATAACGTTGAAACAAAGCTAGCCATAACTTGTGTTGGGCTAGGCAATGCGATAGTCACTGCTATTTCGGGTTGATCAGGATCAATTTCTTCAGTTGTGAATCCTTCCTTAAGATTTCCTTTATCTGCTGCGTATAACGCTTTCATGTATTTATCAGCACCAGCCGCGTCTTTTGAACATCCAACTTTAGCGCCTGTTTCTTTGTAAACGCAGTTTCCTTTGCGAGTATATGGCATAATTATATAGGTTTTATCCTATATAAATATATTAATGGGGCGAATTAATTATTTCTTTAGTGATTTTTCGAGCTTAGAATTTTCAGCAGTTAAAAACTCGACTTTAACTGTAAGTGCGGCTACTTCTTTAGTAAGTTGTAATACCATACTGCGTAATTCATCTTTTTCTCTGGCAGATGTTACTAATAGTGCTTCTAATTTGGCGATTCTATCTTTGCAGTCATGGCGGATAAAATCTTCATCACGTTCTCTATGCATTGCTTTCTTTTCATAAAATCGAAACGCAGCGGCGCTACCCAATACGGTAATAGCTGTCATTAAGACGGTGTAGATATTATCATTCATGAGTATAAATATCCTTATATCTGATGTTCGCGAAGTTTTTTAATATATTCTTTAACATTCTTAATTTCTTCTTCATTAATTTTACCACCTCCCCATGTTTCAACATCACCTTGTTCAGTAACATATGATTCAGCGCGAGTATTATAAAAATCTTCTACAGCTTTTTCAAAATCATCAACCATAGCATTTTTATTTTTGTTCATCATATTACGCTCATACTCTTCATACTTACCTTCAACTTTAAGTTGTGCTTCCATTTTAATAACACAATCAAAACACATTTGATGTATATTCCACATTTTCTTATTCAAGTCATTAACAACCATTGCTTGACTACATTTAGGACATGCGATAGGCATAATGAACATTTGTTTAAGTTTATCAAACTTAGTTACAGTTTGTTTAATACCGTTTTTAATAGTCCATTGTTTGCCACTTTCTTCCCAAACGTCTCCTTCTTGGTAATCTTGATGTTGTTTATTATATCCTACTTGAGTACCTGTAGCATCTCCTGATTTTTGAGAGATAATATTTCGCATTCTCTGAACATCACGTTTAGAGAATTCTTTTTTTAAGTTTGATTCACTCATAACAATTTTTTATTTATAACCCTAATTTTTTTAATTGTTGGATAGTATCAGCTGCGGATGTGTGATAAATTCCTACACCACCTGCTTCTTTCCATCTTTCAATATTGTCTTTTCTATCGTCTATTAGTATAGATTTTGGTGTAGCAAATTCTTGTTTACGTTCAGCTGAGCGTAAAACTAATTTAACACCAGGTAATTCTCTTTTTACCCAAACACGTTTACCTATTTTTGATGATTCTTCACGTGATGGAGCTGATAATAAAACTGGGTTGTATTGTTTAATATATTCCCATAGTTGTTTTCCATCAGGCATCCATTTTAGTTTAATCCAAAATGCAGCTCCTGCTTTAGATATAGGGCCCCAAAAATCAGCACTGCTTGCTACATGTTGTCCTTTAATATCTTGTCCAGTTAATTCTTCATATCCTTTTTCAAAATCAACTAACACACCATCCATGTCACAATATATTTTATGTGCTTCTTCTCCAACTCCTTCTTCAAATATTTCAGGTCTATACTTACCAAACTGTCTTAATAAAACACCTGCTGCGGCATTTGCTTCATTTTCTGCTTCTGAACCTGTTTTACCATCCTCAGCTCCTAAAGGACCTATTTCAGCTTGTTTACGATGTACTAATTCATGAGCTAATGTACGTAAAACATCAGCTGTTAATCTTGGTCCTTTTACCACTAATAAAGTGTCAGTACTTGGTTGATAAGAACCTAAAGCATGCATTTGTTTAGATACTTTTTCATCATCTGTGAAAGTGATTTTAGGTACTTGTTGTAACTCAAGAGCTTGAGCAGCAAAATCAATAAAATCAGCAATAAGATTATCTGATGTTTCTTCAGGTTGGTCTAATGATTCATCTAAACTTTTTTTCCACCATTTAATAGTAAACATATCTTCTTCTACATTAACTGGTATGTTATGTTTAGATAGATATTGTAATACTTGTGCTCGTTGGTTATCACTATCATCTAAACTTGGTATAACCATTCTTCTAGCTTGATCTCCAAAACTATATTGAGAGTATTCAAATGGAATTAAATTACTATTTAAGTAATTTTCAATTTTTGGAGTTAAATGATAAGGTATTTTTAATACTAAATCTTTACCTGGTGTTATATTATCATCACTATCAACAGGTAAATCTTCTGATTCGGGTTTATATGTTAGTGGGTCTTGTTCTTGTAATTGACCAACATTTAAAACAGGAATACCTAATATTTTTAATATATCATCAAATTGTCCTTTCTGAATTATTACTTCAGGAAAACATCCTTTAAGTGTTTCTAAAGTATTCAAATATGCGTTTCTTGCTTTAGAATATTCTGTTGAATTTTTATCAGATATTGAACGTAAAGCAAGTACTGATTGTTTCAATTGAGTAATTAGGTTACGAACATCAGTTCCTGATAATCTCTTACCTTGAGTAACTACTTTTTCTTCAATTGATAATGGTTTTATTCTAGTACCAAATGCTTTAGTTAATGAATCAAAATAGGATTGGTCTTCTCCACCTTCAGGAGTACCAGCTACATATGCTTGTAATTCTAAATCACCATCCATTATAGAGAAAATATCTTTAATTGGAGCTGGGTTAGTAGCTATTTTAACTTCTACTTTAGCCATTGGTGAAGCAGCTAAATATAAATCCCAAATACGTTTACTTTGTTCTTTAGTTATACCATCACGAGTTTTATGTCCAATTAAAACTATTACTTTAGTAATATACGGGCGAGCAGCTAAATCCTTAACTACTTCATAATGTCCCTCATGTGGTGGTTTAAAACCTCCTGGATAAAAACAAATAGCTGAAGTTGATTTTTGGTCATCGTCTTCAGTTAATTCATTTAGTATTGTATTTAAATCTATCATTTAATAAATGCCTTTATTTTAGCCACAGCTGTCGCAGCTGGAGTGAATTTTGGTTTTTGTTGAAGTGCTAATTCAATGTCTTTATTTAATTTTTCAATATCCGCTTTTGCTTTTTCTAATTCTTCAGGTGTTTTTGGTTTACCTTTAGCCTTAGATGTGTCGAAAAATCTACGCTTTATTTCTTGGGGATCAAAGCTTTTATCAGCATCTTTTGGATCGTTATTTATAACAACTAAATTGTCACCAAATGCTTTAGCATATATTTCGTCATTGTAATTAATATCTCTCCATGTTCTTAAAACAATACCTGGCATTAATGAGCGGTCTCTATTAGCATTACGTTCAAGTGATGTTACAGGTGAAACCCATATCATTACCATCATTGTTTCATAGCCTAAAGCCTCTAATTCTGCCTTTTTCTTAAGTAAAGGTTTAGAAGCTGCACCTGTTCCATCAATAATAATGTCGTGTAAATTACTGAGTGCGTCAGCGTATTTTTCTTTAGTAGCTTTTTGCGCTTGTCCCATTAATTTAGCGGCTTGAGACAATTGGTCAGCATCAAAATCTTTTTGTTTCATACCTAATCCAGATGCTTTAAGCAATTCTTCATAAGTATCGTCAATATTTAAGACACGAAATTTAGATAATGGTAATGATTTCGCGATAAACGACTTACCAGCCCCAGCAGGACCTGCTAAAAATATCGCTTGTGGTGTATTACTTGTTTCTTTTATTCTAATTTTCATGCTATCGATAAATATTAACTATCTTTCCTTGGGCGTCCGCGTTTTCCGCCTGTCTTAACGTAAACAATTGATTTCTTTAATGTTGGGTCCATTTTTGGACGACCACGTTTACCACCTGTTTTAACGTATACTGTAGGTTCTTTTTTAAGAGATGGATCCATTTTTGGACGACCACGTTTACCTGTACTTTTACTTGTACGTATTTTTTCAGCTTTTGCTTTACGTTTAAAGTATCTAGGATGTATAATTAATGAGTCAGTATGAAATGCTCTACTAGCACCTGTAGTATCAGTACATTCATATCCACCACCTTTCCAACCTGGAGTTCCGTCTGGGTGGTATTTTTTGAAGTAGAATTTGTTACCGTTATCATTTTCATAATATTGGGCAGGTAATACTTCAATACCTTCAGTAAAATTCAGGTATTCTTGTTCATTAACTTCTACCACATATGCTTTACGTGGATAGATAGGTGCTTCTACTTCAATTACTTTCATAATTCTTATTTAATAATTTTAACAATATTTTCAATAAATTTCTCAATCTTAGTTTCGTCAGCTTTTGTAGCTTTACTCGCCCAATTTAATGTACAAGTTGATTGTTGTGAGCGACTATATTCAATTGAATCGTCTATAGTTTTAGCTTCGGGTTTAATAAATGTCACACGACCTCCAAAACCATCATCTTCAACCATATAACCTAAAGATTCAGCAAATTCAAACACAGCCTTATTAACGGCTTTTCTAATTTCAGACTTATTCATAACTTTTATTTTATATATTTTACAGCAATTCTATATTCATTACCTTCCTCCTCTGTCATTTGACCAAATAACACATATAATTGACATTCTTTCTCATACAATTCATTAAACATTGGGTCTTCAGCGTCCATATTTTCTAATGGAAGTGTTTCAATAAATAAATCCACCGCTTCTTGTACTAATTGTTCGTTTACCATAACTTTTATTTCTTATTATATAATAAATTTAGTGAAAAAATCGCGGTCAATCAATCTTAATAACCGCGTTCCATTTCAAATTGACGTTTTTCGTGGTCAACCTCACTATATACGTCTAAATTTAGATACGTATTATTCCACGTATTATGAAATAAAAACTGCTTAACCCATCCTGGATTAATAGAGTTAATACTGTCACGCTCTTCCGCGGTCAAACAAACTTTATTCATTAATTCTTGTGTGTTCATATCTTTCATTTCTTATTATATAATAAATTTAGCATAGTAGTCGCGGTCAATAAAGAAAGCGGTTCGGAATTAACCGAACCGCCTCTATACAGTATGAATTTTATTAATCTATTTTAACCGAAATAGGTAAAGTTTCTGTACTTGGTTTTGCGTCAGGATTTTCAAGTTTGTATATGTCGTATACTTTAAGAAACATACTAAAATTGTCTTCCATGTTCTCAATAACTTTTAGTTCCCATCCTTTACCTTGTATTTTATCTTTTTTCTCACCACGTGTGTTTGCTTTTAACCACAAAATAGCTATTCCTTCTACATGTTCATTATGAGTTTCATTCCATGCTTTAGCATAAGCGGCTAATTGTAAATTGTATGATGTATGAACTGAATTAGATGTTTTAATATCTATCAACCATAATTTACCATCAATACGACAAATGATATCTGTTGTACCCGCGTATTGATGTTCGTCTGAAAATAAATGATATTCGGTTGCTATTAATTCTGGTTTTGTTTGTTTCCAAAACTCAGCAAATTTTAAAATCATTTTCCATACATCAAGCGAATAATTTACTTTGCCGTCTTGATTCATCCATGTTACTTCTTTACCTAACATAAGTTCCTCACAAGCATTATGTACTTGAGTACCTTCAGCAGCCGCTTTCGAGGCAATAATATCTGAATTATGTCCTACGTCTTTAAGCCAGTTATGAAAGAATTGATTTTTAGGGAAAAAGTTTAATATGCTAGTGATAGAAGGATAGTATTTACCATCTCGTCTATAAAAACGTTGGTCTAATACATTTACTTGTTTGTTATCTTGACTATATTCTACAATTCTTTTAATTTTAGGATCGTGAATAATATTTGAGTGTTTATCTATACTCATGCTAATTCTAGTTTTTTATAAATTAGTTGTCCGAGTGTTAATTGATTAGCATCATGAACTAATTTGGTGAATTTTTCGAAACCCATATCTGATGGGTCTTTATCTTGTAAGTCAACTAGATAAACGTCTTTACCTAAATTGAGAAGTTGTTCTGCATATCCTAGAGCATCTTTTAAGGCGTCCCTGTCCAAAGACACGTATACTGTTTTTACATTTGGTTGTACTAATTTTAGCATTAGTGCTTTAGGTATTGTTTTACCTAATAATGGTACTGCGTTACGTTTAATGGCAATAGCATCAAATATTCCTTCACATAATATAACAGGAACATCCCAATTTATGAAATATTCTAGTCCTATTAGTTCGTTTTTATTACATTTTGGTGCGTCATATTTTTTCTTAGAGTCAGGATTAATATCTCTGGCTATAAAATAATTTAATTCACCGTTAGCATCATATGATGGTACAATAATTCTGTTTGCATATCTGCCTTCTTCACAATAGCCTATATTATACTTCAATATATCCGCCTTATTGATACCTCGTTTTTTTAAATACATTAAAGCGTGTTTAGCGGCGATATCTGTGCGTGCGAGGTTAGTGAGTGGTTTATATTCTTTAGGTAATTCAACTTTTGTTTTGTCACTAACTACTTCTTCTTTTTGAGTAAACCCAAGTATTGATCTTAATTCAGATATTTTGTCAGGAACTGTCTTTATTTTCTTAAATAAACCTACTAATGTTTTGCCTTTAGCATTACATACCCAACAATGCCATGGATTTTCTCCTTTTAAATTAGGAACCATGTTCACTTCAAGTTTTAGTTTATGATGGTTACAGAAAGGACATTTGTAAGCGTAGTTATTACTACTTGTTTCTTTTCCTTTCCCTAACACACTATTAACCGTATGTAGTAAGGCTGCATTGATCATAACCGGTAATATAATGCATTATTCTTGAGTAGACAAATCTTTTCTATAGAACTTACCTAATATATTGTCGTTCATATATGAGTCATTTTCTAAAACATTAAATGCGAACAAATATTTTGTCTCATAGTATGTTAGTTCTTTTTTTGTCTTACATAAACGCAACACCATTCGTGTTAATTCATTTTTAGGTAATGATTTTACCTCAGTATTAGAACCATAATATGTTTTCCAATCGCTTTCTTTAATTACAGATTTTTTAGATGGACGTTTACCTCTAGTTACTGGTATTTCTGCTAATTCTTTTTTACCTAACTTTTTAGTTGTGGTGTGTTGAAATGCTTTTTTACCAATATAAGAACGATTTGACTTTGGATGCATTGTCAAATACACATAACCATAAAATTCTTCGATATTAAAATCGGGATCATTGATTAGATCCTCTACGTATAGAGGATTTTTTGTTTGAAACATAACTTATATTTTAACATACAGATCCACCACTGTTATTTTTATTACCGCTTACAGATACTCCACTAACAGGAATACCATTTACGCTAATTAATCTTACAGTTAAACCACTTGTAACAGCGCTACCGTTATTAACCACAGCGGTGGTTAAGAAATTTCTATTTGATGAGTTATAATTGAAAGTAATTTGGGTTGTCAAATTCCAAGTCATTGTACTTCCTACAGAGAAACAAGTAGAAGTAGCACTATTAGAAACACCAGCAGAGCTATTTGATAAAGTTAAATCCACTCTACCATTATATGTTACAGCTGTAGAATAACCACCAAAAACGGCTTGTATTACAACTACATCATCAGTATTAAAATCACCTCCTAATTGATAATTTGAAAGTACATTAGTTCCTGGGTCAGTTATAGTTAAAGTGTAATTTTCAGCAGGTGTTGAAGGTGTTACTGTAATTGATGGTGTTACTGTTACTGTTGGTGTTATAGAAGGAGTAACTGATATACTAGGAGTTGTACTAATAGTAGGAGTAATACTAGGTGTGGCACTAATAGTAGGAGTTACTGTTGGTGTAACAGTTGGAGTATTTGTTGGGGTTGGAGAAGGACTATTTGAAGGTACTTCTAGTGTTGGATATGGAGTTCTTGATGGTGATGGGGTTGGAGTGAAATAAGGTTTATTATTCCATTGAGTATCAAACTTCACTAAGAAAGTCATATCTGTGTTAGGAGATAATGGTGTTGGAACCGCCATTTTAGCTACCGCTAATAAATCTTGAGCATCATTATATAAACCAATTGTAGTAATATATGGTGAAAACTCTGACCCTGAAGTAGAGCCAGTAGCAAAATCTTTTAGTATTCCGTAGTATTCAGATCCTGTAACTTCATAAAAAGTCTGACTACCTGTATATGAACCACTTGTATATCTGTAAGGAACAAGCAATGCTTGAGACCCAGATAATAAAGTTGGATTATAACTTAAATTGAATTCATAATCCTTTATAGTACATTTAGCAAAATTCTCATAAACAACGTGGTTGTTTTTAAATTTTACTCTTGTAAGGTTTATATTTACGTTTCTAAAATTCATTTTAAATTATTATGGAGTCTGTTGACACAATGTTGTACAATTTTTAGTACCGGCTTGTGCTATATTAGTTATTAAATTATAAGATGGAGATCCTGGAGTGACTATAGAGAATATATAATCATTAGCAAAGTCATAATAGAATTTACCATCGTTATAAGCTAAAGCTGTTGGGTTAGCAATATTTAATGTTTCTACATAAGAACAATAGTCACCATTACATTCATATCTATCTGCTACATAATAATTATATACTATCGCGTTTGTAGGTGTTATACTAGGGGTTGGAGTAATACTTGGTGTTTTACTAATTGTAGGTGTAACACTTGGAGTAACAGAAACACTAGGTGATAAACTTAATGCTGGTGGGCTAGTTGATACACTTGGTGTGACAGTTGGAGTAACAGTTGGAGTTACACTAATTGTAGGTGTAACACTTGGGGTTTGTGAGGGTGACATTGATGGTAACGGACAATAAGTAGTATCGTAAGTAGGTTCAATGTAATCAGGATCACCAACACTATTTACTTTAGTGACGCCTGTAGCTACACTATTATGTACATAGTATTGTTCTAGATTTGTATATGCTTTATATCCTGTATTCCTCATTTTTTATACATATTTTATACGAAAGTGGTTGATACTACATTACTAGTGCCTCTACATGATGTTCCACTACATCCACAATTATATCCAGTACTTTCAAATGATTGAGTTTCACCTATATTAAAGGCACAATCAGCGTATCCTGAATCATCAAATGTGATTCTAACTGTTCCGTTTATTGTAGCTGCGGAAGCAAATGTTACATACCATGTTTGAACTGTTTCGTAGTTTCCTGGGTCGCTATAACATTCTCCACTCACATTATCAACATTAAATACTCCTGTCACTGTTGGATAATCTGGTGTTGGATTTGAAGTTGATGGTGTTGGAGTTGGAGAGGGAGATAATGATGGAGCTGGACCACCTGAACATGATGGATCTATACAGTTTGGTACAGGTGTAGCATTATCTAAATCCCAATCGTATGATGGTTGATCTGGCAATCCATCACATTGAATAGTCGCGCAGCTTCCTGCGTTGTAGTATGTTCCGCTTAATCCATAAGTAGCACTTCTACCAATTATAGCACATTCTGAACCGCCTCCGCCACAAGCAGTCAATCCATAATAATAATAATTATATACTGGTGTTGTTGTAGGGGTTGGTGTTACCGTAGGAGTTGGTGTAATGCTTATTGATGGGGTTGATGTTATAGTAGGTGTAACAGTTGGTGTTGGTGTTATTGTTTGAGTAGGTGTAAGACTTAAGTTTGGTGAAGCAGTTATTGATGGTGTTACACTAATTGTAACACTTGGAGTTACACTTACTGAAGGAGTCACTGTTGGAGTAACACTTGGTGTTGCACTAACTGTAGGTGTTGGAGAAGGAGATGCTTGAATACAATAAGGATCAGCTCCTCTCCATGATGTAGCTAATATACTATCAGGTACAACAGTTAAAATAGCAATATTTTGTTCGTAAAATATATTACCAACTTGAGAACCATATGTTAATACAGTTCCAATAGATGAACTTACATCACTTCCACTATAAAGTAAATTATAATTTCCATCATCATATATCTTTAATGCGGCTGAACCTGTAGCGAAATATGCTTCAAAAGTAGTAGGTAATATTTTTTCACTAGTTAAACTTTTAGGTATGTTTAAAACATAGATATAAGCGTTAGCTCCAGTTGGAAAATATTTTACCGTATTTGAGTTACCTAATTCAATATGTCCTCTAAAATATGATGATGTAGTTAAAGTACCATCATTAAGTAATGTATTTAATTTTGATGATATATTAATATATCTAGGTAAGAAATTAGGATAATAAGTTAAATTAACAGAATCATAAACTAATCTATCATATTGATTATTAGAAATATATTCTGAAGTAGGATTAAATGTAGATCCACTATGATTAATTCCTACAAGTACGTTAATTCTATTAGCAGCAAAAGACTCTGAGGTGATATCCCAGCTTTTGTTTGCTGTATATGGTACTACAAAAGTATCAGATACATTAAGTCTTTTATACACATTTGCTGACATGGGCGTAACATTAGAAGTCTAATTTAACTCTTAATAATAATTCTTTAGTATAATCTTTTACTAATGGTTTATTTAATTTAGCTACTGCCAATAAATCACCACTATTATTATATAAACCTACAGTTGTAATAAACGTTTGAGGGTTATATACTAGTTGAGTATAAAGTAAATTACCGTTTGAATCAATTACTGTTGGGTTAGTTGTATAGTTAAATTCACCGTTTTTAACACGAGTGAAGAAATAACGTGATGAAATAGTTTCATAACTTTGTAAACCAAATGAAGGTGAAGCAGGTATAGTAGCTATCATATCATATATCATTCTATTATTAATGTTATAAGAAGCGATTGCTGAAAAGAAAGTAGCTGCTTGAGATGAACTATATTCATTGAATACAGCACCTATACCACCTAATGCTCCTGCTGGTAAAGCTAAAGCTCTTGGGTTTAAAATAATTAAACCTTCATCAGGAATCATCATACCATAAGAACCACTAACTGTGTAGTTAGAAGAAGATGGTGTACTTAATCCTGTATTTGTATTATAAGAACCACTTAATAATTGATAAACACGAGATGTACCAATATAAGTAGAAGTTGTTGTTACTGTAGAATCATCTACTAAACCGATTTGGCTAGAACCACTCTTTAAAGTTAAATAAAATGAACCTGGGTTGAATGATTCTTTAAAACGAGATCTAGCTACAGATATAATAATAATATCTTTTGATCCAGATGCGTTATTTGAACCAAAAGTAAATGCTGCATTTTCATCACCAAAAATTAATGATCTAAATTGACCATAAACATCTCTTGTTGGAGTTTTTGATGGTACTAAAGCATTAAAATAAGCTGAACCTGAACCGGCATAATGACCATAAGCTATTGAGAATTGAGTCTCAGCAGATTGTGTAGTAGCAGGGTTAACAGAATACACGTTAAGGAAAAATTTACCTTGACTTGTAGCTTGTTCTTGGTTTGACCAACTATAATAAGTGGTTAAGTTAGTGATATTATTACTCCACATAGGAGCTACTATAGCATCAGAGCTAAGTACTTGGTCATCACTTGCGTATGTTCCGAAAGACATATTTTAATTAGGTTTTAATTAATGTTAAAGGTATAGTAAATCTAGCTCCACTATCTCTACCCATCACTGTTATTGTTGTAGAAATTGATGCACCTGGAAGAGCACTTGTTGGGAACAAAGTATTAATTGTTGTTGCAATTAAACTAAATGAAGTACCAACTTGAGTAACTGATAGACTAGCTCCACTTGCGTTTGGAGTAGGTGCAGTAATACTCAATCCTGTTGTATCAATACCAGTACCAGTGAATGTACTTAAGAATCTTGAGTCTCCCACAGTCATTAAATAACCTGATGGTTCAAAAGTTGAAACAGCACCTAAGTAGTTTAATGTTTGAGGCGTAATGTTAACTGATGCTGCTTGTCGTAATGAAACAGCTGTGTATCCTAAGTTTAATACAGGTAATTTACTTGTACCACGACTAAGTGTAACTAGTTTATACTTCATGATCTGTGTCTCATCTACAAATGCTTCTAATAAAGGCATTGATTCAATTGCTTCTCCGAAGAAAGCAGAACCTGAAGGATGGTTTGGGTTATAAAGGGTATAGTCAACTTCATCATCGGCTAATGCGAATTGAGTTATTTGAAAAGACCCGTCATTACGAGCTAACAATTCACGACCCTTTTTTGTTAGGACCGCGTCAATTGTTACATATTGGTTATTTAAATACGCCATTTGTTAATGTTGTTTTATATAAATATATTATTGTTTCAGAACTGTACTAAATATCTTACTCTTCAATTCACTTACTATGTTTCCTACATTTTCATCAATATCACGACGTAAATCAATGTTTTTAGCAATACCGGCTGATGTTTGACCTTCTCTTTTTTCATGTAGGATAACCACATTTGTTTCATCTATTATTTTTCTTGAAAATACATATCTTTCAATTTTGTAAGCAGTACTAGATGTCATCGCGTTTTGCACTTCTCTATCTAATTTAAATGCTATAACAGATCCAGTAGTGTATGCTTCAATAATAGTATATTCATTTTCAGGTCTAAATCTAGTTGTAATAGAACCTGTGTCATGTTCATTTGTAAAACGTATAAGATCTCCTACTCCTATTTGAAAATTATAATCAAGAGGACAAAAAGAATTATATAGTGTTTGTGTAGTACCTATAGTTTTATTAGATGATATTACACTACCTGAAAAATAAAATCCATACGGATAAAGTTCAGACATTAACGCTGAGCAAGATACTATACGTTTATCTGATGAATTCACTGTTAATTGAGGTGTAGTATCTGTTTTCACATATTCAACTCCAGGATCGATACCATTAGTTGGTGTAACCTTGAATGGAGTTATGTTATTAATTTGATTAGATGAATCATGTCTAAAGTGTCCTTTATAGTTTGGAGAACCATCAGGATTTTTAGCTGGTATGACTACATCTAAAAGAACATGACCTCCATTAAATAAGCCTATAGTAGCATTTACGCCTAAATCAATATAGATTTGAACAGTAATATCAAAAGCTAAATATCCAGAAGCGGGAGAGCCATTTGGGTAGTATTCAACATCTCCTTCAACACTTATTTCTCTTCCACTCCATGTCAACCAACTTCTTTCTCTTCTATTAATTATTCTATAATTTGATGGTTTTAAATATCCTTCTGTAGAATATCCTGTTGGGATTGAATATTGTGCTCCATTTGATCCTGTAGTAGAATTATCCGCTCTCCATAATGTAGGATAGTATTTAATTCCACTAGCAAATATAGTATGGTTACCGTCTAATGATTTTTGATGGGATGGAGATTGATTATCAAATAAAGATACATTTAATGTTTCTTGTGGTTTAAATATACTTTGAACTCTATAAAGATCATAATGTTGAGAGTCAATTACAGTGTCATAATTACGTTGGAATAATTCATTTAATGATCCACTTCCGTCAATTAAGTATTTTAAATATAAATTAGTTCGTTCAGGAGCTCCTATTAATTGAGAACCTGTACATACAGCTTCTGCAAAATAACCAAAATAAATTGAATTATCATCAATAGTAGCATTTTTACCTAATGGTCTATTTAAACCAAATTTATAATCATCTTGATTACCAAAATTAAAATTAATACTTGTTGTATTAGAACCAAAATATCTTGGTCTAGCATGACGAGCATAATCATAAGTGAAATCTTGTATAGAACTTGGTTCGTATGCTTCAATTAATTTACTTCCACTATTAATCCAAGTTATTTTTTGTCTTATATTTGATATATAAGATGAAGTATTAACATTATTAAATAATGGATTGTATGAGTAATTCCATATTGAACTTGAAACTGAACTTGTATTGTTTTGATCAAAACGATTATAAGGATTTTTATTTCCTGATATGAATATTTTATGATAATCAATTGATGAACTAGGTAATTCTCCAGTGAAGAAATCTCTAGCATCAGATGTTATAGTAACATCTCCCGCGTTTCCTTTATATGTTATTGGGTATACTGATTGGCTATAGTTACCACCATTACTAGCACTTATAAATGCTGTATCAATTGTGCCTTCAATCTCAAAGTGAGTAAATGTAGGTTCACTTCTATATATAACAGGTCTTTCAAGCAAATGTGGTTTAATAACAATACCTGAAGATAAATTAGTTCTAGCAGGGGTAAAATCTTTAAGTGTTCTAAATAATGAATTATGGAAGAACTCAATTAAACGAATATAATCTTTATAATTATACTTGTTAGTAAATTTCTTAAAGAACTCATTTTGTAATGGTTGTAATTGGGAATATGAACCTGTAGCAGGATTACCAATAATATCATCTATACTATAAGATGAACCAAACGCTGCTATAATAGCTCTATCTATCTCATCTTGAGGTGATAAACTAGAGTCTAATAAATGTATATCTTTTGTTGTTGGAATTAATTCTGGAGATTGAATACTTCTGATAGCACTTAATGTTGTTCCAAAATTGCTTCCGCTTATTATTCTAATTTTATCATTAACAGGATTAGCATATCCTGAATTAGCCGCATCAGCATAATATGTTTCAGTAAATGAAGTATAATTATTTTGATTTGGAAAATTAGTAAATGTAGCTGTTAATATTTGTGTCTTTTGATCAGGATGTGTTGAATTAACACTACTTGTCAAACTATGGTTGTATGTATATAGATTATTACCTAAGGTAAATCTAGACATTAAATCTGAGAATGATGAAGAATAAGTATTACCTTCAATTGATTCAGGATTTAGCACATGTGAATCAAATGTAGATTGAGACACATAATTAGACCATAATCTTATTTCTTGTAATGAGCCTGAGAATGGGTAAGAGCCTCCTCCAAATGTCATAGCTCCTTGTGTGTACCATAATGAGTTAGAAGCAGCGGTTGCTGTTGTTAAACTAGCACTTGCTACGTGTCCTATTTCTCCCCAAACATTATTTTTAATATAAACATCATATGTTTGAGAAGTAGATGTTTGTCCTATTCTTAAGTCAGGTGTTCTTCTTTGTATTAAAACATTATACCAATCATTTTCAGTATCTGAGCCTGTTGTAAATACAGGAACTGTAGATGAGGTAACTACTGTTGTACCTAATTTAAATTGTAAATATCCAAAATTACCTATAGTACCACTATATATAGAGTTATTAGATCCTGTGTTTGTATATAAAACATTAAGGCTTAAATTAGAACCACTATAAAATAATGATTGAGTAGTAGTATATGATGGAGATGCTTTAAATCTAAATTCAATACCATTAGGTGCTATATCTGAATATCCTGTTCTAGTTTTACTTTGTGAAGCGTAGTTCCAAGGTATACTAATAGCGTTAGAACCTGATGATTTTAAAGCATAAGTAAATCTATTGTATTCATATTCAAATGAAGATGTTATTTTATCTACACCACCATACTCAGTATAACCCATAATTGTGTCAGGAATACCGAATATAGTATTTAAATATTGTACAAAACGAGTTGTACCTTTAGATTTTAAAAGTAAAGGTAAATTATGATATATACGTTTGTAAACTTCTTTTTGTTGGTCTTGTCCAGATGTTTGATAATTAGAAGCGCTAATTAAGGTTTCATATGAACCTGTCATAGGTTTATAAGTACCATCAGCGCTAATACCATACAAATATTGGAATACTTCTTTACCATCTTGATCAGTATAAACATTAATACCTAAAGATTGTAAAGCAAAATATACTAAATCCTTAGATATACCTTGGTCTAAAGCGTTTTTAGCTTGATATAAATCAGTTATAGCTTTAATATGAATCCAAATATCATCAAACATTTGTCCAACTGAAGCTACAAATTGAAATGCTAATTCATTATCTGTATTCTCAGCTATATAACCTGGTAATGTGTATAGTAAATAGTTTTGATTATTTTCATCATATAATGAAGCAGAATCATAATTGCCATTATACCAAGTTATAGCTTGTGATGCTGTAACAGAATAATTTATATATGGTTTAGTAGAGTTTTGTTTTGGCCAAGCATAAGTACCGGATGTATAATACAAGTATTGCTCATAGCCATCAAAACTTTGAATTATTTTATTTATACTAGTTTGATATCTTTCTGCTTCTAAATTAGAAACAGGAGATGGACTAGCTGCTGCTGAAGAACTAAGTGAAGAAGTTGTTTCTATATTTTGTAATTTCCATTTGAAACCTTCTAATCTACGAGCGGCGGATGAGTAATGAACAAATTCTTCATAATCAGTATAATCAACATTAAGAGCAAAATTAGAGGCACTTAATTGTCCTAATAATTTTTGTAATGGAGCAAATGAAGCTTGAGAAGTTGTTATCTCATTAAAGTTATAATATGGAGTAGGTCCTACTCTTAAATTATCTAAATCTAAATCAAAGTTAGGACCACGTAATGTAGGAAATGTAGTCTTAACAGGATCAGGAGAAATAGCAGCTGAAAATTTCTGTGGGTTAGATATTTCATCAACTACATTTAATAAATCATTTACGTTATATTTGATAGGTAAAGGATCTAATAATTTTATTAATACAGTAGGAGAAGATTTATTAAAATCTAAAGCAATATTAACGGCTGTTATTAATTGATTTCTACCAAAATTTAAGTAGAATTCTTTAAAATAAGAGGAGTTTTTTAATGATGAAATAAATTCATTAGCATTATTTACAAGTTCATCACTAGTAATATTATTAGTAGTTAATCTAATTTCAGTTCTATCACCTGATATTTCACTAATGAATAATCCTAAGTTATAATCCTTAACAATAACAGGTCTTAAAATATTATAAGTTAAATTATACTTACCAGATTGTATACCTATATTCTTTAGATCTTGAGTTGGATCAAAAGTTAATTCTTGTATTGAAGAAGTAGACTGAAAATTACCAGGAATGGTATATCCAGTAAATGGAGTTAATGAATATACAACTTTACCTGATGGGTCTGATATATGTAACTCGACATAGTCCCCAACGGAACCAAAATTACGAGTCATATCTCTAGTCACAACTAACTGTGAAGCCGATCCTGTAAGGATATTATTGTTGGATGGTATTTTTTTTACTTCAATCATTGTTATATTTCTGTTCCTAGGTTAATTTGAGAAGATAATACTATTTGATTTTTTAAATCAATATTTTCTTCTCTTAAATAAGTAATTTCACTTTGTAAAACATCTAGTGATAAACCTAAATAGTCTAAACTTCTAGTAGCTAAAGCTAAATGTGATTCTTCTGAGCCGCTTGGAGGTATTTGATAAAATAACTCATCGTATTCATTAAAAAATTTATTTACAGTAACTGTTTTTTCTGGTGGGGTTGTTGCTCGTTTGCTGTTGGCAAGTTGAGTGAAGTCAGTATCAACAACTTTATTAAAAGTAGCAGTGCTATAAATAGTTTTTTGTATCTTTACTTGTTCAGCCATTAGTTAACTGTTTGTAAAACTTTAAAATAATAATCGTCATCAAAAATATAAGTACCACCATCAATGATAGACTTAATTTGTATTTTATAATAACGTTCAGGTTCTAATCCAGCCATATGTAATCTAAAATAACTACTAGTTGTGTCATTACTTAATTTAGTAGCTACATTATCAAAATCAACAATTTTAACATTTGAATTCATGTCTATAATTGAATAATAAGATGCTGTAGGCAATAGTTTATTATATGGATATAATGATGTTTGTGAGTAAACTCTAGCAGGATATTTTTCTCTAGCATACACTCTAAACTTCACATATTCTGTTTCATAAAACATACTCTTGTTATTAGCAAGAGCAATGTTTATTTCTTCATTAGGAACATATGGGGTTGAGCCCGGGTTGAATGTACTATCATCCCATTTAAACTCCAAGCAAGGTGGATAAATAGTGTTAGTATCTCTAGAAAAGAAATTAAATGTATATTTGTAACTATAATCAAACTCAATGCTACCTGTATTTTTAATTAAGAAGCCGTTATTAGTAATAACACTTCCTGTCCACCATCCTACAAATTGAGTAACATCAACATTAATATCTTTAGTTGAAAAATAATCAAATGATTGAGTAACAGAAGCTGTGTACCAGTTAGCACCGCCTTCATCTCTTGTGAAGTATGATGATGTAATACCTGATGGTAGACTAGTTATAGTCCAAGCATCTGTTTGATTTGGATTTCTATATGTCCAACTAGCCCCATCACTTGATTCAGGAAGATTATTAAAACGTCCTGTACCCATAGCCCAACTTTGATATACAGGATGCACCTCAATATCAAAATTAGTAGGAATACCTTCAACGTGAGCGTTGTATAATTTTAAGGACGCAGTAAAATTAGGTCCTGATTTAGAAACAGCATCAGCTATATCAGTATTATCAAATTTAATTAATATACGACTAGTTGATGATGATGCAAATTGGTATGGAGCATTTTTAGATAAATCTAAAATTGAATCCAACCCTGCATTCAGAGTTTTATAATCTGTATAGATTGTTGTATCCTGTGAAGGAAATATTTTGTAAACACCCATTTATATTAGTATTATTCTAGTATAAATATGGAATGTTTATAGAGATTAAGCTAGTAAGGCGTGGTATTCTTTAAAATGCTTAATACGATCAGGCAATCCAATAGTACCTCCATTAACACGCTTTGTAATTTTAGTTACAACCGCGTCAGTAGCACCTTCATCAGCCATTTTATGTAAACCATTCTTATTAAAGAACCAAGCAGCTGATAACAAAGCATATTTGTCAGCCACTACTTGTGGGTTAGCGCAAATATCTTCATTAATTGATTTGCCAAATGCTGTATAGTTATCTTTACCTGTTAACTGTATATAACCACGACCACAATATTTTGCACCGTCTCCAGATGATTCAGGGCCGTTACCCATTCTACCTCCATACACTTTATTAGCAATTTTCTCAGGTTGTCTAGCATATGATGCGGCTGCGGCTTCTGTTGGGAAATATTTTTTAAATGTACCTGCTAATCCTTTAGCACTATAGTTTAAATTTTCTTTAGTTAATCTAAATCCACCTGATTCGTGGCCACATTGGGCTAAAAAATGTGCTAAACGTAATGGAGTATTAATTTGGAATTTATCCATTACTCCTGGGATTTGATCGATTACTTTATCAGGAACATGTCCTTTTAATTTACTTAAGTCCATAATTTTAATTTTTAGTAGGTTACAACGCGACCATAAATATCTGAATCTGGATATCTTACTTCAAAAATCATTGGGTCTATAGATGGATATACAACACCTTGTTTAGTTGCTGATGTTATATCATACCCAAATGGAGAGTAGTTACCGCCTGCTAAGTTATCAATAGTTACTTTAATTACTGATTGAACACCCTTAACAGCACCTATTAAATTGTAAATATCTGAGTATATAATTGGTTGGTTGATTTGCCATTTAGCTATATCAAAATATGTTTTTAACTCATTGATACATTTAGTTAATATTTCTTGAGAGTTATAGGCTGGTAGTACAGTTATATCAAAATTGACTTTAATATTAGCGTAATATGCATCTTTAATTAAAACAGCGTCACTCATCATTTTTTCATATGATAAGTATGTTTTTAAGTTTTGCTTAATAACATTAGCGGCTGTTGTTATTTTACCATTTATATCATTTGATAAAACATAAATAGAAATTGCTAATGGATTACTAGTAACAAAATTTTGTTTATCAGTATCGTTAGCTACTAAATAATCTTGTGTTACATAAGCTTTACTTATATAACCATATTTAGCAGGTAAAGATAAAGTACGAACTAAATAGTCAGCTTTAGTAACATTTCTATTTTGAGTAGGAAAATTAGCTAATGCTTGTAAACGAATTTGTTCAGTAGTTTCTCCAGGTCCACCTCCAGATGATGGGGATGGATTGTTAAATCTAACAGAACCACTTACTATATTAAGTATAGCAGGATCTAAATTATAAGAATTATAAGATATATTAATACTATTATTTAAACCTATATCGCCTGATGGTAAATTAGATTTTATACCACCACCAACTAAATAAGTTATAGTTAATGTTGTATTTGAAGGAGCAATACCATATTCAGCAGTATACATAAAATTTGATGGATCATAAGCCATATTCATTTTACTTATACCATCTACTAAACCTAAACCTACATTATCAGGATTAGGAATAATAGTTTCATCTGATGTGGATAAAACACCGCTACCAAATTCTAATCTTAAGTTATTATCATCATCAAAACGAGTTACAAAACGTCTTTGTACTTTTTTTAGACGTAATAAAAAACGAGCGTTATCATCTTGAGTATAATAGTTAGGTTCATTAATTGGTAAATTAAGAGACTCATCAAATACAGTATCCTGAGCTAGATAAGGAACTTCATACCATGTATTATTATCACTGTCTGTAACATTTAATATTTGAATGATATTACTATCACTTATAGTTACGGATTGGAATTGCTGAGGAGTTGTAAATGTAAATTCAGCTGTTTTAATTTGTCCTGATACTGCTTCAACTTGTTTTTTAACTAAGTAATATTGAGGATGATTTGTTGAAGTATAGTATTGATATGGTGTTATTTCAGTCTTATCAAATGATGAAGAAAAATTAAAATCAACCGTATCCTGAGTGATAAAATTAATATCAGGATTTGATATAGATTTAATTGATGAGTTTTTGCCTACTTTAACAGTATATCTATAGTCAGGATTATAGTTAGGAGCACCATTAGATGGTATTAATTGAAATACATCTAATAATACTGATGATGCTGTAGTTACTTTAGGACGATAACCTAAAGCATAAGCTAAAGCAATAATATTTTTTCTCTCTTGAGCGTATAATAATAATGTTTCTTGTAACTGAGTATCAGTGTAAAATGATAATACATCACCTACATAAGCAGCCATTTCCATGAACATATTACCTGGAGCTGAAGGACTGAAGTCCATGTAGCTATTTTGGAAATAGGTTTTAGCATAATTAATTAAGTCTTGCTTTAACGTAGTAAAGTCTTTATCAAAATATTTTATATCAGGTACGTTTGCCATTATTATTTAGTTAAGTTATCTGTTGAAACGTTAATAGTTAAAGTATCATCTTGATTATTAATTGAATAATCTAAAGATATATTTATCGCATTTTCGTCTGGGTATGGGGTTATACCTATGTTTTTTATTATTATATTTGGAACATAGGCATATATTTCTTGTTCTAGTCTAGCCGCTACACTATCAAATCCTGTTGTTTGTTCAAATAATGATGCTCTTAAATCACCACCAAAATTGGGATTGAACATGCGTTCACCTTTATTAGTTAATATATAATTAATTAAGTTAGATTTAACTTGTTCTTTAGTTGTTATTGTTGTATTAAAAACATTATCACCGTTATTAAAAAGGACACTAATACCTATACCTTTAGCTTGGCCTATGTCTTGAGGGTTAACTTTATATGTTTGTCTTTTTAACATTAGATTTGTCCTTCTTGTTTCATTTTACTCATTAAAGCTGTAAAGTCAGGTACAACATCAATTCTAACAGCGTTGATATCTCCTGCTGGTCTTGTACTAGCTAGCATTTGGTCTACGCTTTCTACCACCATTGATTCATTTCCTCCAAATCCCATAACATCGTTTGATTTCATATCTGCTACACTTCTCCACTCACCAGCATTAGCTGTTTCATTTAGAATATCATTTAATACGTTGTTACTAGAAAAATTCATAGATTTTGAAGGCTGTGTAGGTTTGGCAGGTCGTATTGATTCGACCATGGAATTTTTAATAGCCGGTTTTTTGGACTCTGCCACTACCGGTTTAGGGGTTGGTGCCTCAAGTAATAATCCTAGCTCTTCCCTTACAACAGCTTGTACTTCTTCACGTACGACTTTTCTTAATAATTTTACGAATGTATCCGCTTTCATGTTTATAAATATTTTATTATCCTAATATTTGTTTAATTTCATCAACTAATTGATCAGCTCCGCGTGTTTTACTAGGAGCTGTTTTTGTTACTGGTAAGTTACTTATTTTATCATATGCTGTAACTTGTAATAATCCGTTAGGTAAAGTTATAGTTTTAATAGTATATTGTTTACCATTCATATCTTCATAATCTTCTTCTAAATTAGCACTTTCTGTTGTTGTTGGTGCTGTGTATTCTGGTTCTACTATGGCTGAATAATCAGGTAATTCATTGATGATGATATTGAATTTGTCTAGTTTTTCTTTAAGTTTATCAATCATTTTCTTAAATATACCTAATATACCACTAATAACAGTTGCCATTAATAGATAATCATCTACTTTTTTTTCTAATACATTTATTATAGGATCAACTTTTGCTTTGAATGCTATATATTCAGCCAGGGCTGGTTTTGATTCTGTTGGGAGTGCAGCTTCTGCTGCTGCTTTTATTTCTAGTTTTTTAAGTTTAACTTTTAATAAAACAATATATAATTTAAGAGCGACTAGACCTGCTCTAATTATTTTAAGTAAAGTAACTAAAGTATCAATTATAGTTTTTATAGTACTAATTACTTTTTTTATACTATCTACTTGACGTTTAAAATTTCTAACAGTTTTTGTAAAGGCACTATTTTTATCTCTAGGAGTGAATATTATTGTACCATCAACTACTTCAACAGTACCATATTTACTTAATTTCTTTTTAACTTCTCTAGTAAGTTTTTCTATTAAATAATTTGCTACTTTTTCTGCGTTAATAAACTTCATTAAAATAGGTATAGCAGCTGCGGCTAGTATATTTTTAACATCAGCTGAGCTTAAACTATTTTGACTTTTTAAAAATCCTTTAGCATCCTTAGCTTTATTAAATTCTCTTCTAGCTTTATTAGCAGTAGATTTTGCTTTGTCTAATTTATCCTTAGAATCTTCATACTTCTTTTTAGCTTGGATAGCAGCCTGTTCTGCTAATGCTTTTGCTTGAGCTGGATCTATATTTGTAGGAAGTGATAAAGCCATTATATTGTGAATGATTTAGTTGATTTAAAATTGTCTAATTGTTCCTTTATATTTTGTAATCGTCCTTGCAAAAATTTAGGAGGTAAAAATGCTAAAGAAGGAGTAGGTGCTAATATCGCTACCATATTACTATATTCAGATAATGCTTCCATTAAAGAACTTAATATTTTATCTAATTCTTCTCCTTTAACTATTGGTTCTACAATACCGTATCTTTCTAAACCCAACTGCATTTTAGGGGCGTTAACTAAAAACATATTTTCTTCATTATCACTATCAATACTACCAACGTCAATAGTTACTTTATCACCTGCTGCTAGATTAATATAGCGTTTAGCGTTAACATATACATCATTGATTTTAGCATTAAAGACTAAACGTCCTGATGCTAATTGAATTTGTTCTCCTCTGTATGTTTTAATATCGTTGTATGCCATTATTTTATTCTATTACTTACATGTAAGTGGTTATAGTGGTTGCCGCCTGTATTTGTTTGCCATAATACTGCTTTATCATATCCAGATTCAGAGTTCCATTTATACCCCATTTGTACTAAAGCGTCTTTTAATTTATAACCTAATTCTCTAAATTTAGCATTACCATTACTAGCATCAGTAGCACCACCAGCTCCAATACCATCTATAATAGCAACGTCAACACCTGTACCATCCATATGTCGACTTGTATTTTTGCCTCCTTTTGTTTTTTCAGAATGTCCTGTTTTAGCTGTGGTAATAGTAGCTACAACACCTGCTGCTTTTGCAGCTGTAGCTATATCAATAACAGTGTTTGGATTAATAATTCCATCTTTCCAATCTTGTAAAGCATTACTTTTACCTACAGTACCCACAGCTGCGAATTTTACATAAGGACCTATATTACCTAAGGTAACAGCAGAAATATTATATTTAGCAGGGGTATTAGCTGTACTAATATTTTCTGTTTTGATTGTACCTATACCAATTAATTTAACAATTTCTTCATTTATTTTTTGATCATCATCATAAACATAAGTCACTTGTTGATCATCTTCACTAGATGGTAAAAAATTAGCTTCATATATTCCATCTAAAACTTCTTGAGCAGTTTTTGAAACTGGTGGTGTTGGAGTAGGAGTTGGTGCAGGAGTTGATTGTGGAATTTCTGTATTACGCATTTGTGTTCCCGCAGGACAATCCATATATTTTATTGCTAATTCTTTTGCTTTATCAAGTAAAGCTATATTCCACTCTTTTTCATTTGCTTCAAAAGAAAATACTGTTGTACCATCATATGTATTTCTATTATAAGTTTGTTCTATATTTCTTATAATATCATCATATAGGTTATCAATAAAATCTTCTTTGTCTGTATTATATACATCTATAATTTGATTATATTGCTTTAAAAATAAATCAACACGTTCTTCAGAAGTAAGTGTGAATTCTTTATCTTTTTCTATATCTTTAAATCGTGGGTTATAAACAAATTTACCACTCTTAACTTTTCCATTTATATCATAATATTGTATTGAAACTTCAGTATCTCTATTAAATTTAAAAAAATAATCATCTAATAATCTATAAGGTACTCCTATATTACTATTTAGATAATCAGGTCCAACAGTACTTAATATACTATTAATCCATTCATTACGTGTGTAATTACTAGCTGCTATCATAATACGTAAACCTGGAGGGAAATTGCTAGGTTTTAAAACTTCATTTTCATATTTAAGTAAGAAATCGCTACCGAAATTATTGTTCCAATATCTATATAAAAATACTTCTTTAGCTTTATTTATATCTCCATCTTTAATACTTTGATCATATAGGTTATAAGCGCCGTATTTTTGAGATTGATCTGGGTATTTCTTTTTAATTGCTTCATTCATTGTAAGTAATAAAACAACAGATGTTTCAATAACTTCATTGCTGCATTCAACATTAGGAGGATTAGCAGCTGTTACATCAGGAGGTGAATATAAAGAATATTGGTTTTTACTCGCTACATCAATAGGCACAGCGTCACTAGTATCATTCATTATACCAATAAATGAAGTATTTGTATTTGGATTAACATCCACATCACCTTGATGTCCCTTTTCAGTTAAGTCTTTAAGTTCAGCTTGTGTTTTAGCTCCAAATAAAAATTTTCCTTTATCAGTAAAAATTAACCCACCTCCATCTTCGGATTGAAGGGAGACATCAGTAGGATTTTGAGATGATAAGTAATTATTAGCCATGTTATTTTAAATCGGGTTGAGGTGGATGATTTCCGCTTTGGTTTTGGTTATCATAAAATCCAAAGGTTTGCCCTTCCATTACTAATGATTCTTTTATAGATTGTTCAGTGTAGTTTTTAGCTACATACATTCTTCTATCAATTAATTTTCCATTGTCATATATTGAAGCATACCAAGTATCATATGATATTCTTATATTAAAAGTATAATTAGCTGTTGGAGCAGGTGGTGGAGGTGGTGTAGTAGGAGGTATTGCTGCTGCCACAGGTGATGTAGCAGGAACAGAAGGTGAAGGTGATGGTGCTGGAGGTTCTGGAGTGTAAGGCACTGTATTATTCTGTTCAGTTGTTGTTTGATTAGCAGGTACTCCTATCAATGATTGATTAATAGTATCTTTACTAACTTTTACTACGTTATCTACCTTCGGTTTTGATCTTTCAATAATATTTTTATCAACAGTTTGCCAAATACCAATTGGGTCTAAGTAATAAACTGTTTTAGAATATTGTTCATTAATATTACTAATACTTGGATCTGGACCTCTTAATAAAGGAACAACATAGCCTATATCAGGTAAGCGTACATTACTTTTATATAATGGTTTAGCTTTACCTCTTTTATTATCAGCAACATTGTTTTCAATAATACGGTATATTATCTCTCTAGAAGTAGCATCTACAGCCTCAACAATTCCAAATTGATACGGAGATGAAGGTAACATAGTGTGTAAATTATTACCACTATTATTAGACGAACCGTAGTTAGGTCGTCTTGTAGTACCTGTTACTATAGTATTCTCCTTACCCATTATTTATTTTCAAGTTGCTTTACTTCAACATTATGACCAATATTACTAATTTCTTGGAATAATAATTCTTTATCACGCTCACTTAACATACCATCATCAGTATTTCCACTATTACTATTCATTCCACGTTGAACAATACCCGCCATTTTAATTAAGGCGTCATCATTCTTAATTGCTAATTCCATATATTCCTTTAACAAAGGAACAAGCATCATCGCGTCACCTGGCTCCTGTATCATAGGTTTCAGTTGATCGATTAATGCTTTGATTTCCTTTTCCTTACGGTTGGCATTTTTATATATGTCCTCAAGTAAGCTCGAAAAGGTTTTATCTTTGAATAAAACTTGATTAAAATCCATATTTACGTTTTATATAAATATGAGAGATGTGAAGAGTTAGATCGATAGTGTAATACGTCCATGTTCATAATATTCGTTATATTTCTTAACATATATTACTTTCAATCGCTTGATAATTTTAGTTATCTGAGGGGTTGATGCTTCTGTCATTTCCTTAACGTAGATATATAATGCTTTTTTATTAAATATATCTAAATTTTCGTTTTTACGGAATAACTCTAATATAGCATCAGCTATACGAGCGTCATTAGGTTTAGGAAATAAAACGAATAAATTAACGTCTACATACTTAGCAAATTGCTGAACATATGAGGGTAATTGATCAATTTGAGGATCGTTATTGTTATTAACAATATCAATCAAAATTGTTTTGTCCTCGTCAACTGCTTCAACAGGTGCCTTATCTTTTAGCTTCTTGTAGTTAGCATTATTGTAAAGAATAAGATAACGTTTAGCAATAGTACCAAAGTAACTAAATGCTTTACCCTTATTTTGATTATATAAGTGTAATTTCTCTAATAAAAAGGCCACCACTTCATGCTGTAACTCAGGGATAGTATCCACTTCCGTATAATAAAACTTAAACGTATGGATGATGTTTTCAGCCAGTTTGTGAAACGAGTAGTTAATTTTTTCATTGAATATTTTATTTCTTTCATCTTGATCTTTACATTTTAAATACTCAATGATAGCATCTTCTGTTTCTTGAGTAAAGTAGATGTTAGCCTTTTTAGGTTTGCGTTTACGTACAGTCCCCTTCTTCGTCAATAATACTTCTTCTTCTCCCATGTTTAAATGTTCTTAAGGTAGTGGTTTAACGAATCTTGAATATTTTTTAAATTGCGGAAGAAGAATCCTATCTGATCATCTGATTTGAATGCCTCAGTTAATTCAATAGCGTTAAGTTGTTTATTAGATTCTTCTACAATAGCGGCTACACTATCGATTACAATTTTTTGTTGAGTAGCAATAGCCTCTAATTTAGCTACTTTACTATTTAGATTCCAAATGATGTAGCCAACAACAGTGGCTACCCATAAAATAATTGAAATAATTCCTAATATCATATATTTTTCATTAGTTCAGCTAAAGCTGGGTTGGCCATTGTTTTAAGAGCCTTCTGCTTAACAGCTGAGTTGTTTTTATTTAATTTAAAGTTATTTTCTTTCTTAGGTGTTTCTTGTTTAGGACCTAATAATTTAGGTAACCATTCCTTTTCAAACTCAATTCTAGCCGCCATTAAATCCGCCTGATGTAAGACATATACAAGTGAAGTACGAGGCTTAGTTTCAGGTGTAAAACCCATTAAGTAAGCCTTATTTGATTCATCATATAGTCCATCATGAGTTCTAATAGCTATCATTTCGTTTTTAGTAGGTATAATACCATTACTAAGTAACAAATGTAAACCACGATCAGGGACAGTCATATACTCTAAACGATCGTTAAACATATAAGTTTCATTTAGTTTATCTCGTCTCCATTGATCTGTCTGTTCAATGTACGCGGCGTTTTCCTCATCTCCAAACTTACCTAAGTCATGATTGATAGCTGAGAATACTAGTTCCTCAGTTGTATAAGTGTCTATCATTCCGAACTCATGCCATAGCGTGTTAAATGCTAAAGCAGCGGCAACTACTCTATTTACGTGGTCGACATAACCACCTGGGAAGCAATTATGATATTGAGACTTATGAGACGCAGGCATCATAATGAAACGTTCCTCATGTTTAGTATAAAACTCAAGTAATAGTTGTTTACGTGGTTCTGAGATATATAGTTCTATATTAGATAGAAATTTATCCCAATTGTCTTTAATTTGTTCTGGTGTTAACATAACTTTGATTATTTATTTTTTATTCTTCAGAATTGATTAATGTTCTAATTTCCTCAACTTTGTCTTTCATTTGACTAAGCATTTCCTTAGCATCTAAAATATTAAATGTAGGATCGGAAAATCTAGCTCCGAACCCAACTAACATATTATCAAGTTGATCTAATTTTCTTTCTACGGGTTGTTTATATCTCATAAGTATGATTTTATGATACCAATTAATTCAGGTATCGTGTTAAATGTACGTAATGTTTCACTCGTATCCAACTTCGTTCCAGGAACAATGATGAATACTTCTCTATCTTTCTCTATGAACACCATCGGGTAACGATCGGTTCTAAACTTTTTTTCTATTTCATCCGAAAACTCGGATTGTTGGTTAGCATCAATGTCGACATAGGATATTCCGCAACTGTCTAATTCACTCTTCAACCATGTGCAATAATCACAGTCACTTAACGTTAATAACCTTACTCCTACTTCTCCATTCATTCCTCTATTACTCATTCTAATTAATTTAGTGCTCTAAAAAAATATGGAAAAAATCCTGGGATTCCAAACTCTTAATTGAGGTCATCCAAACTTCTCCATCGGCCTTTACCGGGGTTTTAACGGGGCAAGTGCTGTTATATAAATATATATGAACCATAGGAGTTAGCCGTTTAAAGTGGGGTTAAGTCGGTTTTAATGACAAACTCCCAACCCATATAGCAGGGTTAGGAGTCATAGTAAAAGCAACGAACCTGTATTATTTAGTTATATATTTAACCAATTCTTTATTTAACATCATTAATTTAAATTTGTTCGGATTACTATTGTAAATAGATTTCACCATATTGTAACAAACGTCAGTTGCGAATATTTTTTCTGTTACAATTTTACTGATACGTTCAGTTAATGGTTTTTCAACCGCATTATCCTTAGCATAGAACTCTAAATAGTTAGCAACCCTAGTACCTAATGTAGCGGCAATATCTGCTCTATAATTCTTATCTTTACCCACTAGGCTCTTAAGTGTATTCATAACATATGTTTCATCTTGGCTCATGATGTTTTCAGGTGAAATCATCTTATCCAATTTATTATTAATGAACATAGTAAATAAAGTACTAAACTCACTACCAACACTACCTTCTCCAATCATTTGAATTAATGGTAATGACTCTTCAAACGATTTAAGTGAACTAATACTGTTAAAGAACATACTAACACTTCTACTGTTAACTTCTTTAGTGACTAATTCTGGATGCATCAGCATAAAGTTAATACAACGACCATCTAACTTAGCTTGTTCAGCCCACTTACCCCAACATTTAAGATCAAACTTTAAGTTAACACTAATAAATCTTGTTTTCTGAGCGTTATCAATACTATTAACTAAATAGTCTCCATTATCAGGATTAGCGGTTAATATGATATGCCAATCTTTAGGTAACTTCCAACTAATATATTGTTGACGGTCAATTAACTCCATTACAGCTTGAATGAATCTCATATCAGCTCTATTCCAGTCATCCAATAATAGAATACCACCATTTGTTTTACCACTAATCCATTCAGGTGGACAGTAACTCATACGATTCAAACCTGTAGCCTCATAACCTTTCTTACGATAGTCCTCAACTGAGTTCTCATCAACCCATTCACTCAATTTTTTATCCTTCATTTCAAATTGACGAATTGGAAAACCTACTAAGTCACCTATTTCCTCAATTTGAGCTAAGTTTAACTTAACGAAATTCAAACCTAATTCGTCTGCTAATTGGACGATAGAAGATGTTTTACCAATACCACTATCACCTATAACTTCGGTTGATACCATTGGTTTATTGTTTTCTTGTAGATAACGATTGTTATCAATAATGTGTTTCAAAAAGTCCTTTAATTCGTGGACATTTAATGATACGGTTGCGTTTTGTTTTTTACTTGTCTTTGCCATTTTTTTACTTTTTATTTATAACTAAATTTAATTTATCTACCAAGGTCATATTTCATTTTATCCCAAGGATAAGGAAGTGGATTATAACTCATTGTGTCTGATTCATCATCAACATATAAATTCTGTTCACGAGTATTATCTAATCTTTTTTCCTCATAATGAAACCGAACACGTTGACCACCTTCAATATTACTAAACACAGCGAATCTTAGTCCTGGACATTCATTCATTAAGTAATTTACTTGTTGAGCAATATCTGGGTTTTCAAAATTAGCATTGTTTAATAATGTTAATGCTATTCTAATATTATCTACATCCCAACTTGTAAGCATATTCTTCAAGTTGTAAATTTGATCTTGATCTAAGTCGTGTATATTTTCCATTATGATTTAATTTGAACTTTAGCACCTGGTAAATCTTCATTAATACTTCTTCCTGAACAATGAACCCATAAAGTAGGCTTACATGGTATAGTGCTAACTGAACATTCACCATCAGTTAAGTAAATTAAGTTTTGGAATCTATCTTTATGTTCCCATAAGTAATCTAATACTGGTTCATAACTTGTACCTCCTCTACCTGATGCTTTATAATCATCACTAAACTGTCCTTTATACTCATAAACATTTCCTATTTGAGCATCACATTCAATAACAGTTATTTCAGTACCTGTTTTATATATGTGATGAATTTCACTTAAAAATTCTCTTAAATCATCATTTGAAACTGAACCTGAAGTATCAATAGCAACTAATGTATTTTTTCTTTGTTTAATTTTAAGAGCTGGGTTACCATAGAAACGTTTATTTGGTTTACGTCTTGTTTTTTTAGTAAATACTTTACTAGCCATACCATTGAAACGTCTTAAATAAGCTCTCCAATCGATAACAGCTTCTTCACTCACATATAAACTATCAATTAATTCTTTTAACTCACCTGGTATATGTCCTCTTTGTTTTTGTACTTGGTTAGCAGTATCTTTTAATTGATGTTCAATTTGTTTCTCCATCAATTTCTTTTCTGCTTCATCCATATTCTCATATTGTTTCCAAAACTCATGAGACGCTTTAACAGTTACTTTAGTACCGTCTCCTAAAGTTATTTCTCTAGGCTCGCCATCACCATTAGCTGCTTTAGCAGCATCTAAAAACTTAGCAACATCACCATCTGGATTTTGTTCTGCTTCCTTTTTAATTAGTTCATAATATTTTCTAGTACCTGCTTTAACAGGTAATTTCAATTCAGCCCAAGGTGCTTTATCAATTTCTAAACCATCCCATGTTTTATCTTTATACTCGTCTTGAATGTATTGATTAATTTCTAAATCAGCAGCTACATTCAATAATGTTTTGTCTTCATACTCATCAAACATTTGTAAGTGTTTAAATGCAATATGTAACAATTCATGTTTTAAAACAGCTACTTTACAACCATCACCTAATGTCTCCCAAAATTTAGGACTGACAACTAATTTAGTGTTAATACCATCTTTAGCTACACAAGCGGTAGCAACAGAATCACTTAATTCTTTATTTAAACCGATTAGGAACAATCCATAAAACGGTTCACGAAACATTAATGTCTTGGAGTGTTTGGCTATATCGCCATGTATATTATCTATCATATGCTTTTATTTTTCTATTAAATTTACTTCTTGAACCTCGGTTGAAAAAACAATATCAACTAATTGTTCAGCGGCTGAATTGTTCAATTTAAATTCACGGTTAATATTATCTAATAAGAATTTCTTAACAATAGCACCTTCTTTTCCTGTTTTAAAATTCTTTCTCAACCCAGTACCAAACGTTTTCCAATCACGTTCCCAATATATACCTTTTGTTTTAAGTAGTTTTAATAACGCTTTTAAGTTGGTATTATTATTAGTATAATAACTTGGTCTGAATCTAGTTTGATAAATTAATTCATTCAGTAGGAACGAAATTGATAATATTGTACTTTGATTAAGTACTAAATTAGACATCATTTCAAAACCTAATTTAACATTAGAATCATCTTTACTAAACAACATATCACGAAGTGTTTGTAAATATTCCTCATCAAGTTCAATTCCTTCTTTATTTAACTCAACAAACAAATCTTCATCAAATACAATTTTCTTTTTTCCACTTATAATATCACTTACATTATCAACAATAACATTAAGTAAGTCAATTAGTTTTTGTTCTCTATAAACACAAAGTAAAGTACCTTTAGTTGTGTGAGTATTATCTTTAAATAATTGTTCTAAAGTACTATCCTTAAACATATCCTTCCAACCACTCTTATCTTTTTCTACAAGCCAATAGTTGTTTCTATCCTTATATGAGTTGAATTGTTTTATACAATTCTCCCAATTACCTCCATCACCCCAAAGTCTATGACTACTTATTGCATGATATTCATTTACAAAATAATGTTCATCATAATCTAATTTCTTAATTAAGTCTAAAAACATACCTTTATTCATTATGAATATATTAGCCATTTTAGCTCTAGATGTTTTCTTTAGATTTTTCTCCTTAATAAACTCCTTTAATTTAAAACGAGGTATATCACTTGCCTTAGTAGCATAAATAATATCTTTACCTCCAATTTGAATTGGATCTGATTTAGTAATTATTTTAAGTGCTTTCTGTAGTTGGATACTATCTTTCTCATTAATGAATGAAGTATTATCACTCCAGTATCCTGCTTGTCTAAATCCTTGAATCGTTTTCCCACTTTTATAATATTGGGTAAATCTTATTTTAGTAATACTGTTTAACATAATTTATATTTTAAAAAGTGCAATTAATAATGCGACACAAGCTATTCCTAATAATATAGCAATTGGAATCCATAACGGTGAAGTAACCCACCACCAAGACCAATCAATAAAACCTGCTAATTTAAGGGTCATGAATATTAAAAACAATACTGTTGTAAACCCTAATCCATTTGATGATTTATTATCACTCATATTTTTATTTTTTAATCTGTTATAATTACACTTAATACATTTTCAACTATCATTTTACCCAACCATCCTTTAGTACTTTCATCCTCTCTTAAAGCAGTTTTTGCTTTACGTTCACTTGAAGCTATTACATGAGAATCTCCTATTGGATATCCTGCTTTATTGTAACATTCAATAATGTATAAATTCATTTTTTTCATATAGTTTAATTTAGTTAGTTAATTGAGGTTAGAATTATTCTTCATCACCTCCATTTTCATAACAACGTTCACACATTCCATTAATGGACATTCCTGAACCTGTGGAGTCACAATTACGTCCACAATACTTACAACTCACATAACCGTAAAGGTTTTTAATCATTCTAATCATAACTTATATATTTTAATTTTATTATTCTTCGTCTTCTGTTTCTACAATTGAACCGTAGTAAATGTAATCGTTTTGTAAATCGTAACTGAATTGTTGATCAACATTACCATTTCTATTCTTAATAAAGTTCATATATGTACCTCCTCCGTCACGGTCACTTCTTCTTCTCATTTCCATCATTGCATCGGTCATATGTTTCAATTTATTTGAACCTACAAACTCACCTGATTTAGTAACTTGTTGAATTAACAAATATGAAGTGTAAGCATTTGAGTCATTTTCACCTTTATTATTCTTAACACATAAATCAACTAACCATGATTCAGCTTG
>Ga0222712_10000694_pt1 | contig 43345 bp, 42 predicted proteins | sample C33_657DmetaG_FD_165043 | JGI IMG/M metagenome (GOLD analysis project Ga0222712, IMG submission 165043) | Estuarine water microbial communities from San Francisco Bay, California, United States - C33_657D | ecosystem: Environmental > Aquatic > Marine > Unclassified | place: USA: California... | reverse complement strand
CAGACCATGTGACTATAGGCTGGGATGGAATCTATAAGAATGAGCCACAGCCAAGTGGAGTCTATAGTTTCTCTGCCGAAGTAGAATACCTCAATGGAGAGAAACGAACTAAAAAAGGAAGTATTACGTTAATTAGATGATGAAAAAAATAGCAATTATATTAATAGCATTAGTATCTTGGGCTCACATAGTGGCCCAGGACCCTCATTTCAGTATATTCTACGGAGTGCCGATAGGGATCAATCCAGCATATACAGGAAATTTTAATGGTAATTTCAGAGTTAGTGCTCAATATAGAGATCAATGGAATTCTATATTATCTAACGAAAGCATAGCGGCTTATAGAACGTTTGTCGGAAGCTTAGAAGCCCGCACCAACAAAGGTATTGATGAGAATGATTTTGTAGGTATGGGTATCTATGGTATGCGTGATGTAGCTGGCCAGAGTAGACTGTCTAATACAAAAGTGGGTCTTTCTGCCTCTTATCGAAAGGCTTTAGATCAATACGGAGATCACTTTATAGCGATAGGAGGGCAGGTTGCATTTCATCAAAGCACAATAGATTTATCAAACCTTACGTGGGGAAATCAATGGAATGGTACGCGATATGATGGTGGAATCATTGGAGAATCTGGCAGGTTGGATGACAATCTTATTTTTTATGATTTTAGTACGGGTATCTCATGGGGTTACAATGTATATAATACGCGAAAAAGATTCTCTGCAGGTCTGGGACTTTTACATATTAATCAACCAAAAGCAAGTTTCTTTAGAAATCCATCAGGCACCACAGCTGACGGTGCTTTAATTATACCTATGCGTATTAACTTTAATTCTGCTGCAGCTTTTGAAATGGGACAATCATTAGACTTGATACCAAAGGTATTGGTTATGAAGCAGGGCGCTAGTTTGGAAACTATGTTTGGATCTGATGTTCGATTAATTCTAGATCCTAGTGATCCTTTAAGTAATTCAGTTTATCTGGGCGTTATGTCCAGAGTGGTAGGAGGGGATCCAGATCAAGTACTAAATAGTGGGTCTTTAAATTTCGAATCATTTGTTCTTACTACCCGAATGGATTATAATAACTTCGAAATTGGTGCAGCATATGATTTGAACGTTTCTGATCTTAAACGTGCTTCTAAATACCAGGGAGGTTTTGAATTGTATATGAACTATGTATTTAGCATAAAGCATAGTAAACAAAGAAAGATGTTCTGTCCTAAATTTTAGTGACATTGTATCGCCTTAGAATTCGATTAGTTTTAAGCCTTATTTTTTTGGCAAGCAGTTTGTCTGCTAGTCGTATTTTATTGCCAATGGATAAGATTCAAAAGAATCATTTGAAGTCCTATGGAATTGCTTACTGGGTATTAGATAAAAATTTACAAGTCGAATGGCTTCTAAACTATAGAGGCGGAAGTTTCTCTTTTCCATTTACTGAAAGTATAGAAAAGGAGTGTATCATACGCGGTGTAAGCTATGAGCTTATTTCAGAAGGAGATTATGCTGATATTGTAGCTGATATAGCTCGGAATGATGTCAATCAAGAAGTAATTAAACTGGAAGTTTCTCCAAAGGTTGCGATATACTCTCCAAAGACTAAATTGCCATGGGATGATGCGGTGACTATGGTATTGACTTATGCAGAAATTCCTTACGAAGTAATCTATGATCAAGAAATTTTATCTGATAAATTACCTAAGTATAATTGGCTTCATCTTCATCACGAAGATTTCACTGGTCAATATGGAAAATTTTATGGAGCATATCATACAGCTGAATGGTATCAAAAGGACCAAGAGAATATGGAATCTATTGCCAAGGAATTTGGATTTGATAAGGTATCAAAAATGAAATTAGCTGTTACCAAGCGAATTAAGGAATTCGTAATAGGAGGAGGATTTCTATTTGCTATGTGTTCCGCTACAGATTCATACGACATTGCCTTAGCTGCCGAAGAAACCGATATCTGTGAGTCCGTTTTTGACTATGATCCATTAGATCCTAATTATGCCAATAAATTAGATTTTTCAAAGAGTTTGGCGTTTCAAAATTTCCAATTGTACACGAATCCTATGATTTATGAATATTCTAACATAGACCGAAACCCTGCCATGGGTGATCCAAATATAGATGAATCGGAGGATTATTTTCTCTTATTTGAATTCTCGGCTAAGTGGGATCATATTCCCACCATTTTGACTCAGAATCACGAACGCATCATTAAAGGCTTTATGGGTCAGACAACTGCGTTTAAGAAGAATTTAATTAAGAATGATGTTATTGTTTTAGCTGACAATAAAAGCGTTAACGAAGCACGATATATACATGGTACGAAAGGAAAAGGCATGTGGACTTTTTATGGCGGTCACGATCCAGAAGACTATCAGCACTATGTCTATGACCCTAAGACGGATCTTAATCTACACCCAAATTCACCCGGATATAGACTTATTTTGAATAATGTTCTTTTTCCAGCAGCTAAGAAGAAGAAGCAAAAAACTTAATTATTAGTTCTTGGATAAACTTATAAGCGAAAAACTAATTAATCAATTAGAAGGATTAACTACCCAGAGTTCGGAGAAAGTAGATTTTTTATTTGAAGAGGTTCATGATGCCGTCTTCAAAAACACGAACTGTCTCGCGTGCGCGAATTGCTGTAAAAATTATAGCCCAATCATAGAGCCAGAAGAGATACCAATCATAGCCAAGGCATTAGACATAGGGCCTAGTCAACTTTTTCAAGATTATATCGAAATGGATGAGGACGGAGACTTTGTGTTTAAATCTCAGCCTTGCCCTATGCTAAATTTAGAGGATAACAAGTGCAGAATATATGAGAATAGACCTCAAGCTTGCCAAGGCTATCCGCATACGAATATGAAAGAAATGAAAAACCATCTCGATCTTTTAGAAAAAAACATAGAAATTTGTCCTGCGGCAGAGGAAATAGTGAGTCGTATAATTAAACAATTAAACAATGTCAAAACTTAAAGCCATAATTCCAGTAGCTGGCGCAGGTACTAGACTGCGGCCATTTACTTATACGCAGCCGAAAGCTTTGATACCTATTGCGGGCAAGCCCATTATATCTTATATCATTGATGACTTAAAGAGTCATGGGGTAAGCGAATTTCTTTTTATCGTAGGTTATTTTGGTGAAAAAATAGTAGACTATGTAAAGGAAAATTATGCGGATTTAAGAACAGAGTTTGTTTTTCAGGCCAAGCGAGAAGGAATTGGACAGGCGGTCTTTCTCGTCAAGGAATTCGTTCATCCAGAGGACGATTTAATCATAGTACTAGGCGATAGTTTGATTGATATTAGCAAGGAGTTTTACCTATCTAAAATGTCAAGCATAGCTATAAAAAAAGTCAAAGACCCTAGTAATTTTGGCGTTGTAGAATTAGGCGATAATGGTCAAATCATACGCTTTGTAGAGAAGCCAAAAATGCCAAAATCTAATTTGGCTCTGACAGGCCTATATAAAATAGTCGACACAGAAATTTTATTCAGTATTCTAGAAAAATATGCTAAAGATGGTATGCGCACGGAAGGGGAGTTTCAATTAACTGATGTGCTGAATGAAATGCTTAAACAAGGTGTAGAATTTGATTTAGTGACCGCAGATCACTGGTTAGATGTAGGAAATGGAGAGGTGCTTTTAAATTCCAACTCACTACTTCTTAAAAAGTATGGGGGGTTTATAGCTCCTACCGCTAGAATCGAGAATTCAGTAATAGTGGAGCCTGTTTATATTGCTGATAATTGTGAAATCATCAATGCTATTGTCGGCCCAGACGTTTCTTTAGGAGTCAATACGCGAATAGAAAACTCAATTATTACTAATGGAATCATAGGCAGTTTTTCTAAACTAGACACTATGAAATTATCTGAATTTGTGATAGGCAGCGACTCCTCTCTGAAGGGAGCTTCTCAAACCATTACGGTTGGAGATAATACGGAAATTGATTTTAGTAGATAAGGTAGAGAATCCTTAATAATCTTCTCTTAAGACCATTAGAACAGAAGCCTGTGAAAGTATTAAGTATTTTTGATTATTAAACTGGATTTCGTAGGTATGCTTCTGAAGAAATACAGCTAAGTCTCCAATTTGAATTTGCAATGGAATGTACTTAATCATATCTGTGGAAGGTTTCCACGGTTCATCTGGCTCTATATTGGGGATTGGATATCCAGGACCTACTTTAATGACATACCCCGATTGAATGTTTTCTTTTTCTTCAACCCCGGGAGGTAATATCAATCCAGATTTAGTTTTATGGTCGAACGTAGCTGGCTTTATCAAAATACGGTCTCCAATGACGACGATTTTCTCAATGTCTTTAGTGTTTAAATTCATCATGATATCTCAGTCATATTAAAAGGCGAATATTATAGACCATCTGAATTTCAGATTGTGTTTATGTTAGATAAAAAAGAAAATATAGGGCTAAGGCTAACCAATAGTTCTCAGAGAGAAGCTTATTTTTTATAAGTTTCCTCTTCTTCTATTTCCTTCATGCCTTCTTCTATCTCTCCTTTGATGTTAGCTTTAGCATTATTAAATTCCTTGATCCCCTTGCCTACACCGCGCATAAGTTCGGGAATTTTTTTGCCACCAAAAAGTAATAAAATAGCAAAAAGTATGATAATCCATTCCCAGCCTCCAGGCATTCCAATTAAGTACATATCGTTTAATTAATAGTGAATAATGAAAAAGTTGATAATATTTTTGTATTCAATCTTCTGCGCAAATTTAGTTCGTTTTTTGGTAAAACGGCATTTTAACTACTTTCGCCTTGATAGAATTTTCTCGTATTTTGATATAAATCTCTGTGTCTAGCTTATTATGCGGAATATCAATGTAGGCCAATCCAATAGAAACATCCAGAGAAGGTGTTTGTGAGCCAGAAGTTACAATCCCTATTTTATTTCCACTAGCATCTATTACTTCGTAATCATGTCTAGGGATACCGCGGTCTATCATTTGAATTCCTACTAGCTTTCGCTTAGTACCATTTTCTTTTAGGTCTTTGGCAAACTGATCTCCTACGAATGATTTAGTAAATTTGGTAATCCAGCCTAATCCAGCCTCTATGGGGTTGGTCGTATCATTTATATCATTACCATAAAGGCAGAAGCCCATCTCAAGCCTCAGTGTATCGCGAGCCCCGAGTCCAATAGGTTGTATTCCGAACTCAGCCCCTGCTTCGATGATTTTATTCCAAACAGTTACAGCACTTTCATTAGGCACATATAATTCAAATCCTCCAGCACCAGTATAGCCAGTAGCGGAGAGGATGACGTCTTTGCAGCCTGCAAAATCACCCTGAGAAAAATGATAGTATGATATTTCAGATAGATTGACAGAAGTCAGTTTCTGTAAAGTAGCTGTGGCCTTTGGCCCTTGCACTGCTAGTAGTGAGGTTGCATCAGAGATATTCGTCATCTTCACACCGAATTCATTGTGAGTAGAAATCCAATTCCAATCCTTATCAATATTAGACGCATTGACAACCAGCATATACTTGTGGTCTGCTATTTTATATACTAAAAGGTCATCTACTATTCCGCCTTTGTCATTTGGCAGACAAGAATATTGGGCCTGTCCATCTATGAGTTTGGCTGCATCATTGGATGTTACTTTCTGTATTAAATCTAAGGCCTTTTCTCCTTCTAGGATAAATTCGCCCATGTGGCTCACATCAAACATACCAACAGAATTTCTAACTTGGTGATGCTCCTCTTTAATGCCTTTATAAGAAATAGGCATATTATATCCTGCAAATTCTGCCATCTTAGCACCAAGAGCTATATGGGTTTCGGTAAGGGGTGTGTTTTTCATTAAAATGTGAATTTATTTTTATTGATAAATTTATGTAATTGTTATATACAAGAATTTTGACAAAATTATATATTATAACGTGGGTTTGTAAACATTTTTATCTTTTTCAAATACATTTGACTCAAACCAATGGTTATAAATGGACTTTTAGTCAATTAACAATTTGAACCACATAGACACTGCCGAAATTTATCTGCGACTAAAGCATCTAACACATCCAATTCAAGTAAGATTTAGAAACCCAAGTATACTTTTTTAATATTGGCAAAAATTATTTCATTTCTTTGTGTTTATTGTACATCATTTGGCACACTTTATCCATCGCTTTAAAAATTGAAGTGTCAAAACAGGAAGCAATTGAAATGCTAGTTAACAATTCAATAGCTGTGTATAAATTGGCGTTATCTTGACGTCTAATACGTTCAATAAAATTTATTTTATTACTTCCTTTTGGGGAATTCGAAACAATTACTTCTTCTGTCTTGGCATCTATTGCAAATAATATGTTCATATTCTTCTCTTTTATAAGGTTTTTAATGTAAATGACATCTTCCATTTGAATTAGTTGTCCTCTTTTTGCATCTTTTACCTTTATTTGTAGTTCCAGTGCATTGACTTGATGTGCCTGAAGACTTCTTAGTTACAGAATTAAATTGTGGAGACTGGTTAATATTTGATTTTCTGTCACAGCAATTGTCTCCTACTTTATTATTGTGTATCTTACAATAACAGCTATTTGATTTACTTCTGTTGCATTTTAGACATAGTAATTGAATATTTGAGGCGTCACCGCTTCCACCGCATGAATATGGCATAATATGGTCATATTCTATGTTTTCAAAACTGCCGCAGCATTGGCATTTACCTCCGTCTCTTGTATAAACAATACTTTTAGTTCTTTTTGCAATATTTCTGCTTTGAGAAAAACAGCAAAAACCGAATAAAAGTAGGGTTAAGATTAAAGATAATTTTTTCATTGTAATTTGGTTTAATGTATTTATGTCATAAAGTATATTGACACATTGAGGTTGGTTCTGTAATTGGATTAAGCAAAATTATCTGGTTTTACCTGTGAAATTAGCCCCTCCTAAGAGATTATGTCTATTATACATTTTCAGGGGCTGCTTTTATGAGCGCATTAGATACATATTCTTCATTTAATTTGCCCAATACCATTAATACAATCTCTTCATTTAAAGTACAACCACTTTGCACATCAGATAAAAACTGCTATTTACTAGTCTTTCATTTATATTTACAAACAAAAATAGGCGTTATTAAATAAGTTTTGGGTTATAAATTTTGAATATTTGAGTTTTAAGTTTTGATTATCTTTTTTTTCTTTTTTCTTTTTCTCTTCGTTTACAGTTATGTCGTTTTTCCTGCATCTCTACATTATTTTAATTCTAAGAAATTCAAAAAAGAAGAGAATCAAAACAGGAGTCTAATAATTTTAATTTCAGCTTTTAACGAAGAACTTAATATTGCCAATACCATTAATGCCATATTCTCAAGCAGCACGTCTCAAGCAGTAATCAAAGTAATTATAGGCGATGATGGGAGTAGTGATAATACAAGGAAGATTATTCATAATTTAGCGAAACAGTTTCCAAATATAGAATTAGAAGAGTTTTCAAGGATGGGGAAACCAAACATTCTCAATAAGCTAGTAGAAAAATATCGATTGAATTCTAAAGATAATCACCTTGTATTTATGGATGCCAATATTAGTTTGGATAAAAATTGCTTGGAAAACTTGATTGAGATGTTATGCTATAATCAAGTAGGAATGGTAGGGGCGTCTGTAATGCCCATGAATGATGAAGATAATGTAGAATCTCAATATATTCTTAGAGAAAACAGAATCAAAGTACAAGAAAGTAGGTCCACTGGCTATGCTATAGGTGTTTTCGGAGCTTGTTTTGCGATGAAAGGGGAGTATTTCGCTGCCATTCCCTCTCATTTTATAACCGATGATCTCTATCTTACTATGAGTACAATAGCGCAGCGGAAATATGTATTATACTCAGACGAGGCCAAGGCATATGAAGCTATGCATGCCGATGTAGAAAATGAGTTTAAAAGGAAAAAACGTTACGCGGCAGGTAATTTTCAAATTTTATTTCATTTTATGAGTCTTTTAAATCCATTTAAAACTTCGCTCGGATTTTTGTATTCTTATTTTTTTCACAAAATTATTCGCTGGCTGTCTCCTGTTGTATTATTCATTTTCTGGGGAATAAGTTTTTTTAACCTTTTTGAGCAATATTCGAGAATATTAATGCTAGTAGGAATGGGGCTTTGCTTATTTTTGTATTTCAATTATTTACTGACCAAATGGAAGGTAAAGCTAATAGGATATAGATTGTATTATTTTTTAAGTATGAATCTAGCTATCCTGCTGGGATTTTTAAATTATTTAAAAGGTATCAAGTCAAATGTCTGGGAAAGAAGTGATAGAATATAAAATGAATACAATAGAGGAAGCTCTTCTAGATATTCAGAAAGGTAATGTAGTCATAGTAGTAGATGATGAAAATAGAGAAAATGAAGGCGACTTTATAGCTGCAGCAGAATTTGCTACACCTGAGTTGGTAAATTTTATGGCTACATATGGGCGAGGACTCATCTGCACGCCATTGACCGAAAAGCGCTGTGACGAGTTGGACTTAGAACTTATGGTGGGAAAAAATACGGTCATGCATGAAACTCAATTCACCGTATCTATTGATCTCAAAGGTGATGGCTGTACTACGGGGATCTCAGTACATGATAGGTCAAAAACAATCTTGGCGCTAGTTCATCCCGATACTAAGCCAAAAGATTTAGGTCGACCTGGACATATATTTCCTTTAAGAGCCAGAGATGGTGGGGTATTGAGGCGAGCAGGTCATACAGAAGCCGCAGTGGATATGGCGCGATTAGCTGGAGCTTATCCTGCTGGCGTGCTGGTAGAGATTCTTAATGAAGATGGCTCTATGGCTCGTCTGCCGCAATTGATAGAGATAGCTAGAAAGCATGATCTGAAAATTGTATCTATTGAAGACTTGATTGAGTATAGATTGAAACATGATAGTCTCGTGAAATTAGAAGAAGTAGTCGATATGCCTACGAAGTATGGCCAGTTTAAATTGCATGCTTTTTCTCAAAATACAAGTCCTGATATACATCTAGCTCTAGTCAAAGGAGATTGGGAGGCAGGTGATTCAGTCATGGTTAGAGTTCACTCTAGCTGTGCTACAGGAGACATTCTGAATTCACTCCGCTGCGACTGTGGTGACCAACTTCATCTGGCGATGCAGATGGTAGAAAAAGAGGGAAAGGGCGTAGTGCTTTACATGCAGCAAGAAGGCAGAGGGATAGGACTGCTAAATAAATTGAAAGCATACAAACTACAGGAAGAGGGACGCGATACAGTAGAAGCGAACTTAGAGTTAGGATTTAAAATGGATGAGCGGGATTATGGACTAGGAGCTCAAATATTAAGAAGTTTAAATGTTCAGAAAATCCGATTGATAAGTAATAATCCTAAAAAGCGCGTAGGCCTTATCGGCTATGGATTAGAGATTGTAGATAACATCTCGATTGAAGTGACTCCTAACTCAGAAAATCAAAAATATTTAGAAACAAAAAGAGATAAAATGGGTCATACTATTTTGAAGTAGTAACGCTTAGAATATCTTTTATAAGCGCTTGTCCTTTGTATACAAACCCTGTATAAACTTGGATGAGTTCACAACCAAGATTGAGCTTTTCACACGCTGATTGAGCATTATCTATTCCCCCTACGCCTATCAGTTTTAAACTAGCATCCTTCCTTCGCAGATAAGCTAGAACTGCATTGGCCTTATTAGCAATTGGTCTGCCGCTGATGCCACCCATTTTCTCTTTATAGGCAAATACTTTATTATGGTTCAAAACTTCATAATCTATCGTAGTATTGGACACTATAAGGGCATCTATGCGCATACTATGGTAGACTGCAATAATATCATCCAATTGTCCTTCGGTAAGGTCGGGAGCTATTTTGAGATATATAGGCTTAGATAGGACTTGACTTTTTCTATGATTTTGCAGTAATTCAAATATTTTTATCAAGGTTTCTTTATCCTGCAGAGCTCTTAAATTGGGGGTATTGGGTGAACTGACATTCACTACAAAGTAATCTACGTAGTCATACATGGGAATAAAGCATTTGAGATAATCTAAGTGGGCCTCTTCATTCGGCGTCCATTTATTCTTTCCTATATTGCCTCCTATGATATATTCTGGCTTCTGAAACCGTTTTAAATTCTCTACTACTTTTTCTACTCCTAGATTGTTAAAGCCCATTCTATTCATCAGCGCTTCGTCTTCTTTTAGCCGAAATAGTCTAGGTTTCGGATTTCCATCTTGTGGCTCGGGAGTTACCGTGCCTATTTCCACAAAACCAAAACCTAATTTATGCAATAGATCCACATATTCTGCATTTTTATCAAATCCAGCAGCCATTCCCAGTTTATTTTTAAACTTTATTCCTGTGAAATTTACGGGTTCGACAAAGCTAAAAGTTAGAATTTTATTTAAAACTGGAATGCTTAAGACAAGACGTATACCCTGCATAGCTAGCTTATGAGCAATTTCAGGAGGGAAAAGAAACAAGATAAATTTAAAAAAGGAGTACATAAAGAAATTTAGTGTCAAAGTTACAAAAGTCATTTTTTTTTCTGACTTATAGAAAAATAATTAATTTAGCGTCAAAATTTATCAGAGATAGTGACGGTTTTCGGTTCAAAAGCAAATAGCGGTCTAACAGATGAGGAATTGATAAGTAAATATCGATTCTCACATGACAATTCTTATTTAGGAGAATTGTTTCTCAGGTATTTACCATATGTATTTGGTGTGGCTCTTGGAGTTTTAAAAAATCAAAAGGACGCGGAAGATCTGACCATGACAGTTTTTTACAAGATAGCCTCGGATCTAAAACGGATAGAGGTAAAAGATTTTTCTTCGTGGCTATATCAACTGACAAAGAATCTATGTATAGTAGAATCTAAAAAGAAAAGAGCAGACACCAATGATTCTAAGAATATTCTGTTGGATGAATTGGCGAGCAAGGATGATAATAATCTTTTTATAAATGCGGTGGAGAGCAAAGAGCTAAAAATTAATGCTAACAACCTAAGGCTTGGAATCAATACGCTCAACGAGAGCCAAAAAGTATGTATCGATTTATTTTATATGCAAAATAAGTCCTATCTAGAAGTAGCTGAGGCTACAGGATTCACATTAAATCAAGTGAAGACGAATATTCAAAACGGGAAGCGCTTATTAAAAACATATTTAGAAAATAGAGGATTATAAAAATCTTTTAACAATCAGATGAATATAGAAAGAAAGTTTAAAATGTTTTCCACGAAGGAGTGGATTCAATATTTGCAATATAAACTATCTCCAGAGAGAGAGAAGGAATTGGAAGTCCAATCAGCTAAAGATGAGTTTTTAAAAGAAGCTATAGATACCATAGGAGACAAAGAAAATAGAGCCATATCCTATCAGTCCGTCTCATTTTTGATTAATGAGGTAGAACACTACACAGGTGTATCTGAATCAAAAATTTCTAGAGTCAAAGAACGAGCTGATTACGACACTTCTGCTCCTATAGACTGGAAGATGATAGGGTTAGTGGGTGCAGGTGTCTTGCTAATTGCTCTTATAATCTATGGTGTTTTTTCGTTGGCCACTAATTTAAGTAATAGTCCAGAACAAGAGCAGACTATGATAGAGGCTGAATCTGTATCGAGTATTCAGTCATATGCAGATTCTTCTAGCCTGCCTATGGAGACCCTGCCAAACGCCTCTAGCGGCTCCATAATTGATACGGCTTCTACTAGATCAGCAGTGAAAGCCAATCCATCTGCTGCTGTGTCTAAACCTACTGTAAGCAATAGTGTACAGAGTAACAATAATACTCCTACAAGAGTAGTTAATGCAAGTTCTAGTAATTCAAGTGGAGCTGGTCAAAAAGAACGAGAACTATTTAACCAAGCACAGGAAATATATAAACAAGGCAATAGAGAAGGAGCTAGAAGAATTTTACGTGAATTGAAAAGCTATGATAATCCTATGAAATCGCAAGCAGAGACTATATTGAAAAATATGGGAAACTAGGTCTTATGAGAGACGCTCGAACTTATAAAGCAGTGTCAGTATGGTTAGCCATAGGCTGCATTTTAGTTCTTATTCAAATTCTTATTGGGGGTATCACACGATTGACAGATTCGGGTCTATCGATCACAGAGTGGTCTGTCATCAAAGGCACTCTGCCGCCGCTGAACGAGGCTGAGTGGCAAGTATCATTCGAAAAGTATAAAGTCTTTGCTAAAAAACAATATGAATCGATTCATAGAGATATGAGTTTAAGTGAGTTTAAGGTCATATTCTTTTGGGAATATTTCCATAGACTCTGGGCTAGAATGATGGGTTTTGTATTTATCATCCCATTTATCTATTTTCTGCTACGAAAAAAACTATCAACCAAATTAATCCGCAGGTTAGGTGTAGTTATACTTCTAGCCTCGCTATCGGCTATGTTTGGTTGGCTCATGGTAGCCAGTGGACTCAATGATGATAAACGCACCTGGGTCAATGCCTATAATTTGTTGATTCATCTCATCCTAGCTACCAGTTTATTTTCTTATCTTTCTTATACATTTTATGGATATGCAGCAGGGAAAATGGAGTCGAGAATAGAGGTAAAAGAGAGAGGTTTTTTAAAACTTTTAGGGATTGTCTTAGTTATTCAAATAGGTATGGGAGCACTGATGGCAGGTATGAAGGCAGCACTGGTTTTCCCATATCCATTTATGCTTTTGAAGTACGACATAGCTCGGGAAATATGGAATTCTAGTCCACCTATCGTCTGGCATCATTGGATAGATTATGAGCCTAATCCGAATGTAAAACTCCTCATTCAGATTTTTCACCGCGCTACGGCCTATCTATTATTCTTTGGTTCTATTTGGTTTTTTATAGTCAATCGAGTGAAAATGTTTATAGTACCTTCTTATTTGATTTTTTTTATCGTCCTATTCATACAGGTAGCGCTGGGTATATTCACGGTGAGTTATAGTCATGGAAAGATACCTGTAGTTCTGGGAGTGGTGCATCAGTTTGTGGCTTTCATCTTATTAGCCTCTTATCTATGGATACTTTATTCTTCCAGAAAGAGAAGATAGGGCTGCAATTGCCTACTATAGAACAGCAGACTATTTTCTACTGTGTGCTAAACTGGGGTGTGGGTCATGCTACGCGCTCTGTGCCTATTATCAAAAATTATATTGATCAGGGAAATACGCTCATACTCTTCAGCGATGGAGAAGCTAAAACGCTGCTTGAAACTAGCTTTCCAGACTTGACTATTCACGACCTTCCCTCCTATAAAATCAAGTATAAATCGCAGAATTTTCTCTTTCTATTTATCATACTACAATCGTTTACTAGATTTTGGGTGATATGGCGTGAGCATTTGAGACTTCGGCGATATCAAAAAATCTATCATCCACTGGTGGTCATATCTGACAATAGATATGGATGTCATCTATCACAGACGAAAAACTATTTGATCTCCCATCAACTGAAGTTGGTCACGGCTAATTTTATAGAGCGTATCTCGCAGCATTTTGTCGATAAACTCATTCGTCCTTTTGATGAGCTATGGATACCCGATATAGAGACGGTCAAACTCAGTGCGGCTATGGCCGATGTGGAGATTTCTATACCCAAGCGATGGATAGGTTTTCCATCTATTTCTATTCAGAAGACGCAGGATGCGGAGAAAATAGAACTACTCATTCTGCTATCAGGGCCAGAGCCTAGGCGTACAGAGCTAGAAAGAAAATATTTAAAAGTCATAGAAACATTGCCATATAAAGTAATATTTATAGCAGGAAATTTTTCGCAAGATTATGTATTGAAGGAGACAAAAAACTGTATGCATCATTCCAGAATGAAATACGAAGAGACGCTTCAGTATATAGCGCGTGCAGAAAGAATAGTATGTAGAAGTGGCTACTCTACGCTCATAGATTTATATATTCTGGAAAAGCAAAAAATCATCTGTGTACCTACCGCAGGGCAACCCGAGCAGGAGTATTTAGCGGAGTACTGGTCAGAAAGGGGGTGGGTGAACCTTGTAGAAGAGAGTGAGGTGGAGACGCGTTTGAAAAGTGCAATTGAGGAAACGTTCTAGGTAATAGATATAAATAGTTTAGCAAATTAATTAAATTTTATAATTATTATTAAAACAGGGCTATCTTTGTAATGATAGATGGCGAGGTATCAGCTATACATAAAGTTAAGCTTCGGTGTTTCATAATTGAAATCTCTGATTATGTAAATGATGAAAATATTTAGTAGGTTTTTAATTTTAGGGAGAAGCAGTTTTTTTATTGTTCTTTTTTTGTTTTTGACTTCAAGCTGTGAAAAAAAGAAGTATTGTATTTATAGAAGATATGATTTACGATATCAATACATTTTAACACATATATCGAAACAATCTATATTGTTCAGATTGGAATATGATATATCAGATCCATACAATGTGAAATGGATGAGTACAAATAGAAATGAGTTAGATAGTTTAATACTCATTGTTGGTTACAAGATTGATACGGCACTTTCACAAAGTGGTAGTAATGGATACTCTTATAGATTGGATGGAGATTGTCAATATTGTGATTATTATAAATCTATTAACATATCTAATTATTGTGAACAGCAAGAGTAATAAAGTGAATAAATATGAATTGTAAGCTAAAAAATATTATAGTTGTTCTAGTAATTCTAGGCCATGATTGTCATGCTCAATTCAATCATGCAGCAGCTTTACAGAAGTATTGGAATTATCGATATGCCTTAGTAGGTGATGATATAGACCCTAGCTTTCGAAGATGGGAGCCAGGCTTTCTTCAAATAGGCTATGATATGGGACATTCACTTCCTATGCGAAGCCGATATCAGATACGAGAGAATAAGGTTGATTTTGCGCTTAATGTTTCTTATGGTCGTCCAGAAGAACAAGATTATTTGAATTTGAAAAGAACACATAAAGACATAGCTGGTACCCGCTTCGGCTGGTGTCAATGGATAGACTGCCCTACAGATATGGGTATGTATCTGGCAGTCTTAGCTACTGAATATGCACTGATGACAAAAAATATGGATTATCAAACTGTAAGTAATACAACAGGGCAGCCAGTGGGTCCTCCTACTAGAGGGGCTAATTATAGAGAGCAAATGGATCGACTCATGCATGAAATAAGTTGCGCAGTATCTGCTGTAGATAGCCTAGATGCTAACTCAGATGACTATCATGGTATTCCAGGCCAGAATGGGAATGGTTTTTTTGTCAAAGATGATGTTCCATACACTTTTGCCCAAGATGGTAAATTTGGAAATGCACAGGTATTAGCTCCAGATTTTTTGACCAATACAAATTCTAGATATCACAGAGGCCATAGTTTTTGGAACGTTCATGCAGGATTTAATGGTTATCGCCATCAAGCCAAACCATCTTCTGAATGCAATGGGATAGGCGGTCAGCCTGAACCCTTAATAGATGTCACTATTGGTGGTACTATGGTAAGAAAGACTATTGACCCCATGAGCCAAGATCAGTTAATGAAACTACTTTTTGGCTTGATATTTATTAGAAAATACGTCACTGGCAGTGAACGAGATATGCGAGTGCCGTTGAATACTTCTCAATGGTCATATTCTACGGCAGATAACTTAAACCAACGAGCTAAAGACTGGATAGATAGAACATTGTGGAGGCTCATCACGGATTGTTTTATTATTAGAAATGAAAGAGGAGGCAATCAAGTATGTTCTGGGGGCAATGCAACAATGTTTCAGTCGCCTTTCAAAGATATTTATAATATGTGAGGTGAGGGTGATTTTTATGGTTCATTTGCTAATTGTTCTAACCATTATTATTCAGGCCTTGTATGGTGGGGAGCCAATGAGGGTTATAAAGCGTGGGTTACTAGTCCAAGCGTAGATTTAAATGACTTACTCTTATTAAACACGAGTCTATGGCCGCTCGGGGTTAAAGATTTTATCTTATCAGAAATAGTGAACAATTTAAATCAGTTTGATCATGAAATGTATGTATATCTAACCTGTATGAATAATAGCTCGACATCTGTTACATATGCAGCACCTTTAGCTAACCCATATAACGGAAATATAACTGGTGTTGTGGGCAATCACATTGACAGATTAGCCTCACCTGCTAATTTAGATTATCAGTTAAATGCTCTTATGGGTGATGCGAAAAATTTGCTATATGGTACTACAGCTAGTCCAGACAATCACCTACAGAGTTTTATGAATAGAAATAATTTTTGGTGCCTACATGAAGACACCCTCTATAGATTTGGAAATGGAAGGGATCAAGATCGGTTGCATGCCAGAAATGGCCTATTTTATATGCTAGCTCATAATATTTATTCACTTCAAAGAATGGATCGATATAATTTTCTAGACATGGCAGATAACACAATCGCTAAACTTCCTGATTTGATGAATAGAACTGTCAGAGGAGTGTTCCCGAGAGCTAAAGATACAGAAATGATTAATTCAAGCGGCTTGAAATCTAAAATATCGTATCAATATGGCAATAACACAAACGAGGCAAACATATATTCAGCGAATAATATTAATTTTAATGACTGTGTATTTCAGAATGGTTCAAGAGCTAGATTGATAGCCCCACATATAGACCATATAGCTAGTCAGCAGAATGGAATGTTATCTATAGAGCTTGGGGCAGTAGTGGAAATAGTTGAGAATTCTAGAATGCCATGCACGGGCAATACAACTGTAATCGGCGGAAATGGTTTTGTCCCTACCACCACCACTGTTTTGTCAGAAGCACCTCCTCAGGAAAATACAAGCAGTGGTCTTCATAAGTTAGCCGAAATAAAAGATGAAATAGTAGCAGAGAAATCGAGACTTGCTAGACTCTACCCAAATCCCACAGAAAATGATGCTACTATCAGACTAGTGAATTATGAAAAAACCACGGTTAATATTAAAATCTATAATATGCTAGGTAGAGAGGTGATACAGTTCTCTAATATTGATATCACCGATGATGAGCAGAATTATTACATGAATCTAGAGAAATTGAATACAGGTATCTATATAGTCAAAATAGACCAGGGAGACTATAGTACAAGTCTGAAACTAGAGAAGAGATAGGTTATTCTTAACACGAAATCTTATCCACTCTCGCTTGATGTCTCCCTCCTTCAAAGCTAGCTTCTAGAAAGGCTTTGACTATTTCTATCGCCTCTAGTTCAGAAATGAATCGAGCGGGTAGGCTGAGTATATTGGCATCATTGTGCTGGCGGGCGAGGCTAGCTAGTTCGGGCTTCCAAGCTATAGCTGCGCGAATATCAGCGTGTTTATTCGCAGCTATAGAGATACCATTTCCACTGCCGCAGATGAGAATTCCTAGTTCGGTTTCTTTGTCTTCTATACTTCTGGCTACGGCATGTGCGAAGTCTGGATAGTCTACACTGTCTGCACTATAGCAGCCTTTGTCTAGCCAGTCTATTTCGTTAAAATTCGATTTTAAAAACTCTTTTAAAGAAAACCCTGCATGGTCACAACCGATAGCTAATTTCATAAAATAATCAGTTTAAAGATAATGGACAAAAGTAGAGTAATTATAAATATGCTAGTCAGTTTCCTTTCCACAACTCATGCTATAGATTCCCGCCTTCGCGGGAATGACGTTCGAGTATTCAGCGCACTTTGGTATCAATCGACGTCATTCCGTGCTTGATACGGAATCTTCCCAATGGGTTATAGGTATAATTTCGGACTAGTAAATTCTTCCTTACGCAAACAATCTAAAAATGAGATACAGTCCAAAAGATAGGACCATAGTGACAGGCAAGGTCAAGACCCATGCTAGGGCTATACTTTTTATGGTGCCTTTTTGAAGATTTTTCACCCCTCCGGTAGCTACCATAGATCCGGCTATACCAGAAGAAAGTACATGGGTAGTGCTGACTGGTAATCCGAAATAGGTGCTCAGCCCGATGGTAGAAGCAGCTACTAATTCACTCGCTGCGCCTTGTCCGTAAGTGAGGTGAGATTTTCCTATTTTTTCACCGATAGTGACTACGATTCTTTTCCAGCCTATCATAGTACCTATGCCGAGGGATAGGGCTACCATCATTAGCGCCCAATCAGGTGCAAAGTCAGTATAGGACTTCAATATATGTAGCTCATCTTTTAAGGCACTTCTATCTGTTGAATTTGGCAACATTTCAGGGTCTTTGACTATCTTGTCTATCGTCTTAGCTATCGATTGAATTCGTTTTCTCTCTGTGAATCTAGCCTTCACTGTCGTATCTGCTTTGGAGGCGATATCAGTTTTTAACTCATTGAGAGTCTCTATAGTTTTATTGAACTCTTTTTCTAGGGGACTCTCTGCTTTATTTCGCTCTAATATATTGGTGATATTGTTTAAGTGTGCTTCGCAATTGCCATCTCCAAAGCTGCTATTGAGAGCGTATTGCATCGGCATAAATGTCATAAGCACTACCATCAGTAGCCCTAATCCTTTTTGGCCATCATTGCTACCATGGAAAAAGCTCACCGCACTGCAGGTGCCTATCAGTAGGGCACGAGTTTTAAGAGGTGGGGGCTCATTCGTCAGTTCTTGTTTGAAGAGTTCTTTTTGCTTCAGTACTCTGCGCATCACATAAACGAGCAAGATAGCCATAGTAAAACCAAATGTAGGTGATAGCAATAAGGACATGCCTATATCTCTAGCCTTGTCCCAGTTGACTCCCGAACCACTGTGAATAAATTGAAATCCTAAGCCAGCGCCGAGTAAAGATCCTACTAAAGTATGTGAACTAGAACATGGAATGCCAAAATACCAAGTGCCAAGATTCCATATAATCGCACCAATAATAACTGCTAGTACAATACTGATGTTTTCATAGGTGGAAAGCTGCATCAATTCACCGAGAGGTAATAATTTGATTATGCCGGCAGCTACCGTCATTTGAAATAATTTGACACTGACTATAGCGCCTAGAAAATTTAAACATCCAGACAATAAAACCGCATGAAAAGGCTTCAGTGATTTGGTATAAATGACGGTGGCTACTGCATTGGCTGTATCATGAAATCCATTGATAAATTCGAAGAAACAAATAGCGACTAAGCAAAATATAAACAATACAAGAAGTGTACCTTCCATAGAGGAAAAAGTGTTTAGAAAATCCATTTAGTTCAATTTTTGACAAAGCTAAAATAGAACCTTCTAACTTAATGTTACCAAATAGTTAAGTAGGATATAATGTTCTATCTATAAAGGCTTAGTTTGTCCTTGAGTAGCTCTAATCTTAGTTTTTCCTTATTTATCTCCTCTTCTGCTTTTAATTTTTCCTTCGTATGGAAGCGATTCGCCTCAATCTCTGAATCATCGATTTCTTTAGTCTTATCTACTATATTGTCTTTTGCTTTTTGAATGTTCTTGTTTTCGGTTTTAATCATTTTTCCTGCCCTATTTAAATTGTCTTTTGCTTTGTCTAAAATTTTCTCAGCGCTTTTTAAATTGTCTTTTCCTATTTTTTCTTCCGCTAGAAATTCTTGTTTATGATTTTTAATCATCTCAGCGCTGAGCATGAGGTCTTGTTTTTGCGCCACTATTAAATTGACGTTTGCCGCGGGGTCTTTTTCCAATTCATTGAGGCGCTTGTTCATTTCCTTATCTCTTTTGAGGATATCTTTCAGTGTTTTTTCTAGCTGATTTACTTTGCCTATTTCAGATTCTGCTGTTTTAAGGTTTGATTCTGCCTTTCCGATCGCTGCGGTCAAGCCTTCTAATTGAGCGGTGATTTGCTTAATGTTTTTTTGACTCTTCTCTATCTCCTTTTCTGAATCTGCAATATCACGTTTGGCTTTAATCGTATTTTTATCATTTTTCTGTGCATCTTTAGACAGATTTTTAAGCTTAGTTTCAGCTTCTGTTAGTGCTTTAGATTGCATGATGATGCTATCCTCATAGAGGGCAATCATAGATAGTTTGTATATGTTCTGCATAAAGCTTTGAATGGAGGCCTTATTTTCCTGGTTGGTTGAATCTTTTTCATTAAGAAAAATAACTGTCCAGCCCACATTGCTTCCCTGCTGTTCTAGTATAAAGTATAGCAGGTGAGGAGTATTTATTTCATTTAAAAATACAGATTTAAAAATAATTTCATTACTAGCCTTAGGTACTTTGACCGACTCAGCTGATTGATTTTTAAGATATTTACGCACAATTTTTTCTACTGAAGGTAATGCTTGCTGAGGGATTTGCATCTTATAGCAAGTTTTTTCCCCTAAAGACAATAGTCTCTTTTCTTCTGTGATTTCAGGATTTTGTGCTAGTAATGATTGAAGGTAAAAAGTGAAGATAAAGCTAGACCAAAATTTCATAAATGAATTAGAGTGTTAATTGAACTTTTCTAATGTTTGATCTTGGTTTTCTGTTTCCTTGTGGTAAACGAATTTACTTTCTTTGTAGAAATATTTTAAACCTTCGTCTTCATATCGATGGTTGTCATCTATTTCATACCTCAAGTTATTTTTATCAAAGAGCTCATTTTTCACCCAATGTTTTTTGAGCCCAAAAAGAGATAAAAATAGAGTTGTGATATTGATACGGAAGTTCAATAAATATTCGTACCAGGTGCTTCTCTCAAAAAAACGGAAGTCAAATCGCTTGAAGGCATATACAAGCTGATCCCAGAATCCATTCGGATAGGCGTAAGGTAGGCCGAACATCTGCGGTTTAGGGAAATAAAATTTTAATGGCTGAAGACTCGGCAAAAAGCCTGTGCCAAATATCCAATCCCAAGCTGCTATTTTGGTGCTATAGTTTTTATAGAATACCTCATGGTGATTAGCATGATGCCATTGGTGCATTTCAGGTCCGTTGATAAGGTATTGAAGTTTTCCTGTATTTACATTTATATTAGCGTGTATCCACATTCCCCAGATTGCATCAAGAAGGGCTTTAGCTGGAATCATATATAAAGCAGTTTCCGTATTTAGCAAAAATATAATTGGTGCAAATTCAATCGTTTGATTGATTAAAATCTCGGAAAAATGAGATCGACTCCCGGCGAGAAAATCAACTTCTCTTACAGAATGATGCGCTTCGTGGGTGCGCCAGAGATATTTATTATTGTGCTGAAAGCGATGCATCCAGTACATGTAAAAATCATGGGTAATAAAAAATATAAACAGACAAAGCCAGAAATTCATACCACTCATGGGTCCGAAATCTTGTAGTCCAAGATAATTTTTTGCTCCAAATAGAATCAAGGTAAAGATAACTTTTTCAAGTACTTTGCTTTGTATAATAGTATACCAAACGAGGTCTAGCCAAAATCCTCTACGGAAGAGTTTAACCTTCGGTGTATAGGGGAAAAAGCGCTCCAATGCAATCATAAGTATAGCCCACGCAGGAATGATAATGCCTATAATTTTTAGGTAATTACCGTAACCAATACTTTTAAAAACTTCTGGAACCATTTAAAAATTTATCTAAAACAAACAAAAATAGCGACTTAGAAGCAGGTGAAGTCTAAAAAATAGTTAGATTTTGTAAAAGGCTTTATTTATACTCTACGAAGCCTCTTGAACCAGTGCAGTATAGGATAGGTTGACTTCTATCATAGTTTTTAAGATAAATCATAGCTGACTGATTATCGTCTGCATAGTTTACTTTTACTTCTTCGTTTTCATAATCACTACCTCCTAGTGATTCTTTCATGAGCCAGGATTCGGGAGCTCTGAGTTCAATACGAAAGATAGAATCAGCCATGCGCTTTATTTCTATAGAGTCTGTGGAGCGAAAGAAGGGCATAGAAGTGGTGTAGCTATAATTTATATCTTTGGAATGAAAGAAATACATCAAAGAGTTGAGACGATGTGTTTTTCGCAAAGAATAAAATCCTTTATATGAAAACGGTAGATTTAGAATGTATGGAGATTTATCTAAATAATTGACATAGCTCTTTGTAAGTATATTCTCGGTAAAGTGCTTGGATTCATTTACTTCATTTATCGACATTCTTAGTATGATATAGTTGAAAGCTAGAAAGATAGAGCAAAGTCCAGACGCCATTTTTATATCTAGCTTAAATAAGAAATAGACAAATAAAAAGTAAAGAAACGGTGAAAAAAAGTATCCAAGCCTGTCATTGATATATAGAAAATGCCAATTAAAATACATATTAGAGATAGGTATGTAGAAAATAAGAAGAAATAAGGCAATTAGAATAGGCAATTTATTAGCTCTGAGATTCGGTTTATAATAAGCAATGAGTCCGCTTATAAGTCCAGATAAAACGCCTATGCATATCATCATAGTAGTTCTATCTACGTCATAAATTTTCTCTCTTATCGAAAAATTAAACCTATGGATAAAGAGAATATATTTTGCCAAATATTGATAGAAGGTGTATCCTAAGCTATAGATTCCATTAAAAGTAGTATGATCTTCGCCATAGTGTGGTATATAGCTGCCTTTTAAATATTTGGTAAGTCCGAAGTATATGAGATCGACAAAAAAGAAAGCAAAACCAAGAGATAACAATTCCCATTTATTTATTTTTGTCTCTTTGTGTAGTCTAAAGTAAAATATGAGTGCTAGAAAAACTAATGGGAAAATAAGGATAATTTCATGCATGGTTAACATGGCAGTGTAGGAGGCAGTTAAAGCTATTTTTTGCACCCCATTTAGCTTCCCATTTCTTACAGCTATATAGCACAATGTATACATAATATATAAAATTGTAACTGCATAATGATAGGTAGCTAGCCACATTATATTTTCAACTAAGTATGCGCTGAGAAGAAAAAGTACAGAAGAAAAAAGTGAAATCCATCGACTATTTTTATTTTTATCGTGGGTCAGCATAACAAAGCAAAATCTATAAAAAAAGTAGGCTCCAGAAGAATGGAAAACTAGCATAAATAAATACCAAATGAGATTTGACTTTCCGATAAAGCTAAACATCAAATTAGAGAGGGCATCATGCAGAAAATATAAACTAGTCATGCCGTAGGAATTCAAAAAATCTGACCATCCATTTTTCTGAAAATTATTGAGAATACCTAGAGAGTCGTCTACAAATGCTGTGCCTGAAGAATTCCAAAGCAAGGCGACACCGCAGATATAAAAAAAAGACAAACCCCATAAAGGTTTGTCTAATTTAGTTATGAATTTTGAAATAAATGCAGTCATTTATTTCACTCTGCGCAACTTAGCCATTGGGCCGAGCTCGCTTTCATATACTCTTTTGATACCATCTCCTAGAGCAGTTTCGATATCTCGAATATCACGCACTAATCTCATCATCCCTCCTGGCTCTACTGATGCCGCTTGGTCACTTCCCCACATACTTCTATCCAGGGTGAAATGCCTTTCAACAAAAGCAGTGCCTAGTGGAATCGTAGCTAAGGTAGTACTCAAACCTGTCTCATGTCCAGAATAACCTATTGGGCACATAGGATACATTTCTTGAAGTGTGTTGATCATTCTCAAATTTAATTCTTCTGGTTTGCAAGGGTAGGTAGAAGTAGCGTGTGCTATAGCTAAATTATTTGTACCTATTGCAGCCACTGCTTTTTTCAGCTCTTCTATGGTACTCATACCTGTAGAAATAATAAGTGGCCTACCAGTATCTTTTTTCTTTTTCAATAGAGAAATATCGGTGAGTGATGCTGATGCCGCTTTGTATAGCATCGGATTGAACTTTTCTAAATAATCTACAGATTCCTCATCCCAGCAGCTAGCAAACCATACTACGCCTAGTTCTTTACAGTACTCATCAATGATTTTGTATTCCTCATCCCCGAATTCTACCTTATATCGGTAGTCAATATATTTCATTCTTCCCCATGGGGTCTCTCGCTCTATATCCCATTGATCTTTTGGAGTACATACTTCTGGGGTTCTTTTTTGAAATTTGACCGCGTCACACCCGCACTCATGCGCTTTTTTGATTAACTCTTTGGCTATATTGATATCGCCATTATGATTTAGTCCTATTTCGGCTATTATGAAACATGGATTAGAACCTCCTATTTTTTTGCCGTTAGCTAGTATTATCTCGCTCATGATTTAATTTTTATTTATGAACAAAGGTAAACTGATATGGTTAAGCAGATGCTAAGAATTTGTTAAATTATAGTGACATTGAATTGATGATAAACTCGCAGAATTCTCTAAATGCTCCTTCTCCACCTTTTAGTTTACATTGATAATCTACTATAGATAGAATATCTTTAAATGCATCGGCAGGACAGGCTTTTAGCCCAGCGCGTGTCATAGCGTCGAAGTCATTCATATCGTCTCCGATATAAGCTATTTGATTCCAGGTTAGATTATTTTCTTTGATAAATTCTTCTATCACTTCCAATTTATTCTTGACTCCGAGAAATACTCGATCAATCTTTAACTTTTCAGCACGGCGAGCTACCATTGGAGAGTTCTCCCCAGTGATGATAGCTATCTGTATAGAAGTAAATTTTCGAAGTCTCTCCACACCCATACCGTCTCGGTAGCTAAACTTTTTAAGTTCTTCTCCTTCAGCCGAGTAATAGATACAGCAGTCTGTCCAGACGCCATCTATATCAGTAAAGAGCCACTTTATATTTTGAGATGTGAAATTTTGCATTGTAATTTTTTTTCTATACTAATTTAGAGACAAATGTAAATCATTAGCTTCTCAATACTCCATACTAATGTCTAAAATCTAAATAGCTGTCCACCCACCATCTACTACTAAGTTAGCACCCGTCATATAGCTACTTGCATCGCTAGCTAGAAAGACAATTGAACCCATGTAGTCAGTAGGTTGAGCCATTCTATTAAGAGGAGTTTTAGCATTATAATTCTGTACGAAAAAATCGTCTTGACTATTCTCTACGCCACCGGGAGATAGCGTGTTGACTCTTACTCCTTTTTCACCCCAATAAGCAGCAAGAAATCTTGTAAAATTAATCACTGCACCCTTAGTTGCAGGATATGCAGCAGATTTATAAAATAATTGATTGCCGTCTTTATCTTTGTATATGTTCTGATCTGGGCCTACCATGCCATAAGTAGAGGCTATATTGATAATGCTTCCTTGACCATTTTTAGCCATCTCAGCTCCGAATACTTGACAGCAAAGAAATGTACCCGTGATATTGGCTTCGAGCGATTTTCTAAACATGGCCACAGGATAGTTTTCAAACATGCTCTGTTCGCCAGCCAAAGCCGGATTTTCAAACATGTCATTGATTGCTGCGTTATTGACTAGAATATCAATTTTGCCATATTTCGCGAGTATAGATGTACGAGCATGCTTAATCTCCTCTTCATTAGTAATATCAAATTGAATAGCGGTATGCCTTTCGTGATGCGGTAAAGCTAACATAGCCTCTGTACATCGCTCTATATTCAAGTCTGCTACAACTACATTGGCTCCCGCATCTGCTAGCGCTTTGCAGTGATTTTTGCCTATAAGTCCAGTAGCACCTGTGACGATAGCGACTTTGTTTTTCAATTCAAATAAATTCATAATGCAAAATTAGAAAAGCAGAATTGGATAGCAAGATTAAAAATGTAACTTAACTTCGATTTAACCTTGAGCCAATTCACTTTTAACCCAATCGTAACCCTTTTTCTCTAGTTCTAAAGCTAACGATTTGTCTCCTGTTTTTACAATCTTGCCATCATACATGATGTGCACGAAGTCAGGTACTATATAGTCGAGAAGTCTCTGATAATGGGTGATTACGAGAAATGCATTTTCGGAATTTCGCAATGAATTTACCCCATTAGCTACTATCCGAAGAGCGTCGATGTCTAGGCCTGAATCCGTTTCATCCAATACGCATAATTTAGGTTCTAGCATAGCCATTTGAAATATTTCATTCCTCTTTTTTTCGCCACCTGAGAATCCTTCATTGATACTGCGGGTGAGAAACTCTTTATTGAGTTCTACTATTTTAGACTTTTCCTTCATCATTTCTAAAAAAGCTTTAGCTTCGATAGGGGCTTGCCCATGAGCCTTTCGCTTTTCATTGATAGCGGCCTTCATAAAATTGGTTGTCGATACGCCTGGTATTTCTACAGGGTACTGAAATGCAAGAAACATGCCCAGATGAGCGCGCTCTGAAGGATCCATTTCCGAGATTTCTTGACCTTCAAAGAGCATTTCGCCCTCTGTGATTTCATAACCATCTTTTCCAGCTAAGATAGAGGCAAATGTGCTTTTACCAGTACCATTGGGTCCCATGATGGCGTGTACTTCTCCTTTGTTTACCTTGATATTGAGGCCTTTGAGGATTTCTTTTTCTTCGATTCGTGCGTGGAGATTTTTTACTTCTAACATTTTATTTTTTATTTCTGTTGTTTAGTTTGCTCAGTTAATTAGGTATGTATAGTATAGAATAAATCTTTTTGATATCTTACAGTTTGTAACCTATTTCGGTATGTTCTTTTATCAATATTATAAGACTTCAAATTTAATTCGAGGCTGTAAATTGTTATATCTGTTCTAAAAACATACTTTAAAACTTCTTTATAGAAGTATTTATCCCACACTATTTTCCAATGTAATCTCCAATAATTTTTGCGCTTCGACTGCAAATTCCATAGGCAATTCCTTAAATACTTCTTTACAAAATCCATTGACGATTAAGTGAACAGCTTCTTCGGCACCTATCCCGCGTTGATTACAATAAAATAATTGATCTTCGCCTATCTTTGACGTGGATGCTTCATGTTCTACTTTGCCTGTTTGGTTTTTGATTTCTATGTAAGGAAATGTATGTGCTCCGCATTCCCCGCCCATAAGCATTGAGTCACATTGAGAGAAATTATATGAATTATCGGCATTGGGTTGTATCTGAACTAGTCCTCTATATGCGTTTTGACTCTTTCCAGCCGATATACCTTTAGATACAATTCGGCTGCGCGTATTCTTCCCTATATGGACCATTTTAGTGCCGGTATCCGCTTGCTGATAATTATTGGTCACTGCTACAGAATAAAACTCTCCAATCGAATAATCCCCTTTTAATATACAAGAAGGATATTTCCATGTGATGGCAGAGCCAGTTTCAACCTGTGTCCAAGATATTTTAGATTTATACCCTTGACAAATGCCACGTTTAGTCACGAAATTATATACCCCACCTTTCCCATTTTCGTCTCCAGGATACCAGTTTTGAACGGTAGAATATTTGATTTCTGCCCTATCATGTGCTACTAATTCTACTACAGCTGCATGGAGTTGGTTTTCGTCACGTTGTGGAGCGGTACAGCCCTCTAAGTAGCTCACATAGCTATCATCATCTGCTATAATAAGTGTGCGCTCGAACTGGCCTGTATTCTCCGCATTGATGCGGAAATAAGTAGAGAGTTCCATCGGGCAGCGCACCCCTTTCGGAATATAAACAAATGATCCGTCACTAAATACGGCAGAATTCAAAGCAGAGTAAAAATTATCTCTAGGCGGCACTACAGAGCCTATATATTGTTTAACTAAATCCCCATGCTCTTGAATAGCTTCCGAAATCGAACAAAAAATTATCCCTTTTTTATTGAGCTCCTCTTTAAATGAAGTGAACACACTTTCGCTATCCATCACAAAATCCATGGCTACATTACCGAGTTTGTTTTGCTCCATAGCGCTGATTCCCAATTTATCCCAGGTTTTTCTTATTTCTGGGTCAACTTCGTCGAGCGAGTTTAATTTTGGCTTTTTCTTAGTAGCAGCATAGTATATGATGCTTTGGAAATCTATTTTTGGAAATCCAAGTTTGGCCCAATCTGGTTCTGCCATTTTGAGCCACTGCTGATAGGCTTTCAATCGCCATTCCAGCATCCATTCTGGTTCATTTTTTTTGGCAGATATGAATCGAACGATGTCCTCACTCAGTCCTATCTCAGCGTATTCTTGCTCTACATCGGTAGTGAAACCATATTTATACTCCGTTTCAGAGGTCTTAACTAATAATATATCTTCTGACTGGTTTTCCATAATTTTAAGCACTATTAATGCAGTGCAAATTTATACTATTTATACTGAGTCTAAAGAAAAACAATCCTAAGAAATTCTAATGAATAAAGGACTTGACGGTATTTAATTGAAAAAAATATACTTTTTAAATACTGTTATGAACGAAAATAGTTAGATTTTTGTTTAATTACTAGACACTTTTTTGTTAGTTTTTGTACTTTTGTTTCATATAAAACAGATAAAAAGTAGCCATATGAAGACCAAATACGTAGACTTAATAGAGCAAACTTATGAATGGCCTCAACCGGAATTCCAGGTAGAGGACAATGAGTTAAAATTCCATGATATCTATTTGATGGATATTGTAAAGAAATATGGTACGCCACTAAAACTGACTTATCTTCCTATCATCTCTAAGCAAATAGAAAAGGCTAAAATGTTTTTTAAAGTGGCGATGGCTAAGGCAAATTATGAAGCGGAATATCACTACTGCTATTGTACAAAAAGTTCTCACTTTTCTTTTGTATTAGAAGAAGCATTGAAGAATAATATTCATATCGAGACTTCGTCAGCTTATGATATCAATATAATAGAAAAGCTCGCTGAGAAAGGCCTGTTTCACAAGCATCAATACGTTATCTGCAATGGCTATAAGCTCCCACAGTATATTGAGAATATAGCTAGACTAATAGAGAATAAGTATGAGAACGTCATACCGATAATAGATAATTTCAATGAAGTGAATCACCTCACGGAAAAAATAACAAAGAAATTCAAAATAGGAATCAGGATTGCTTCTGAAGAGGCCCCAAAATTTGATTTTTATACTTCCCGATTAGGCATAGCATATAAGGATATTGTCCCTTTTTACAAGATTCAGATTAAAGGAAAGAAGAATGTGGAATTGAAAATGCTCCACTTTTTTATCAATACTGGTATTACAGATACAGCATATTATTGGTCAGAATTAGCTAAGTGTGTGCGAGTATACTGCGAACTAAAAAAGATTTGCTCTACCTTAGATTCGCTAAATATTGGAGGGGGTCTACCTATAAAAAACAGTCTAAATTATCAATTTGACTATGAGTATTTGATAGAAGAAATTATAGCTCAAATAAAGAGAACATGTGACGATTATGGAGTACAAGAGCCTAATATTTTTACCGAATTTGGTTCATTCACAGTCGGAGAAAGTGGTGCTACTATATTTAAAATCATTGACCAAAAACCACAAAATGATCGTGAAAAGTGGAATATGATAGACTCTAGCTTTATGACTACGCTGCCTGATGCATGGGCTATCAATAAACGTTTTATTATGCTGGCATTGAATAATTGGGATAAAGAATACGAGCGTGTTTTTCTCGGTGGCTTGACCTGTGATAGTGATGATTTTTATAATTCAGAAGTCAATTCTAATGCTATTTATCTACCCGTTTTGGATGCGGACGAACCACAGTATATAGGATTTTTTCATACGGGAGCCTATCAAGAGAGTATAGGAGGATTCGGAGGAACGCAACATTGTCTGACTCCAGCACCAAAGCACATTATCATATCTAAGAACGAAAACGGAGATATTAAAACTAAGCTATTCGCCAAGGAGCAAGATTATAAGAGTATGTTGGAGATATTAGGGTATTAAGCTTCGCAGTTCCAAGTATAAAGAACAAAGATTCAAGCTATGAAATACATTATTAGAAAGGCTGCAGCAACGGATAGTAATGAAATTTTAGAATTAATCAAGGAATTAGCTGTTTTTGAGAAGCAACCTGATGCCGTCATTTTATCTGAAGCAGAATTGATCAAGTCTGCTTTTTCTGAAAATCCTTGGGTTTATATTTTCGTAGCTAAAATTGATACTAAAGTGGTAGGAATGGCACTATACTATTATGGCTTTTCTACATGGAAAGGTCGCAGCCTGCATTTAGAAGATTTAATAGTCAATGAAAATTATCGAAAATTAGGGATAGGTAAAGCGCTTATGAATCAGGTGCTTCAAATAGCCAAGACTGAAAAAGTAGAGCGTATGAGCTGGGAAGTCCTCGACTGGAATGAACCTGCTATTAAATTTTATGAATCTCTTGGTGCAGTTTTTTACAAAGACTGGTGGCTGTGTAGATTGTTTCGAGAGGATTTGGAGAGGCTGCCGGCTTAACCTACGGGACAGGATCGAATCCACTCCTACCCCACGGGTGGCAGCGGAGGAGTCGTTTAGATGATAAGTAAAAAGCTTTAATAGGATTGAATTTTTGAAAGCACTCGAGTGCGTATTGACTGCAGGTGGGATAGAATCGACAGCGCGCAGGTATAGCAGGACTGACCACCTTTTGATAAAACTTTATCAGTAGTAGGAAGGGCAGGTTTATGTATTTGAGATTCATACTTAGCTTTCTATTTTAGGCTTATATACTTTGAGTTTTTTGCTCAGTTTTTCTAACACCGCCTTCACTTGAGCATCTATGTCCTGAAAACTTTTTGCATCTAATTTATTCTTCAATATAAAGAATAAATGCATATAGAGTCCTAGGGCTTGCAGTTCTTCTACAATAGGTGCTTTTTTAGTTCTATACATCTCTCGCATCCATCTTTTGTATTGATTGCGGTCATGAGCTTTTTTGTAGAGCCGTTTAGAAACAGAAAAACCCGCTTGAAGCGGGTAATTCGATATTTTTACAAAAGCATATCTCAGTGAGATATCTTGTTCATGTATAGTTTTTCCCTCTTTGGAGAATAGATAATCTATACTTCTTAGGCTTTTTAGCCGTTCGTATGCTTTGAGTGTGTTTTTCATTAGGCTCATTATCAGTTATTCAGCGAGCCCAGACCTAGTCCTACTTAAGTCTTTTCTCGTCGCTAACGGTTAGCTTTTTTCTGCCTTTAGCTCTTCTTGCTTTTAATACCTTGTATCCACTTGGACTACTATTTCTAGCTCTAAAACCCATTTTATTGGCTCTTTTTCTTCTCGATGGTTGGAATGTTCTTTTCATCTCTTAGTTGTTTAAAAAATTCTAGTCAATAGAATCTCTGTGTTTTTAAAAAGGAGTGCAAATGTAACTTAAAAATTTTAATTTCAAGGGATAAATATGTAGTAGTCAGTAGCCAGCGGTCAGTAGCCAGAATTAAGTCTTAGATATTCAGATATTTATCGATTAAATAGAAGAGGGTGAAATGATCGTTTATTGCCCTGTATAGCTCTCTGCACATGTGATTTCGACCATGATGCCTACCATGCAGATACTGGCGATACTATCTACCTCCTTATAAGTGAACCGTATGCGCTGGTTGTTAATTTTGATCTTAGGATAGGTAGCAAGATTTATAGGTTCGAGAACATGGCCGTCGTCTAGCCGAATATTAAATCCGCAGCCATCTAGTCCATTCATGTCCACCACAGTGCCAAATTTATAGTTTGGGCAGTCAGATGGGTCAGTGATTTTCTTCTGGCAGCTGAGCAGAAGTACTGTGAATAGAGTAAAAATTAGTTTATTCAAGAAATAGATATTTACTTTCTAAAAACGTAAATGAATAGAGAATATTTTGTTTAGACTAAGTAAGAGTCATAAAACATAGATTTGGAGCTTTTTAATGTGCAAGAGCGCAATTGTTTATACTTAAACTTCTTTATACTTTTCGCTTTTCACTTTCAACTAATTATAATTTCCTTCGTACTTTTGCATCCCTTTATGATAACCGTCCAGAATATTACCCTCCGATTCGGTGGAAGAACGCTTTTTGAGAATGTTACTTTTCTTATAAACAGAGAGGATAGAATAGGTCTGACTGGTAAGAACGGAGCAGGCAAGTCTACTCTATTGAAAATACTATCTGGGCATACTAAAGGAGAGTCAGGCTCTATAGCGATGCCAAAAGATTGTAGAATAGCTATATTGACGCAAGATATCGAGCGGAAAGTAAAAGGTACCGTGGTAGATGAAGCGAGAACAGCCTTTAAAGAAATATTGGAAATTCAAGTTAAATTGAAAGATATCATGCATCAACTCGAAACCCGAACGGACTATGAGAGCGATGCTTATATGAAACTTATTGAAGATATGGGTGATTTGCAGAATCACCATAATATTTTGGATAGTGAGAATATAGAAGAAGAGATAGAGCGCATTCTTAAAGGATTGGGATTCGAACGAAAAGCTTTTAGTAAGCAGATGAGTGAGCTCAGCGGTGGCTGGCAGATGCGTGTAGAGCTGGCAAAAATTCTTTTACAGAAACCAGACTTGATTCTTCTCGATGAGCCGACCAACCACTTGGATATAGAGAGTATTCTATGGCTAGAGAGTTACCTCCAGGAGTATGATGGAGCCGTTATTCTCGTATCGCATGATAGAGCGTTTCTTGATGCTATAACTAATCGCACTATAGAGGTAACCCTAGGTAAAATTGAAGATTATAAAGCACCTTACTCAAAATATCTTGAATTGAGAAAAGAGCGAAGAGTTCAGGTGGAGAACGCGTATAAGAATCAGCAGGAACAGATAAAGCAAATAGAGCGCAATATAGATAGATTTCGAGCGCAGGCGACCAAGGCGAGTTTCGCACAGTCACTCATCAAGCAGCTCGATCGCATGGAGCGAATAGAGCTAGAAGATGAAGATAACTCTAAATTGAACATTAAATTTCCGAAGGCTCATCCATCGGGAAAGCTCATATGCGATGTAAAGAATGTATCTAAGAATTATGGTCAGCAGCAGGTAATCGATGGTTTTAGTTTCAAGGTAGAACGAGAAGACAGAATTGCTTTTGTGGGCAAAAATGGTATGGGAAAATCGACCTTAGCCAAAATTCTAGCAAATGATATAGACAACTATGATGGAGTCGTAGAGTGGGGACACAATGTCACTAAAGGTTATTTCGCGCAAAACCAGGAGGCCGAATTGAACAATAGTAAAACGGTATTTGAAACGATAGATGAGGAGGCGGTGGGTGATATGCGCCCAGCAGTGAGATCTCTGCTTGGAGCATTTCTATTTAGTGGTCAAGACGTAGACAAGAAGGTGAGTGTATTGTCAGGGGGTGAGCGAGGGCGATTAGCTATGTGCAAGCTGATGCTGACAGCCAATAATTTTCTTATTCTTGATGAGCCTACCAATCACTTGGACATTAAATCTAAAGAGGTATTGAAGCTGGCTCTGCAAAACTATGAAGGCACATTTATTATTGTATCCCATGATAGAGAGTTTCTGCAAGGTTTGACTAATAAGACTTATGAGTTTACCAACCATGGTATCAAAGAATTTTTAGGAACGGTAGATGAATTCCTGGAGAAGAAGAAAGTGGATGGATTTAGACAGTTTGAGCAGGATAAAATTCCAGCGAATAAAGAACAACTAACTACTAATAATTCTAATCCTTCAGGAAAGCCTAAGCCAGAGCCCAAGCTAGACAATAAAGTAAAGGAAATAGAAAAAAAGATAGAAAAGTTAGAGGCCGAGATTAAAAAGTGGGAAGCTAAAATGGCTACGGAAGAATTTCTGGAAAAAGCAAATACCGATCCAAGTTTATATGAATCATATGACAAACTAAAAAGTGAACTAACTGCTGCTATGGCAGAGTGGGAAATTTTGATATAAGAGAGTATGACCAAATTTAAATTCAATATAATGCTGCTCACACAGCTGCCCATAGCCTGGATAGCGGGATTGAAGTTATATACATATTCTACAAATGAATGTTCTATCTCAGTTAAGCTAGGGTTTTTGAATAAAAATCCATTTAAAAGTATGTTCTGGGCAGTGCAAGGTATGGCAGCTGAGCTAACTACTGGCTTATTGTGTATAGATTGTATACAGAATTCTGGCCAGAGTATTTCTATGCTGGTGATTGAGCAGAAGGCAGTATTTTATAAAAAAGCCAAAGGAAAAGTTATATTTACCTGTAAGCAAGGAAAAAAAATTAAGGAACTTATTCATTGTGTAATTGACACGAAAGAATCTCAAACAGTATCTCTCAAAAGCGATGGTATAGACGAAGCCGGTGATAAAGTTTCTAGCTTTGAGTTTGTTTGGAGTTTTAAATTGAGATAAACTAATTTATCATTTATCCTCCACTTCACTATACTGGTAAAGATTGCCTTTATTCCAAACCGTCATGGTATTAGGAGTCAGATCCCAGTAGACGACGCATTGATTTTGAAGGTGCCAATCACCTTGCACCACCCCTTTAGATATTTGTATCTTTACTCCATTATATACGCCCCAGAGCACGCGATACATATCTTCATAGACCAGCATATCGTCCCAAATATCATATTTGATAGGCGCATAGTTTTCTAACTGCCATGCCTTGCCTTTGTAGAAGAGGTAGAAATTATTGGCATTATCTGTATAGGCTAGAAGATTTCGTTTTTGAAGCTTAGTTTTAGGTGCAGTAGATAGGAGGGTATGTTTCTTTCCTTGATGGTAAGCACTCCACTCATCCACATTGCTCAGATATGTAAGAAAATCATTGGAGACCTCATATCGATCTATGTGATAGGACTCAAGTTCTATCTTTTCTCCTCGGTCAAACACCATAAAATTATCAATATTATCATGGTAGGCAATTATGTTCCTTCCCATTTTAAAATTATTGGGAGTTATATTTTCTAAATCATAAATCGCATTATGGTAGAAGACTTTAAATTTATAATCTAGCGTATGAAATGCTACCATATTATCGCTTACTTGAAATCGACTTGTATCGGAAAATTCCATCAATTGGAAAATGGTATCATAAACATAAACTTTAAGCCGCCCATAATTATCAATATAACCTAAAATACTATCTCCTAGCTTGAAATCTCCTTGAGTAAAGGTTTCTACCTTCTTAGATTGTTTTCCATTAAATACGCCTAACTGTAACCCCTGTATGTAGGCCATTAGGAAATTCGTAACCTTAAGTCGGTCAGGGGGTATGGGAAATATAGTATATTTCTTATGATCTACTATCAGTTTGAAATTCCCATTTCTATCTATGTAAGTTACATAATTAAAACTAGGGTAAAATTGTTGAATAGGTATGATTTCTTGTTGAGAAATACGGCCATTCATATAGGTAAAGAAAAATTTTCTATCATCAAAAATTCCTGCGGCACCTTGGGAGTATAAGTCAAAGGATAATAGACAGAAAAAAAATAGAAGTTTCTTTATCATATTACAAATTTAGATTTGTTTTTTCAGAAAGGTTTCAAAAAAAAGAGGTTCTACCCTCTCAAAAGCAAAACCTCTTCTTTCTAAAAAACCTAAAACAAAAATAAATTATTGCACTAACTTAATTTGATAGTATAACGCGTGAGTTTTGATTTTAGTATATTCGTTTAAGAAATTCTTTGCCTAAGAAATCGAATTTGACCACGATGGTTAATTTCATCTTCCAAAACATGAAACCATTTGAAATAGTTATTCGCTTTCTTACTATCCCAAAAGTCGGTTTCAATATACAGCCAGTTGTCTTCTAGAGTTTGAAAATCCTCCAAAGTTTTTTTTCTCACCTGAGCTAATTGGTCGATATAAAAATCTAAGGAATACCCTTTGATTTTGCTTCTCCCGAGATCTCCTAGTTCCAAAGCAGGTTTCCAGCACTCTATTTCCACTGCGGTTAGTTCTCTATTCTCTATTGTTTCTTTGTGAAACTCAAATTCGACAGAAGCTATATGTAAAAGTAGCATTCCTATTGAATTTGCGTTTTCATCTACCAGAAAATCTAAATCAGAAATGGACAATCCCTTAACTGCATCAAACGTCGTAATTCGGGCATAGTTCATCATCGAAATCAATTGACTAAATTGCCTTGAATAGCCATCTAAATTCTGAATTTTAAAAAGGTGATCTAACTCAAGCAACTCCGGAGTGTGCATGTATGCAGCTTTTATTCTTCCTTACCTATCTTGCTATTTTTTCTACCATATAGATAGTAAATAGCCATGCCTATAGCAAGCCATATAGCAAGTCTTAGCCAGTTTGTCCAATCTAGCCCTGACATCATAAGCCCACAGGAAATTATTCCCATGATAGGCACAAAAGGCATTAGGGGAGTTCTAAATCCACGTGGCAACTCCGGATTGGTCTTGCGAAGCACGATTACCCCAATACAAACTAAAATGAAAGCAAATAGAGTACCAATACTAGTCATCTCGCCTACAATATCAATAGGAATTAATGCCGCTATAGCTCCTACAAATACTAATAGAATAAGATTAGCTTTATATGGTGTCTTAAATTTGGGGTGTACGTCAGAAAATATTTTTGGTAACAAACCATCCTTACCCATGGAGTAGAATACCCTTGATTGGCCCATAAGCATGACCAATATTACCGAACTAAATCCAGCTAATATGGCGACAGTTACAGCTTTCGCCAACCAACCATATCCAACCATATATTTTTGAATAGCAAATGCTATGGAAGCTTCTTTTCCATTGGTTCTAAAGTCATCTACTGTAGCTACGCCTGTCAATACATGGGAGAAAAGCACATAAAGAATAGTACAAATAAGAAGAGAGCCTAAGATTCCAATAGGCATCGATTTAGCCGGATTTTTAGCCTCTTGAGCAGCGGTAGATACGGCATCAAAACCGATGAATGCAAAAAATACAACTCCTGCTGCACTGACTATACCCCAGAATCCACCAAAATCACTCTTGGCTCCATGCGTATTGACATAGGTAGTAACTTCTGGAATATATGGCGTATGATTGGCTGGATTCATAAATCCCCATCCAATTCCTATAATAAGGATAACAATGGCAACCTTGGCTATGACTATGACGCCATTTATAAATGCAGATTCTTCAGTGCCTTTAATCAGCACTAATGATAATAAGCTCACAATAAGGAAGGCCGGCAAATTCATGATACCATGATGAGTCGTCATATGCCCACTTATAGAGGCAGGCATACTAGTAGCAATGTCTTTTGGTAAAATCAGTGAACCATTTCCTTGCAGATTAACCACCATTTCTTTAGTTAAAATATTTTCTAGCTGACTAATATCCATTCCTGGAACGTAGTTTAATATATTGATGCTTTCCATTGGAGAATGACACCATGCATAAGGTATAGGATTCATAGCCATCACATGGACTAGAAAATTATTGAAATATTCACTCCATGCTATACCCACTGTAGCAGCTCCTACGGCGTATTCTAAAACCAAATCCCAACCAATAATCCATGCCAATATTTCTCCCATGGTAGCATAGGTATATGTGTAGGCACTGCCTGCTATAGGAATGGAACTAGATAACTCAGCATAACATAAACCTGCAAATGCACAACCTAATGCAGCGAGAATAAAGGCTAAGGAAACAGAGGGACCGGCATGCTCTGCAGCTGCGCGTGCAGTATTGACAAATAAGCCTGCTCCAATGATGGCTCCAATGCCTAGCATAACTAGTGAAGGCGCTGTAAGTGTTCTTTTCAGCGTATCATGACCTTCTGATTTAGCTTGTTCTATGAGTTCTCCTATTGGTTTGACTCTTTCGAATATTCTTTTCATTTATTTCAATGGTTTTAGGTTAGACAAATATATGGTTAAATCTCTTTTTACTTCGGGAGCTAGAATATATAGTCCTAATATATTAGGGAAAGCCATAGCTAAAATCATCATATCGGAAAACTCCATGACATTAGCCAGACTAGCACTACTTCCTATTACCACGAATGACAAATATATAAGGTTATAGGTCAACTTCATTTTTTTTGTTTCACCAAATAGAAAAGTCCATGCTTTCAATCCATAATATGACCATGAAATCATGGTAGAATAAGCAAAGAATAGAATAGCAATAGTCAAAACATATTTGAACCAAGGTAGCACAGAAGAAAAAGCAGCAGAGGTCAATTGTGACCCGGTAAGTGAAGCATCGGCAGCATCAAAACCAGTGAAAATAATAATCAAGGCCGTCATAGTGCAAATAAGCACAGTATCTATGAATGGCTCTAATAGACTCACAATTCCTTCAGTAAGGGGCTCATCCGTTTTTACAGCAGAGTGCGCTATAGCTGCTGAACCTACCCCTGCCTCGTTCGAAAATGCTGCACGCTGAAATCCGACAGCTATAGCACCAGCAGCACCTCCAAAGAGAGCTTTGATACTCAATGCGCCAGAAATAATTTTAACAACGGCCTCATCGATTTGACCTATGTTTATTCCTATAATTATCAAGCCGAATATTAAATAAATAGTGACCATTAATGGAACCAATTTATCCGTAACATTCGCTATTTTTTTAATGCCACCGACAATAACAATGCCAACAAAAATGGCAAGCAAAACTCCAAATGCAAAACCATTATGAGCGAATTGAGGAAACACACTAGATAACTGGGCATAAGATTGATTGGCTTGAAACATGTTGCCACCGCCTATAGATCCACCGACGCATAATCCAGCGAAAATAATACCTAAAACCTTGCCTAACTTCTTCATTCCATGCTTTTCTAGACCCAGGGGCAGGTAATACATGGGGCCACCTGAAACCTCTCCATGGCTATTGATATGTCTATATTTAACCCCTAAGGTACATTCTACAAATTTCGAAGTCATGCCAAGTAATCCGGCCACAATCATCCATAAGGTAGCCCCAGCTCCACCCAATGATATCGCTACGGCTACTCCCGATATATTCCCCAGTCCTACGGTTCCAGAAAGGGCTGTCATTAGGGCTTGAAAATGACTGACTTCGCCGTTAGATTCCTTTTTATCATATTTACCTCTGGTAATGTCAATAGCTAGTTTAAAAAGTCGAATATTTATAAATTTAAAATAGAGGGTAAAAAAAATAGCGCCTAACATTAACCATAAAACGACGATTTTAATATCAAAGCCATAACTAGTAAAAGGCTTGTAAAAAATGGCACTACTCAGGGCTGCTACTATAGGCTGAATTGTTTTATCTATTTTTTGTTCTATAGAGTCCATAGCCGAAAGTGAACTAGGTATTAGGAGCAGCAGTGGTAAGAGTCTTTTTATCCAGTTCACAAAATTTGATTTAATTAGGAATGTATTAGTATAAACAAAGATACAAGCAACGCTCGAATCTAAATTTATTTTTTTTAAATGCATATAGCTCTATAATTTAATAAGTTTGCATATCTAAAAATTCAGATATGACTATTCAGAAGCTTTTTATTATCATAGGAATTTTATCTTTAGCTCTTTCATATTATAGATATTATATGAAGAAGGGCGCTGGATTCTTTTTAAATTTCTGTCAATATTTTTTAGGACTTTTGTTTATTTTTTCTGGCTTTGTCAAAGCAATAGATCCCTTAGGCACTTCATATAAAATGCATGAGTATTTTGAAAGTTTTGCTCGGGACGGGCTAGCTGCTCTGTGGGATGGGTTGGCTCATTTTAGTGTATCTATATCTATTGCTATGATTGTGGCAGAAATTGTTTTAGGCTTTGCCATTATTTTAGGATACAGAATGCGATGGGCTGCTATTGGGCTCTTGGCTATCAACCTATTTTTCTTATATCTCACAGGTTATTCATATCTATCTGGATATTGCCTTACAAAACAGGCCATTCTAGTACCAGCTGTTTTATTAGCTATACTATTTCTAGCAGCTTTTGTTCAAGATCATAAGAAGAGATGGAAGGTGTTAATATTAATTTCACTAATTGTTCTACTTTATTTCCTTTATTGTAAAATGGGAGGAGGCTGTGCCACATGTGCTTTTGATAAAACTAAGATGAAAGTGACTGACTGTGGATGCTTTGGAGATTTTATGAAATTGAAGCCATGGGAGACCTTCTATAAAGATATTTTTTTGACTATCATGTCCCTCTATGTCGTAGCATTTTCTCATAAACTGACTAACGTCTTGGCCGAGAAAAGAGCGGGTTTATTTACATGGACATCATGGGCTGTTGCTACCTTATTCTGTCTATATAGCACCTACTGGGCTGAGCCTGTAGTAGATTTTAGGTACTATGCCGTCGGAAACGATATCAACGAGAAGATGAAGGAAATTAGGCCGCGAAAAGCAGATTTTATATTTATCTACAAAAATAGCACTACAGGTGAGCAGAAGGAATTCGGAATGAATAATTTGCCTACAGATACTACATGGACATTCGTGGATAGAAAGGAAACAGTCATAGACGAAGGAGAGCCAGCGCCGATTAACAATTTGCGTTTTGAAGATTTGGAGCACAATGATGTGACATATAGTATCCTGAATGAAGAAGCTGAATCTTATTGGGTCGTTTGCTACGATGTGAATAAAACGAATATGAAGGCTTTTGACGAAAAAATAATTCCATTTGCGAAAGAAATGCGCAAGAAAGGTGTAAACGTATATTGCATGGTCGGGACTTCATCTCCAGAATTTGATAAAAAAGCGGGAGAGCATATGGATATGGTTAGAGCCGATGGTACGCCACTGAAAACTATGGTGCGCTCTAATCCTGGTATTTTGAAAGTAAAGAAAGGAGTGGTGCTGGAGAAAAAGCATTACAGAAGTTTATAGTATAAAGTGAAAAGTAGAAAGTGGGTGGTGAAGAGATTTGAAGATTTGATAGCATGGCAGAAAGTAAAATTATTTTGCGTGAAGATCTATCAGGCTTTTGAAGATAATAAAGATCTTGGCTTTAAAGATCAAATTCAGAGAGTAGTTGTTTCAGCAATGAAAAACATAGTTGAGGGGTTTGAAAGAAAAGGAAATAAGGAGTTTTCATACTTTTATATGTAGCTAAGGGCTCTTGCGGAGAAGTGCGCTCTATGCTTATATTGTCAAGGGATTTGAATAAACTATCTGCTGAAAAGGCTGAAAACATAAAATCCCAAGCAGAGGAACTTTCAAAAATTATTTCAGGCTTAAAAAATAGTCTAAATTAGAAAGTTAAAAGTATAAAGAGTAAAGGGAAAAGTTGGCACTAAATTATTGATAATGATAAGAACGGATAAATTAAGTGTAAAGTTGAATTATATTCCAACACTTTCAACTTTTCACTCTTAACTCTCTTACTGCTGAACTTTTAACCTTAAACTAACCTATGGGTACATACAGAGATTACACAGAGACCGAAGAAAAATTAAATTTTGGCTCGCATATGATAGGCTTGTTATTTTATCTTATAGCTTGTCCTTACTTAATTTATCAGGCAACCATGCAAGTAAATCAAGTGAGTATTTCCGGGTTGATTATTTATTGTATCGGGCTCATTGCAGTTTTTTCTACTTCTTCACTTTATCATTTTACTAAAGATAAGGAGTTGAAGATAAAGTATAGAACTTTGGATCATATGGCAATTTTCTTGCTCATCGGCGGCACATACACTCCAGTAGTGAATGCCTACATAGCCAATCCGCTCGGCACTATTTTTCTTGTTATTCTATGGTCTATCTTGATAGCGGGAATCGTGATGAAATTTTTCTTTATGGGAAGATTTAAGACCTTTTCTATTGTGCTCTACGTTTTTTTGGGCTGCATGGTCTTATTTATTATTAAGCCCATATTAGATAATATGCCTCACCATGTATTCACCTATATATTGTTAGGGGGTATAACATATCTAGGGGGTGTCATTTTTTATATCAATAAAAAAAGAGAATATACACATACCTTATGGCATATATTCGTTTTAGCTGCCAGTATTTTTCATTTTATTGCAGTTTATAGAATCGCTATAAGTAGTTGAAAGTTTACTCGCTTACATTTTAAAAAAGCAGCGTGCTAGAAAATCTAGTAGGCTAAGCCATACTTGAAATCACTTTTAAACTATGGAGACTCCAATAATTTTCACTTATCTTAGCTCATAAAGTACCAATAATTTCATGTCATTTCAAATAGAGAATATTGAACTAGAACTAATGAGCCTCATCGCTGACCAATCCTCTCTGCCAAGCTTTGAGCGGTTTGTAGGTCATGCGTTCATAAAGGCTGGTGTAGAGTCGTATAGGCTCGCATGGCTAGATGAGAAGAAAAATGAAACCGTATGGCTAGAACACAACTATAGCTATTTATTTGAAACTAAGACAGAAGTCATAAACTATGAAAAACATGGCATTCTCATCATATATTATAACGGCAATACTCTAGCTCCCCAAATTCAGAGGTCCATGCAGGTTGCCATTATTCATGTCTATCTGACTACTGCTTATCGCACCAAAAATGACCGACGTTATATACGCCAAGATTTAGAGCTGGCGGCCAAAATGCAACAAATGCTTGTACCGAAAAATTTATATTGTAATAAATCTTTTTGTGCCACAGGATTATATATACCTAACTATAAAGTGGGTGGAGATTTCTATGATGTCATTCCTATTAATGACAATAAAGTAGCCTTCTGCATAGGTGATATATCTGGCAAGGGTATCAATGCCGCAATTCTTATGGCGCACTTTATAGGATTCATTCGGTCTACTCTGCTTCAGAATATAAAATTGGAAGAGTCTATCAGGATAATAAATGCTAAGATGTATGAACTGACCGAAGGAGAAAAATTCATCACTTTATTTCTAGGAATTTATAATATTCAAGACAGACGATTAGTGTATATTAATTCTGGCCATTTGCCTATACCTATCTATGATACCCATGGGATAGAATGGCTAGAGACAGGAACTACTATTCTAGGTATGTTTGCAGAGCTGCCATTTCTAGAACTAGGCAAAGTCAAAATCGAAGGTAAAAAACAACTTCTACTCTACACAGATGGATTACTAAACATGACCATAGACCATGTACCTTTTCTATCTACCCAAGAATTAGATTATATCATCCACCATGAATGTCTCGGAAAACCTACGCATGACATCACCGACTATTTTCGTGAAAAAGTACAGGGCATCAATGTAGCAGAAGAGTTGAAAGATGATATTAGCGTTCTAGCTGTAGAGTTGGAGTGATTAGTCTCGATAGCTATCGGGATTGGTAGAGTGCTTACATGGCACGCAAGAGGTCATTCCTGCCTGTCGGTAGACAGGTGTTCGACTTTAAATGGATTATTCTCCACAGCAATTTACTCAAACGATATCAATGTTCTTTATTCTAATCACTCAATACAGGATAATAGGTTTTATTATTATTTATTATCTTTGCCAATCATTGAGGGGTAGAGTGCTGACATTTATCGTCAGTATTGGTAGAGCGCTTGCATGGCATGCAAGAGGTCATCGGTTTCCCGCACATGCGGGATTATCCTCCACAGTAAATTACTCAAACTATATCAACGTTCTTCATTCTAATCACTCAACACAGGATAATAGGTTTTATTATTATTTATTATCTTTGCCAATCATTGAGGGGTAGAGTGCTGACATTTATCGTCAGTATTGGTAGAGCGCTTGCATGGCATGCAAGAGGTCATCGGTTTCCCGCACGTGCGGGATTATCCTCCAAAAAAAGGGAGGTTGAAATAATAAAAAATTAGTTGCTGAAATTTCAGCAATTAGAAGAA
>Ga0222712_10000692_pt1 | contig 43381 bp, 46 predicted proteins | sample C33_657DmetaG_FD_165043 | JGI IMG/M metagenome (GOLD analysis project Ga0222712, IMG submission 165043) | Estuarine water microbial communities from San Francisco Bay, California, United States - C33_657D | ecosystem: Environmental > Aquatic > Marine > Unclassified | place: USA: California... | reverse complement strand
GCACTGTGAACGTCGGATCCATGAAATGAAGGAATGCCTGGAACTGCTGCATGACATGAAGTCCACCGACCGCGCCACCAAAAGCACCATCGCGATGCTGCGCGAAATGGTCAAAATGGGCATGCCACAGAAGTTCACCAGTGAGCCGGACAGCATCCATCCGGTCATCGACGCTCTGATCGCCGCACGCGACGGCACAAAGCCGGCCTAACCCAAACCCGGATGGCACATACCCACGCCCACCACGGTCACGGCCATGACCACCCCGGTCAAGGCCATGGTCACGGGCGCGCTTTCGGCATTGGCATCGCGCTGAATCTGGGTTTCGTGCTGGTGGAAGCCTGGTACGGCTGGAAAACGGGGTCGCTCGCCCTGCTTGCCGATGCGGCACACAATCTCGGCGACGTGGGCGGACTGATCCTCGCGTGGATGGCGTATGCGGCGGCAAAACTGCGGCCCAGTGAGCACAAGACCTACGGCTGGCAGCGCGGTTCCATACTCGCCAGCTTCGTCAACGCAGCCGTCCTGCTGATCGCCATGGGTTCACTGGGCTGGGAAGCCATCCAGCGTCTGCAGCAACCGGCGCCGATCGCCGCCGGAACGGTGATGATCGTCGCCGCCATCGGCGTGCTGATCAATGGCGCCACCGCAGCGTTGTTCATTTCCGGCGGCAAGACCGACCTGAACATCCGCGGCGCCTTCCTGCACATGGCCACCGATGCGCTCGTATCGGTCGGCGTCATCATCGCCGGCGCCCTCTATCTATGGCAGGGCTGGGCTTGGATTGATCCGCTGGCGAGCATCATCATCGCCATCGTCGTGATCTTCGGCACCTGGTCGCTGTTCCGCCAGTCCCTGCACCTGCTGTTCGACGGCGTACCCGAGCACATCAGCGTGCCCAAGGTGCGCGAGTCGCTCGCCGCTATCTCCGGGGTCGCTTCGGTGCACGACCTGCATGTGTGGGCGATGAGTACTGCGGAGCCCGCGCTGACGGCGCATCTGGTGGTGCGCGGCGAGCGCACCGCCGACGGCATTCTGCGGGACGCGCAGGTCGTGCTGCACGAACGCTTCGGCATTCACCACGTGACGTTGCAACTCGAGGCCGAGGCCTGCGCCGAACACTGCGCCAGCGAGACTGCGCCGCACTGAGCCATGCCTGACCGCCCGCGGCTGTTCTCGGCAATGATCGCGTTCGCTTACGTCACCGCAATGTGGCGACGCGAAGACTGGACCGGCGCTCTGGCTTTGCTGGTTCCACTCGCAGTTCCGCTGGGCATGATCTGGTACGCCGGAAGCCTCAGCCGCCTCAAATTCACGGGCTGGGCCGGCAAGCGCTTCGACCGGCCGATGCCGCCGGCCGCAATCCGCGTTCTGGGCTGGGTGCTGCTGCTTATTCCGGCGGCAGTCATGCTCGCGCTGCGCCTGCGCATCCTCTGAAGCGGACGGCGGCAACGGTGACCCTCGAAGTCATGCTGGCCGTCCTTCTGGGCGCTCTGCTGCATGCGTCATGGAACGCCCTCGTCCGCAGCAGCAGCGACCGCACGCTGGACATGGTGCTGGTGGTCAGCGGCGCCGCCGTCATCACCGGGTGTCTGCTGCCGTTTGCGCCGCTTCCTGCCTCAGCGAGTTGGCCCTACCTGATCGCCTCGGGACTGATTCACGTGGCCTATTTCACGCTGGTCGGGCTGTCCTACCGCCATGGCGAACTCAGCTTCGCCTACCCCCTGATGCGCGGTTCGGCACCGGTGTTTTCGGCAATCGCCGCGGCCGCGCTCCTTGCCGAATGGCCGGGCACCGGCGGCTTGTTGGGCGTGCTGCTGATCTGCAGCGGCGTCATACTGCTGGCCGCCGATTCCTGGCGCAACGGCCGGCTCAACCGCCACGCCACCCTGTTCGCGTTGACGACCGCAGGAACCATCGTGATCTACACGCTGGTTGACGGCGTCGGCGCACGCCTGTCGGGAAACGCCGCGGTTTACACCGGCTGGGTATTCTTGCTGACCGCCATCCCCCTGCTCGCATTGTTTACGGCCATCAACGGCCGGCGCACTACCGTCTATCTGCAGAAAAACTGGAAGCGCGGCCTGCTCGGCGGCGCCTGCACGCTCGGCTCCTATGCACTGGCGCTGTGGGCGATGACGAAGGCGCCCATTGCGCTGGTCGCGGCGTTACGTGAGACCTCGGTTGTGTTCGGCGCCATCATCGCGGCAACCCTGCTCCATGAACCGGTCAGCCGCAGCCGCTGGCTGGCGATCCTGGTGGTCCTCGCAGGGGCAGTCGCCATCAAAATCGCCTGATCGCGAAATGGCAAGGAACCCCGCGAATGACTACGATGTCTTAGCGCCATCAACCGTTTCGAAAGTGGCAGCAGGATCCGCAATTCGCGCCGGCGCTGGTGAAGGCCGAGGAACGCCTATACGCGGCGGCGCTGCAGGTGGACCAGAAAAAGCCCGCGGCAGCTGCCTGCTGAACTTGAAGATGCGCGAAAGTTGCTGAACAGCCCCGGCAGCAGCGCCGGAAGCGAAAAATAGCGAATGGCGCGAAAGATCGCATTTACCTGATTCGATTGAACTTTTAAATCATTTCTGCGGCACGGCATAAGCAAAGCCCAGCGGCCGGCAGGTAGTGGCAGCCAGCGCCGCAACGCCGGAGCCCGGTGGCAGCGGCACGCCGACCTCTGTTTCGCGAAGCGCAGCATCCGCTTCCTGCGCCCACACCGGACCGGCGCAGTGTCATGGCGATCAGCCCTGCTTCAGATCAGTCACTGAGCCGCATGCCCAGCGCAGCAGCCTGTCGCGCTTCGAAGGCCTTGCGCGCCGCATCGTGCTGCTGGCCGATGATGCCGCCGCGCACTGTCCGGGGACCGACCGACTTGAACAGCACGCGCCAGCTCTCCGGCAGCCGGTCACCGTCTGCCGGCGCGAGCCACAGGCGGAACAGCAAACGCTTCTGCGCCTGCTCATCGTAGTCCTTGAAATCGGTACGCGAGTGCAGCGTGACATGGCTGTTGATGATCTGCAGATCACCCGGCTGCAGCCACATGTTGTGCGCGAGATCAGGGCGCCGCACCAGCGCGTCAAACGCCTCCAACGCATTCCATTGCTTTTTTGACAGCTGCGGCACGCCTTCGATTTTCTGGGCCGACGTCACACGATTGCGGTTCCATTTGCTGCAGAGCCGGCCGTCCACCGCATCAAAAACCGGATGCGGATACGACGGTGCCTCGTCCGGCGCCTGCTCGCCCTGCCGGCTGAAATGGATCGGCTCATGCAGCAGGTCGGCGAGATCCGGATGCTCACGCTGCATCGCGTGGTAGGCCGCCACCGAGCTGGTGGTAATGCTCATGCCGCCTTCAGCCGCACGGTTATAGCAGCTCAGCACCACAACATCCGTCGAGTCGGTGTGAAAATCGAGTTCGGCATTGGTGTTGTAACCACGTCCGGTACCGGTGCGGTAGGTATTGCCGGCGTCACGCACCGCAGAAATATAGTGGCTCGCCTTGCCCTGCGGACGGCCAACGCCGAAATGCAGACCGATGCCCCAGGTCAACAGTTCGAAATCCTTTTCGTCGAGGCCTTCGCGCGGCAAGCCGCGCACCAGCGCGACACCAAGACCTCGCTGCATTTCATCAAACGCGGCTTTCAGCACCGGATAAGCACTGCCGAGATCGAAGTCATCGCGCGAATAATCAAAATGCGATTTGTCGCGATCCAGCGCTTTAGCCAGCGCCGCGACCAGATCGCAGCGCGCACGGTCACCCAGCGTAAAAACCCAGCGCCGGTCGGCGTCGAATTCCGCTGCGGTCCATGCAGCGGGCGTGTCCTTCAGTGGATAGGCCATCAGAAATCCGGAAATCCGCTTTAAAAACGCAGTGTAAAAACAAAGGGCGCAGCGTCAATGACGTTGCGCCCGTGATGCGTGAAACCGTTTCAGGCGATCTGCGCCATCTGGAATTCGCTCTTGCTCGCCGAGCAATCGGGGCAATACCAGGTTTCCGGCACGTCTTCCCAAGGCGTACCCGGCGCAACACCTTCATCCGGCATGCCCTTGGCTTCGTCATACACAAACGCGCACAACATGCACTGCCAGACGCGCGTGCCGGGAACGTTTTTCGCCGCCTGCGGTGTAGCCGTTTTAGCCTGCACGGCCGCGCCGCTGCGCGGGAAATTCAGCACCAGCACATCCAGACCTTCAGCACCGGCGGCCAGTTCCAGACGGCCTTCTTCCGGTTTCACAAAAGCCACGGTCAGTGACTTGTATTCCTTGCCCTGATACAACAGGCTGCCGCGCACCACGATCAGGTACTGGCCATTGCTGTCCGAAGGGTCCGGCGCCATCGCCCTGGCATTCGGCGCCACGCTCATCGAGAAACTCGACAGGCCCTGCTCGTCCTGAATCTCGCTGAAGGCATGCAATGCCGCGCCCGAAGTGACGGCTTCAAACTTCGGCGCCTCGGTGACCTGGAAAGGATGACGGTTGTTGACGGCATCCAGCTTGGCGCGTTTTTCCGGATCATCCAGATACTGCGCACCGCCGTCCTTAACCGCGCGAAGCGTCAGGAAACCCATGCCTTCGCCGAACAGGATCGGGCCATAAGGCGTGTGGGCGCGCGAGTAATGCACGGCGTTGACCGTCAGCTGATGTTTACCCATCAGTCCGTCGCCACTGACGATGACCTGATACTGGTCGTAGTCATGGAAATGCGGCTTGATCACGCGGCCGGGCGTGCCTTCAACCAGGAAGGCTTGCGGCGTCGCCGGATTCTGCGGATCGGGATCAATGAAATTGGTCCGCCATGCGGTCCCGGTCGGAACCTGGCGTTCCTTGCGGGTCGCCTTGGCGTCTTCGTAAGCGGTGATCTGCGGCATGGTGCTCTCTGTGTGAAACCGTGAAGTTCTGATTATAGGCGCGCCGGCCGCAGCAGTGTCAGCTCTCTATCATAATACGGACTATACGTGCCCAGCCCCATGCCCTTATCGCATCTTCGGCGGGAAATGCTGGTACCAGAAGCCGTAAGCACAGCAGGACAGCCCCATTCCATCGCCGAGAACACAATCAGCGCCGCGCAGGGCAGGACCCAAAGGCCGCTGCCGGAAAAATAGAGGACCATCGACACCGCGCTGGCGAGGAACAGGATCTTGCTGGCGAACTCCTTGGTGCAGGCGTTTTCCTTCTTGCCGCCCCAGCATATCGCCTCGGCGATTTTTTCCACAACAGATGTGCCGGGCAGCGGTGATGACCGATGAAACCGCTCACAAAACCCTGGGCTGACAGAATCAGCATCACCCACGGCGCAAGCAGCAGCGCGATGATGCCCAATACAAACGATGAATGCTTCCCAACGGATTACGTTGGACCAGGCCTGCGGGACATCAAACCTTAACGTGCCATAACCTTATGACTGAAAGATGAAATTTATATTCCCTACATCACAGTGCATTGATCGGAATGCGCAGATAGGAAACCCCGTTTTCATCGGGCGGCGGCAGCAGACCGCCGCGCACGTTCACCTGAATCGACGGCAGAATCAAAGTTGGCACCTGCAGCGTCGCGTCGCGCGCCTGCCGCATGCGGACAAAGTCGTCCTCACCGATGCCATCATGCACGTGGATGTTGGCTGCGCGCTGCTCACCAACGGTCGTACTCCACCTCACTTCCCGCGTTGCCGGCGGGTAGTCGTGACAAACGTAGATTTCGGTATGTGACGGCAATTCGAGAAGGCGGCGAATCGACCGAAATAACTGACGCGCATCACCGCCGGGAAAATCCGCACGCGCCGTGCCGACATCGGGCATGAACAGGGTATCGCCGACAAACACGGCATCGCCGATCTGATAGGCCATGTCGGCCGGCGTGTGCCCGGACACCAACAGCGCTTTTGCTTCGATGCCCCCGATGTGAAATACCTCGCCATCCTCGAACAGATGATCAAACTGACTGCCGTCCGGCAGGAAGCTTCGTTCAAGATTGAACAGTTTCTTGAACACAGCTTGCACGTCGCGGATATGCGCGCCAATGGCGATGCGCCCGTGCGCATGCTGCTGGATATGCCGTGCGCCGGAGATGTGATCGGCATGGGCGTGGGTTTCCAGAATCCAATCCAGTTGCAGGCCGCGCTGCCGGATGAAATCCAGAATCCGGTCCGCGGCCACCGTCGTGGTACGTCCCGACTTGAAATCAAAGTCCAGCACCGGATCAATGACTGCCGCGCGGGCAGTCGCCAGATCCGCCACCACATAGCTCACGGTGGAGGTTTTCGGGTCAAAAAACGCCTGGATTTGCGCAGTCATGTTTGCCGCCCCCCCTTATTAATATGTATGATAATATTATATTTTATGATATATTATAGTCAACTAATATTTTAAAGCCCCAAAAAATGACAAAACCAGACATTGATCCGAGAGCGCTGCGCAGCGCGGCGCAGGAAGCCGTGGGCGCACTCAAAGTACTCGCCAACCGCGAGCGCCTTCTGCTGCTGTGTCAGATCGCCAGGGGCAGGAGCTGCGTCAGCGAACTGCAATCCGCCCTCGATATTCATCAACCGACCCTGTCTCAGCAACTCGGCGTGCTGCGCCGAGACGGCGTCGTCGACACCGAACGCGACGGCAAGAATATCTACTACACCATCCACGATTCTCGGATGGTGGACATTCTGGAAACCCTGCACCGGATTTATTGTCCACAGAAGCCGGTCAAAAAACAGAAACAGGAAAAACGCTGATGTTGATCGACTGGAGCAGCTTCACCCCTTGGTCATCGCTGGCCGGTGGCCTGCTGATAGGTATCGCCGCGGCGATTCTGGCCCTCTTTAACGGCCGGATTGCCGGCATTAGCGGCATCATCGGCGGCCTGCTGCACCTTCCGAAGAGTGATAGCGGCTGGCGCGCCTTGTTTGTCGTAGGACTGGTCGGTGCACCGTTACTTTATGCGCTGCCCTTCAGCCTGCCCCGCATCAAAATTGACGCGGATTACACCAGCCTGATTCTTGCCGGCCTGATGGTCGGCCTCGGCACCCGCTATGGCTCCGGCTGCACCAGCGGACACGGCGTGTGCGGACTGTCCCGGCTGTCCCCCCGCTCAGCTGTAGCCACCGCGGCCTTCATGGGCGCGGGTTTCGTTACTGTTTATGTGCTGCGTCACCTGATCGCAAACTGAGGCCCGACCATGACCCTGCTCACCGCTCTGCTCTCCGGGCTGCTCTTCGGTTTCGGCCTAATCCTCTCCGGGATGGCCAACCCGGCCAAGGTGCTGGGCTTCCTCGACCTTGCCGGTCCCTGGGACCCCTCGCTTGTTTTTGTCATGGGCGGCGCGATCGTTGTCGGACTGTTCGCCTTTTTCTTTGCCTACCGGCGCACACTGTCCCTCCTCGGCGGCAACATGCAACTGCCGAAAGCAGGCAAGGTTGACCGCAGGCTCGTCGCCGGGAGCCTGATATTCGGTGCGGGCTGGGGCATCGCCGGGATCTGCCCGGGCCCTGCGCTGGTCGCCATCGGCATGGGAGAAACCAAGGCGCTGGTTTTTGGCGCTGCAATGTTGGCCGGCATGTTGATTTTTGAACTGCTGGAAAATGGTAAGTCGGTTGGCAAGTGGTCCGGCACGCACAGGAGATAATTCTCGATGACCAATCTTTCGGTCTGGCTTCCCGTTGCCACCACGGTATTGATGCTGCTGACTTATGAGGTCACGCAATTCTTCATGAGCCGGCGCAATCCCACCGCCATCTCCCGGACGGCGCATGCCCGCCTGCGCGAGCAATGGTTCGAAGCCATCTCCCGCCAAACGAACTCGGAAATCCTCGCCGCACAGGCGCTGCGCAACTCCATGATGTCGGCGACGATGATGGCTTCAACTACAGTACTGGGCTTGATGGGAACAGTCACGCTGGCTGCTCCCTCGCTGAACGCGACGTTCGGTCATGCCGCCAACGGCCTGCCACAGCTCAACCCGAAAATGCTGATTGAGCTGGCGCTGCTCGCGCTGCTGTTCTCGTCGCTGGTGGCTTCGGCAATGTCGATCCGTTACTACAGCCATGCCAGCTTCATCGGCTCGCTTCCGGTCGGCTCTCCGGAGCGGCAACGCCGGATGCCGATAGGCCTCGCCTACGTTAGCCGGGCCGGCATAATGTACAGCTGGGCCTTGCGCCACCTGATCCTCGTCGCACCCCTGCTTGCCAGTCTGCTGCATCCCCTGGCGGGACCACCGGTCTCGGCTGCTGTCGTTGCGCTGCTCTATACGCTGGACCGATTTGACCAGAGTCTGCAGCAAAAATAATCGCGCCCGGCCGGCGCAACAACCTCAAACAACAGGCGGAATCACGATCACCGAATCGTCGCGGTTGCCCCACTCGCCCCAGGCCGACACGTAATTGCGCACGTCCGGATAACCCAGCGACTTCAGCGCAATAAAGGTACTCGCCGAACGGTAACCGCCGTGGCACACCGGAATCACGATCTTGTCCGGCGTGACGCCACGCGATTCATACAAGGTACGGATGTCATCCTGCCTGCGGAAGGCACCGTTCGCATCGAGATGCTCGCGCCAGAACACATGCACCGCGCCCGGTATCGTGCCGACGCGGCGGGCGCGTTTCTCAGTGCCACGATACTCGGCATCGCGACGCACATCGACAATCGCGTACGAGGGATTGTTGATCGCCTTGTGCACGTCAAATCGCGTCGCCAGCAGATCCATGTTCAGGTGGCCTCGGAACGGTGGCGATGTCGGCGGCGCAGTGGTCGGGTCCATTGGTGGCGGCGCTTCAGTCAGGCGCACCAGCTTATGTCCTGCCGCAATCCAAGCCTGCGTACCGCCGTCGAGGATGCGCACATCCGGATGCCCGAGCACGGCGAGCAACCACACCGCCCGCGCCGCGCGTTCTCCGGACTCGTGGTCATAAATCACCACCGGCCGGTCGGCGCGCACCCCGCGCGAACCGAAGAGCACGCGGAAGATGGCGAGGAAAGCATTCAGCGGGGCCTCGGAGGAATCGTTGAGGCTGACGCCGTAGATGTCGACGTGGGTGCTACCGGCGATGTGGCCGACGGCGAAGTCTTCGGCGGGACGGAGGTCGATCAGCGTGATGTCGCCAAGACGCGCAGCAAGCGCAGCCGGGTTCACCACATAGCGGGGATCTGGAAAATCAGGATTCATCGCATTCGCCCGTCATCTCTAATCACCACACAAATTGCAAATCGGCTCAAACCCCTTTCTCCGCACATGATCAATTAAAGCGGCCAGACGATCAGCAGCATCGGCAGACTGACCAAGACCACCAAGATCTCGATCGGAAGTCCCAGCGGCCAGTAATCCCCGAAACGGAATCCGCCGGGACCCAGTATCAGCGTATTGTTCTGGTGCCCAATGGGCGTCAAGAATGCGCAGGAAGCACCGATTGCCACCGCCATCAAAAACGGATCAGCACTGGCGCCGCTCTGGCTGGCGATGCCAATGGCAACCGGACACATCACCGCAGCAGTCGCGGCATTGTTCATCAAGTCCGAAAGGGTCATGGTGACCACAAGAATCAGTGCAAGTCCGATGATCGCGTTACCTCCCGCAAGATGCTCGAGAAGCACTCGCGCGATAAGGCTGGCGGCACCAGTCGAATCCATGACCCCGGCCACAGGAATCAGCGCACCCAGCAACACGATCACCGGCCAGTCGACAGCCTCGTAAGCGGCACGCGGGTGAACGGTCCGCAACGCCATGGATGCCAGCACGCCAGCAGCAAACGAAATTGCCGCGGGCAACAGGCCGAATGCAGCACCGGAAACCGCCAGGACCATGATGGTGCTTGCGGTGACTGCCTTGCGAGCATCAGGAATTCGCAATTCGCGCTCGGCCAGTGGCACGCAATTCGCATTTGCCGCGAAATAAAGAATGGCCTCGGGAGCACCCTGCATCAGAAGGAGATCGCCGGCAGCGAGATTCATTGAACGCAACCGCGTCATGGAACGCTGCCCCTGGCGTGAAACGGCGATGAGATTGATGCCGTAGTGGGTGCGCAGCTGCACGTCGCTTGCGGAACGGTCAACGAGAACTGACCCGGGCAGCACCGCCAACTCCATCAACACAATTTCGTCAGAAATAGGGGATTCGCCCGCCTTTGCAGCCCCGTCTTCAACTTCCGCCAACCTTGATTTTTCGGGCTCACCGGCCTCGTCGCGCTCTGCGGCCTCGCCGGGCGTCCGGTTTTTTTCCGCCTCGACCAGCTTCAGGCCGAGGCCTGTCAACGCAGCCGTCAAAGACTCCGCCTCGGCCTCGATGACCAGAATATCCCCGCCACGGAGGACGCGGCCCGGATTGGGTGCGGTAACACGCACATCGTTGCGCACGATCCCGATGACTTGGGCTCCAGACTTGTCCAGCTCCCTCTCCACATGGCGCAAGGTCTTGCCTGCTGCCGCACTCTCTTCAGGCACCCTGACCTCGGTCATGTAAGCGCCGGTATCAAAAACATCCTTACCGGCCTGGCGGCGGACTGGCACCAAGCGCCAACCAAACAGTGCTATGAAAAAGACGCCGGCGCAGGCAACGGCAATACCCACCGGCGAAAAGTCGAACATGGCGAAAGAATCGTTGCCGGTCTGCGCGCGGAAGCCGGACACGATGAGATTGGGAGGGGTACCGATCAAAGTGGTCATGCCGCCAAGGATGGACCCGAAAGCGATGGGCATCAGCACCCGACCGGGCGGCAGATCCTCCCTCGTAGCAATCTGCATGGCCACGGGCATCAACAGCGCCAGCGCACCCACATTGTTCATGAAGGCCGAGAGTACGGCCGCCAGCGCGGTCAGGATCGCAATGGTGATCGTGGGGCCGGCCTTGGCCGGCAACAAGCCGCGGGTAAGTACATCCACCGCACCGGAGTTCTGCAAACCGTGGCTGAGAATCAGCACACAGGCCACGGTAATTACTGCCGGATGTCCGAACCCGCTGAAAGCTTCGCTGGACGGTAGCAAACCGCTCACCACGCAGGCAAGAAGCGCGGCAATCGCCACCATGTCATGGCGCCAGCGATCCCAGAAAAAAAGTCCGGCGGTGCCGGCAAGAATGGCGAGAATCAGGATCTGGTGGTTGGTCATGCCCGGCAGGTTGAAATTTTTGACTTATTCAACATAACACTTTGTCACCCGCAGAGGGCGCCGTCGCGACCAATCCGTGGCAGGCTCGCTTCATGCCCATTGTCACGAGATCCAGCCCCAATCCTTTGAATGCACGCGTTCCAGCCTAACCAACGCCCCCTCCCGCTCATCGGTCAGCAGATAAACCAAACCATCCGGTCCCACCCGCACATCGCGAATGCGCCCGATCTGCCCCTTGAGCAGCCGCTCCTCGCGCACGACCTTTTCACCGTTGAGTTCCAGCCGCACCAGCATCTGGTCGCGCAGCGCGCCGACCAGCAGATTGCCTTTCCAGTTCGGGAAGGCGTCGCCGGTATAGAAAGCCATGCCCGAGGGTGCGATCGACGGCACCCAGACGTGCAGCGGCTGTTCCATGCCGGGTTTTGAGTTGCCCTCGCCGATCTTGGTGCCGATGCCGTAGTTGACGCCGTAGGTAATCACCGGCCAGCCGTAGTTGCGGCCGGCGCGGATCACATTGATTTCATCGCCGCCCTGCGGGCCGTGTTCATGGGTCCACAACTAACCCGTCTGCGGGTGCAGCGCCGCGCCCTGCATATTGCGGTTGCCCAGCGTGAACTTCTCCGGTTTCGCACCGGCGCGGTTGACGAAGGGATTGTCGGCCGGCACGCGGCCGTCATCGTGCAAACGAATCACTGAACCGGCGTGGTCATCGGCCTTTTGCGCACGCGCCATCTCGCCGCGGTCGCCAAGAGTCAGATAGACCATGCCTTTGCCATCAAACACGATGCGTCCGCCGAAATGCTGGCCGGTGCGGGTTTTCGGTTCGAGGCTGAACAGGATCTGAACATTAGCCATGCGGTAGCCGTCGAGCTTGCCGCGCGCCAAGGTCGTGCCCCAGCCTCCCGGACCCGAGGCATTGTAGGCCCAGTAGATCCAGCCGTTCTGCGGGTATTGCGGATGTATTGCGACATCGAACAGGCCGCCCTGACCGGTGGCGACGATCTCGGGCAGGCCTTCAACCGGTTTCGGGTCGAGTTTGAAATCCTTGCTAACGATACGAAGCCGTCCTTCACGCTCGGTGACCAGCATGCGGCCATCGGGCAGGAAGACCATCGACCACGGGTTCTGCAGGCCGCGCACCAGCGTGACCGCGCGGAAGGTGTATTTCTCGGATTGTATGGTTTGCGCATGGGCCGGCGTACTCACGACGGCAATCAGACACATCAGGGTCAGCGGTATGCGCACAGGGGATTTCCGGGGTAAAGGTCAGGGGGCGCGTTTATAATAGCGCCCTTTTCAGAAGCAACATTTGATGCACCCAGAAAAGCTGCCTGCATCCGGGCAGCGCACCAGCACCGCCCTGCTCCACGGTTCCAGCGATGCCCCCCTGTTGGCCGAACTGGCGGTCCGCGCTCGTCCGCTGCTGGTGTTGACCGAGTCGGCGTGGCAGGCGCAGCGCCTGCTGCAGGAGATCCCCTTCTTCGCTCCGCAGCTCCGGGTGCACATGCTGCCGGACTGGGAAACGCTTCCCTACGATCATTTCTCGCCGCACCATGATCTGGTGTCGGAGCGGCTGGCGACGCTGTGCCAGATGGTACGCGGGGATTTCGACATCACGCTGGTGCCGGTGACGACAGCGCTGTACCGCATGGCGCCGGTGGACTTCATCACCGCCAATACCTTCTATTTCCGTCAGGGCGCGAAACTTGGCGCCGATGCGCTGCGCCGCCAGCTGACACTTGCCGGCTACAACCATGTCACCCAGGTGGTCGCCCCCGGCGAATACAGTTTCCGCGGCGGACTGATCGACCTGTATCCGATGGGCAGTCCGCTGCCCTACCGCATCGATCTATTTGACGAGACCATCGATTCGATTCGCAGCTTTGACGTCGACAGCCAGCGTTCGATCATGAAGGTGCCGGAAGTGCGCCTGCTGCCGGCGCGTGAATTCCCGATGGACGAAGAAGCGCGCACCGCTTTCCGTCAGCGCTTCCGTGAACGTTTTGAAGGTGACCCGTCGCGCAGTCAGGTCTACAAGGATGTGTCGAAGGGCATCCCCACCGCAGGCATTGAATATTACCTGCCGGTGTTTTTCGACAACACGGCGCTGGTTACCGATTACCTGCCGAAAGAAAGCACGATCTGCCTGCGCCCCGGCATCACCGAGGCGATCGACGAATTCTGGGCCGACACTCGCGGTCGCCATGCGATGGTGCGCGGCGATCTCGCCAACCCGGTGCTGCCACCGCAGGAACTGTTCCTCACCGAAGACGCCTTCTTCGGCGCGATCAAACCCTTCCCGCGCATCGATCTCGCGGCGATTGCCCCGGCGGTTGTCGGCTCGCCCGCGGCAGAACTCGAATTCAATAATAAAAACAATGATTTACTGAATACCGCCACCTCACCGTTGCCGCCACTGCATGTCGAGCGCCGCGCCGATGACCCGCTGCACCGGCTGCGCGTCTTTGTCGACAGCTATCCCGGTCGCATCCTGGTGCTCGCCGAAACCCTCGGCCGCCGCGAAACCATACTCGAGTATTTCGCCGAGTACGGACTGAAGCCGGCGCAGGTCACCGACTGGTCACAGTTCAACGCGAGCACGGAACACTTCGTGCTCGGCGTGGCACCGCTGAGCAACGGTTTCATCGACACCGCGGCGCAGATCGCGATCATCACCGAGAACGAACTCTATGCCTCGCAGGTGCGCCAGCGCGCCGCGCGCGACGCCAAACGCGCCTCACCCGAAGGCATGCTGCGCGACCTGTCCGAGGTCAAGGTCGGCGATCCGGTGGTGCACGAACAGCACGGCATCGGCCGCTATCTCGGCCTGCAAAGCATGGATCTCGGCGAAGGCGCGACGGAATTCCTGACGCTGGAATACGCCAACAACGACAAACTCTATGTACCGGTATCGAGTCTGCACCTGATCAGCCGCTACAGCGGCGCGGCGCCGGAACAGGCGCCCCTGCACCAGTTGGGCAGCGGACAGTGGGAAAAGGCCAAACGCCGCGCCGCCGCACAGGTGCGCGATACCGCTGCCGAACTGCTGGCGATTTATGCGCAGCGCGCCGCGCGCGAAGGTTATGCCTTCAACCTGAAGCCGCATGACTACGAAGCGTTTGCCGAAGGCTTTCCCTTCGAGGAAACCGCCGATCAGGCCGCAGCCATCACCGCGACCATTGAAGACCTCAAAAGCAGCAAACCGATGGACCGGCTGGTCTGCGGCGATGTCGGTTTCGGCAAGACCGAAGTTGCCCTGCGCGCCGCCTTTGTCGCCGTCGCCGACGGCAAACAGGTCGCCGTACTGGTGCCGACAACGCTGCTCGCCGAACAGCATTTCAATACCTTCTCCGACCGCTTCGCCGACTGGCCGGTGAAGATTGCCGAGTTCTCGCGCTTCCGTACCGCCAAGGAAACAGTTGACGCCATCACCGGTCTTGCTGAAGGCCGCATCGACATCGCCATCGGCACACACAAGCTGGTCAGCAAGGACATCCATTTCAAGAACCTCGGACTGGTGATCATCGACGAAGAACACCGCTTCGGCGTGCGCCAGAAGGAACAGTTCAAGGCGCTGCGTGCCGAAGTCGATGTGCTGACGCTGACCGCGACGCCAATCCCGCGCACGCTGGCGCTGTCGCTGGAAGGCCTGCGTGATTTTTCGGTGATTGCCACCGCGCCGCAGCGCCGGCTGGCGATCAAGACCTTTGTAGCGCGTTACGCCAAGTCACTGATCCGCGAGGCCGTGCTGCGCGAATTGAAACGCGGCGGTCAGGTCTACTTCCTGCACAACGACATCGACACCATCGCCCATATCGAGGAAGAGCTGACGCGACTGCTACCCGAAGCGCGGGTGCGTATTGCCCACGGCCAGATGCGCGAGCGCGAGCTGGAGCTGGCGATGCGCGACTTTTATCAGGGCCGCTTCAACATCCTGCTGTGCACCACCATCATCGAAACCGGCATCGACATCCCGACAGCCAACACCATCATCATCAACCGCGCAGACCGTTTCGGCCTGGCCCAGCTGCACCAGCTGCGTGGCCGTGTCGGCCGCTCGCACCATCAGGCCTATGCCTATCTGCTGCTGCCCGATGAAGGCAATATCACCACCAACGCCAAGAAGCGCCTCGAAGCGATTCAGGCGATGGAAGAACTCGGCTCGGGCTTTTATCTGGCCATGCATGACCTCGAAATCCGCGGCGCCGGCGAAGTGCTAGGCGAAAACCAGTCCGGTGACATGCACGAGATCGGCTTCAACCTCTACTGCACGATGCTCGATATGGCCGTGAAGTCGCTGAAGGCCGGCAAGGAGCCCGACCTCAACGCGCCGCTGGGCGTGACCACCGAAATCAATCTGCACACGCCGGCGCTGCTGCCCAGCGACTACTGCCACGACGTGCATGAACGGCTGGTGCTCTATAAACGCATGGCCAACTGCGACAACGAAGACCAGCTGCAGCTGCTGCAAGAAGAACTGATCGACCGCTTCGGCGAACTGCCGGACCCCACACGCGCGCTGATCGACAGCCACCGCCTGCGCCTGCTCGGCAAGCCGCTGGGCATCGCCAAAATCGACGCCAGCGAAAACACCATCCAGTTGCAGTTCGTGCCCAACCCGCCGATCGAACCGATCAAGATCATCAAGCTGATCCAGTCGAAAAAGCACTACAAGCTCGCGGGGCAGGACCGGCTGCGCATTGAAACCAAAACCCCGGATCTGAAAAGCCGCGTCGCCGAAATCCGTCGCGTGTTTGCCGAACTGGGCTGAGCGGCCGACAATGGGTCGTCCGCGCTAAAAAAATGACTGAATTGTGGAGCATCAACATGAGCCGATTTAACCGCCTTCTGGTTCTATTCGTTGCCTCGCTGGCGACCGCCCTCTTCTCCGCACCGGCGCCGGCACAAAACGCACCGACTATCGGCATCGTGATCATGCACGGCAAAGGCGGACGCCCCGAACGTTTTGTCAGCGTGCTCGCTGAGGGTCTCGAACGCAAAGGCTGGCTGGTCGCCAATATCGAAATGCCGTGGTCGGGTCGGCGCGAATATGACGATGACATAGCCGGCGCTGAACAGCAGGTCACAGCCGCGCTGAACGAACTGCGCAGCAAGGGTGCAAAAAAGGTATTTGTCGCCGGCCACAGTCAGGGAGGCGTGTTTGCGCTGTATTACGCCAGCCGCAATCCGCTCGACGGCGTCATTCCCATGGCGCCGGGCGGCAGCGTGGATGCAACGGTCTATACCCAGAATGTCGGCGGCGCTCTGGCGCTGGCACAGCGTATGGTCGCCGACGGCAAAGGCGCTGAACGCGGGGTCTTCAAGGACTATGAACGCTCGAGAGGCGTAAACGACATACACACCACCGCAGCAACCTACGTCACGTGGTTTGATCCTAACGGGGCGATGAACCAGGGCAAGTCCTCGCGCGCGATTCCCGCGACAACACCAGTGCTTTATATCGCACCGCGCAACGATTACCCGGGCCTAGTCCGCTTCAAGTCATCAATGTTTGCCGCGCTGCCATCCAATCCGCTGACCCGTATGGCTGACATCGAAGGCGACCACCTGAACGCACCGGGCAACTCGATCGACACCATCGCGCGCTGGGTTGGCGAAGTCGTCGCCAAATAGGAAAGTTTGCGTATGCCCATGCGTAAATGGCGTCCGCAGGATCTCGACGCCAGCATCGAAACCTTCCGCCGGTCAGTGCACGAGATCGCCGCCGCCGATTACAGCCCTGAAGAGTTGCAGGCCTGGGCGCCCGAGGAGGCCGATTATTCGGAATGGGAACGGCGCATGGACGCCAGCCAGGGTTGGACTTTCGAGATCAACGGCAAGCTCGGCGGCTTCATCACCACCGATGCGCCGGGACATATCGATCTGCTCTATGTGCATCCCGACTATCAGCGCATGGGCGTAGCCAGCGCATTACTGGAACTGCTGGTGGCCGATGCCGGTGTCCGCGGCATCCACAATCTGCATACCGAAGCCAGCCGCACCGCACGCCCGTTTTTTGAACAGGCCGGATTCCGCCTCGTCCGCACGCAGAACGTCACCCGCAATGGCGTGGCGTTTGAACAATTCGTGATGGAACGCAAGCCGCATTAAGCGGGCCGCAATTAGCGGCTTGCGTGTGCCGGCGATCAGCCGACCGCGGCGTTGGAGTGAAAAATCAGTCCGGCGTGCTCACGCAGCGCATGGAACTTGATCTTCGGCCACTGCTCCTGGGCGACATCGATCTCGATGGCATTGCCGGCAAGGAACGCCGGCGCACCGACGGCATCATGTGCGACGCGGTGTGAATTGGCGTCGATGAAACGCTGCAGCTCACGATCGTCATCGCAGGTCACCCAGCGCGCGGCGACATAACGCGCCGGCGAAAGCCGCGCCTCGCAGCCGTATTCATGTTTCAGGCGGTGCGCAACGACTTCAAACTGCAACTGGCCGACCGCGCCGAGCAGCAGCAGGCTGCCCGCCACCGGCTTGAATACCTGGATCGCGCCCTCTTCACCCAGCTGGCCGAGACCGGTGCGCAACTGCTTGCTGCGCAATGGATCAGCGACTTCAACCGTCTGGAACAGCTCCGGCGCAAAAAACGGCAGGCCGGTGAACTGCAGGTCCTCGCCTTCCGTCAGCGTGTCGCCGAGTTGCAGCACGCCGTGATTGGGGATGCCGATGATGTCGCCGGCGTAAGCGTCTTCCACCTGCTCACGGCGCTGCGACAGGAAGGACACCACAGAACTCGGCCGGAAGAATTTTTCGGTGCGGCAGTTTTTCAAACGCATGCTGCGCTCGAAACGGCCGGAACAGATACGGATGAAGGCGACGCGGTCGCGGTGGCCCGGGTCCATATTGGCCTGGATCTTGAACACCACGCCGGAGAATTTGGGCTCTTCCGGCTTCACTTCGCGCTGCAGCGCCTTGTGCGGACGCGGCGGCGACGCAAAATCAATCACGGCGTCTAGCACTTCCTGCACGCCGAAGTTGTTGATCGCCGACCCGAAAAACAGCGGCGTCTGTTTGCCGGCAAGAAAGGTCTCGCGCTCGTATTCCGGCGACACGCCCTGCACCAGATCGATTTCCTGACGGGCATGGGTAAAGATGTCACCAAAGCGCTCGACGATTTCCGGGTTGTCGATGCCGGAGATGATTTCATCTTCTGCGCCGATGCGGTCTTCACCGGCGGTAAACACGCGCATGCGGTCGGCGCGCAGGTCGAATACCCCCTTGAACAGCTTGCCCATGCCGATTGGCCAGGTGCATGGCACCACGGGCATGCCCAGCGTGCGCTCGATCTCGTCAACGAGGTCGGTCGGCTCACGCACCTCACGGTCCATCTTGTTGATAAAGGTGATCACCGGGGTGTTCTGTGCGCGGCAGACCTGGAGCAAACGCAGCGTCTGCGGCTCAATACCGTTGGCGGCGTCGATCACCATCAGCGCAGCGTCAACAGCCGTCAGCACGCGATAGGTGTCTTCGGAAAAGTCACGATGGCCCGGCGTGTCGAGCAGGTTGATCACGCAGTCGCGGTATTCCATCTGCATCACCGAGCTGGCGACCGAGATGCCGCGCTGCTTTTCGATTTCCATCCAGTCCGAGGTCGCGTAGCGAGAGGCCTTACGCGACTTCACGCTACCGGCGATGTGGATCGCGCCTGCAAACAGCAGCAGCTTTTCGGTGAGCGTGGTTTTACCCGCATCGGGGTGCGAAATGATGGCGAAGGTGCGACGCCGGGAGACTTCCTTGTCGATACTCATGTCGGGCCTGGTCAGGCGTCAGCGCGGAATGCGGCAGACGCAGTGCGGCGCGCATTATAATCGATATTTTTTATCAATAAAATCAATTAGATAAGAGGTTGACTCCGCACGCCCGCGCAACCCCGCAAAGCGCGGCCCCGCGTCGTCAGGCTAGCGGTCCACCAGAAACCCGCTGAAGCTTTTCCCGGAGCTCCTGCAAACCGAAGGGCTTGCTGAGGAAATCGTTCATGCCGGCGTCAATACAGAGCTCGCGGTCCCGCGCATAGGCGTTCGCCGTCAGTGCGATGATATGCGGTTGTGACGGCAAGGCGAGGTTCCTGATTTCAAGGGTGGCCGCGATGCCGTCCAGCACAGGCATCTGCACGTCCATGATGATGACGTCGTAGGCCTGGGTCTGAACCTGATCAACGGCCTGACGGCCGTTTTCCGCGACCTCGACCTGTTGTCCCAGCTTTTCCAGCAGCGCCAGTGCAAGGGTGCGGTTGACGGCGTGATCCTCCACTAACAGGACACGCATGCTTGGCAATCCGCCCTCCAGCACCACCCCCGATTTCGGCGCGGGCCGGATAGCCATTCCGCCGCGCTCGAATACCAGACTGAAGCGGAATGTGGAACCATGCCCCATCACGCTTTCGACGCTGATGCCGCCACCCATCGCCTTGCACAGCTGTGCGCAGATGGCCAGACCGAGACCGGTGCCCCCGTAGTGCCGAGTTGTCGACGCGTCGACCTGCGAAAAGGCCTTGAACAGGCGGTCACGCCGCTCCTTGGGAATGCCGATGCCGCTGTCAATGACGGCGCAGTTCAGGCGCACGCGGCCGTCGGACTGATCCGAAAACCGGACCTCAACCCGGATGCCGCCACTGTCGGTGAATTTGATCGCGTTGCTGATCAGGTTCGCAAAAATCTGCCGCATCCGCGCCGAATCGCCGCGCAACACGGCGGGTGTATCTTCCGGCAGCAGCATCGCGAAACGGATGTTCTTGCGCGAGATCGCCGGGCCGAACAGTCGGGCGACCGCATTGAGTTCATCGCGCGTGTCGAAATCGTGAAAGTCGAGATCAAGACGGCCGGCCTCGATCTTCGAGAAATCGAGAATGTCGTTGATCAAACCGAGCAGATCGTCTGAACTCTTGCGGATCAGGGCCAGATGTTCGCGCTGCGTCTCGTCGAGTTCCGTGAATTCAAGCAGTTGCGCCATACCCATGATGCCGTTCATGGGCGTGCGGATTTCGTGGCTGACCACCGCCAGAAATTCGCTTTTCGCATTGGTCGCCAACCGCGCCTGTTCGAGCGCGCGCTGCAGCTCTGAAGTACGGGTGGCGACTTCCTGCTCCAGGGAATCAGCAAGCTGCCGCAACGCAGTGTTCGATCGATAAAGGTCGACCGCCTTTTCCTCCAGCAGGCGCTCGGCCTCCTGGCGTGCCGCACGCTCCCGCTCCAGCCGCCGCGTCAGGCGCTGGATCAGGTCGGGCGACTGCGGTTCAACTCCGCTCATAAGCAAACCCTCAAGATCTTTCGAGCAGGAAACGCTCTCGCCGCTGCGGACCTTCGCCAACAGTTTCCCGACGCAGCGTTACCGGACGCCCGAAGTGGGCAATGCAGCCTGCAATGAGGCCCTCTGCAAGATCCTCGAAATGGCGTTCGGACGAGTAAATGATCACCAGACGGCGGTCATCGCGATACTCCACCTCGAATCGCGGCAGTTCGGCGTCTGGATACAGTTTGCGTACTTCGGCATGGATAACGTTCTCGATTCCGGCAATAAAGGTGAACGCATCACTCTGCCCCTTGAAGAAAGCCGAATACCCCCGTACAAAGCGTCCGAACAGATATTCGCCAAATGCGCGCAGCAAAACCGTAACTGCCACCCCCGAACGCGCCGACAGCGCGGAGACCAGCGCGACCATCTCGCTGTGTGGGTAGGTGCCGACGGCAGTGTAAGCTCCGTCCGACGGCAGTTGGGCATCCTCGATAATGTCGTCGAGCATGTCGACAGAAAACTGCTGCTCCACCATATCCATGAATTCGGTAAACACCACCCCCTTCATTGCTTCATCCTCCCGTGTTCCGGCGCATCAAAATCAAATCTGTTTAAACCCGTTCCCGGGGCTGCCCTAGCGAGGGGTGCCCATACCGGATCCGGAAAGTCAACAACATGCCAGCATGATTGAAGCCGCGGTGAGCGGTATCTAGAACAGGTTTAATTTAACACGCCTGTTCCGGGCTTTGCACGCAGGAACCGGTCTTGCTTTGGCACGGTCGGGATATGATGAGCATTCATACGGAACCGGCATAGTTGCAAAAATGAACCTGACCTTTCATTCCAGATTGTTACCAGCCCTGTTACTGCTCGCCGCTTGCTCACCCGCACAAGCGCAGCACGCCGAGCGCACCGTGGATATGTCGACCCGGCCGGGCGTGACCCAGCGCATTCTCGTAATAACCCCTGAGAAGCCGCGGGCTGCGGTGGTCCTGTTTGCCGGGGGTGACGGCGGCATCACAATGGAAGCCGTAGGCAGCATGCCAAGACTGGGCAGCAACTTTCTGGTGCGCACGCGCCAGCAATACCTCGAACGCGGCTTCACCACCGTGGTCATTGATGCGCCGTCGGACAAACAGTCCCCGCCCTATCTGTCGGGCAGCCGGCAAACCGCCGAACATATCGCCGACGTCAAGGCGGTGATCGCCTGGCTGCGTGAACAGTCAAAAACTCCGGTGTGGCTGATCGGCACCAGCCGCGGCACCCAATCGGTCGCCTATATCGCCACCCAGCTGCCGCAGGCCGAGGGCGGTCCCGACGGCATTGTGCTGACGGCGTCGGTGGTGCGCGACCAGCGCTCCCGCGCCGTGCCGGAAATGGCGTTGGACAGCATCCGCATCCCCGTGCTCGTCGCCCACCACCGCGATGACGGATGCCGAGTCTGCCTGTTTGCCGACGTGCCGCCGATTCTCGGGCGTCTGACCGCCACACCGCGCAAGGAACTGATGGTTTTCGACGGCGGCATCTCCGTCGGCAACCCCTGCGAGGCGCGCGCCTACCACGGCTTCAACGGCATCGAGCGCGAGGTCATCGAACGCATAGCGGCATGGATCGCGCCCTGAAATGCCGCGGCGCGGCGTCCGTTATAATCGCCGCTCAATTTTCACGATAACAGCCATGCATCTCGTCATCCAGGGCGCGGACATCGAAACGCGCGACCTCAAGGAGCTTGCCAAACTCTCCGGCGCTTCTGCCATCGATCGCCTGAGTGCGACGGCTTTCAGGCTGCGCGGCGCCAAACCCGCCGACGACATCGCTGCACTGTGCAGCAAGGCCAGACTCGATTTCGGTTTCGTACCTGAAGGCCGAAAGCTCAGCGACTTCCGGTTGCTGGTTATGGATATGGATTCGACGCTGATCACCATGGAAACCATCGACGAACTCGCCGACATGGTGAACATCAAGGCCGAAGTCGCACGCATCACCGAACGTGCGATGCGCGGCGAGATCGAATATGACCAGAGCCTGCGCGAACGCCTGGCGCTGCTCAAGGGCCTGGATCAATCCGCGCTGCTGCGGGTTTATGAAGAGCGGCTGAAATTTTCACCGGGCGCCGAGCGCATGCTCGCCGCGGTGCAGGCTGCCGGCGTCAAGACACTGCTGGTCTCCGGCGGCTTCACCTATATGACCGACCGTCTTAAAACCCGGGTACGCCTCGACCATACGCACTCCAATGTGCTCGAGATCATCAACGGCAAGCTGACCGGACAGGTTCTCGGTGAAATCGTCAACGCAGACGCCAAGCTGGCGGCGCTGAAACGCATCGCTGCTGAAACCGGCGCGGCACCTGCGGAGATTGCCGGCGTTGGTGACGGCGCGAACGATCTGAAGTTTCTGGCGGCATGCGGTGTCAGTTTTGCCTACCACGCGAAACCGGTGGTACGCGAGAAAACCACTTACGCGATCAACCACACGGGGCTGGACGCGATGCTCTGCCTGCTCTCGGCCGAGCAGGACTGAGCGTTCCCGGCTTAGCGCCGGAACAATATGAGGACGGCATCAAGCCTGACGCGGCTCGTGGTCAACGGCCTCGGCTTCATCGGACAATCGGTCGGAACCGATGTGCTGGCGATACAGGCTGATCAGGCAGGCAGCGATCAGCATCGGCACAATAAGCATCAGCGCTTCAGCGACATACCCTGCGAGAAACATCATGTCGGGCTCGATGGACGCCCCTGTGAACGCAACATCGACGAATCCGGCGTTGATCATGGTCCGTATCTCCCGAAAATTTGCCTGACCTTCATGTTGATTCATGAAGGGGCCGTGATACGCCCGGAACAGACAACAATTAAGATGTCAATTAGAATTATATTTAAAAACAAGTACTTAAATAAATTTTTTGCTGGAAGACGCCCTATTGGGATGCACCATCCGGGCTCACGCACCAGTCTGGCCCGGATGCTCCGGACTAGTAGACGCGCTGACGCGCGCCGCCGCTGAGCTCGTAAGGCCGCAACGGCCCCGTGCCTTCACTGCACATGCCGTAAATGAACGGAAAGGCATCACGACCCGGCGTCAGGAAACGCAGGTCCTTGAACCACACGCAAAGGTGGGCACCGCCGATGTCGACCTGATGCAAGGCCGGATAGGCCGCGAACCAGCGGAAGAAGGCGAACTCGGGATGTTGATAGGCCGCGCGTACCGCGGCGCCCTGCGAGCCCTTGCCGTAACGCACATCCTTCTCCCATACCGCCTGATCAAGCGGACGGTAAGCCGCGTCCAATCGCGCAATCAGGCCGGCATCCGGCGGCGCAGTCTGCACGGTCTTGCGCCGCAGATTGATGTGGCTGTAACGGTAGTCCTCTTCGCCCTCGATGATCACCATCCAGTTGTACGGTGACACCGGTCGCGGCAGCGCGCTGATCTTCGGCTGATACAGCCCCATTTCGCGCGCGGCACGCTCACCGAATTTCACCGCACTCTGCAACTGCTGATACTGAAAACCGACGTAAGCCACCAGCACTGCCAGACCCGCCACTGCCGGCAGCCGCGAGCGCCGCCACAACATTGACAGCAGCAGACCGCCAAGGATGATGCCGGTGAACCACAGGTCGATGATGAAGGTGGTGCCGAGGCCGTGCCGGTAATCGGACAGCGGCGCGAAAATCATCGTGCCGAATGTGGTGATCCAGTCGCCGGCGATGTGGACAGCCAGCGACAGCGCGACCACCGGCGCATAACTTTTCCAGCCGGGACCCTTGCGCCAGAGCAGCGCGAATAGCAGCGACAGCAGCACGGTCCATAGCGGCAGCATCAGCAGCGAATGGGTCACGCCGCGATGGTGATAGAGATAGGCCAGCGGTGAAATCCAGCTCGCGATGACGTCGCTGTCGGGAAACGCGGCGACCAGGAAACCGATGCCGATGCGCCGCCCCATGGGCAGCGCCGGCTTCTCGATGCCGGCGGTGGCGCGGGCCAGCAGTGCACCGGAAAGTGCGTGGGTCAGGGTGTCCATGGAGGCCGGGTATCGATTCAGGTGGCGTCAAAAAAACTACGGCGTCGGATTTTAACCGACGCCGCAGTTGCTGCGACCTGCTCTGCCTTGCTGAACAGCCTATTTCAGGACGATGTCCAGCGACTTGCCGAGACGGTAATAGGTTTCATACTGCTCCTGCACGAACTTCGCCGTGTCTTCCGGCGACTTGATATGCGGCACGGAGCCGATCTTTTCGGTGGCGGCGGTCCACTGCGGGTCGGCGCCGACTTTCTGCAGCGTGTCACCCCACAGCGCGACCAGCCTGCGGTCCATTTTCGGCGGGCCGTACAGGGCGCTCCAGCCGATGATGCGCTCGAGCGCCGGGTACCCCGCCTCCCTCGCCGTCGGCACGTCGGGGATTTCCTTGAAGCGTTCCGGGGTCGTGGTCAGCAGTGCGCGCAACTGGCGGTTCTTGATGAAACCCAGCGCAGTGCCGATGTTGGAGCAGCCGAAATCGACATGTTTGCCGAGCAGCGCGGTGGCCGCCTCACCGCCGCCCTTGTACGGGATCTGGATTGCCGCCTCCTTGCCCAGCTTCTGCACGTCGAACAGCAGCTGCGGCCCCATTTCATGGATGGTGCCGACGCCGGCGGTGCTGTATTTCAGCTTGCCCGGATTTTTGCGGATGCCCTCAACGAGGTCGCCAAAGCTGCGGTACGGGCTGTCGGCAACCACCGCGCAGACATAGGGATTGAGTTCGAGGATGCCAAGGAAGCTGAAGTCATTCCATTTGTAGCCGAGATCCGGCTTCAGTGCCGGCAGCGTCGCCTGCGAGCCGACACGCGCCAGCAGCAGCGTATAGCCGTCGGGGACAGCGTTTTTGACATGCTCGGAGCCGATGGCGCCGCTGGCGCCGACCTTGTTCAGCACCACGGCATTCTGTTTCAGGTATTTCGGGATCACCGCACCGAGGTTGCGCGCCGCGAGGTCGGAATCACCGCCCGCCGAGAACGGGGCGACGATCAGCAGCGGACGGGTCGGATATTGCTGGGCTGCAGCGGCAAACGCCAAGACGGCAAGAACGCTGCCGGCGACAAACGCAAGGACACGGCTTACAGAACTGGATTTCACTTGGGTCTCCTCCCGGTTGAAATGCCTGATATGCCTGCGAGGGCATTGTGCGGGGAGGCTTTGCGAAAAGCAACGACCGGAAAATCAGTGACTAATCCCAGCGGTCATCCTGGACTTCGATGAAGCCGTTCTCGATGCGTAAAGGCAGTTTTGCCGTGGGTTCATAGGCCGGCGCCGTCAGCGCCTCGCCGGTACGAATGCAGAAGCGCGCGCCGTGACGCGGGCAGATCACCTCATCGCCGTCGATGACACCGCTGGCCAGTTCGCCGCCGTCATGGGTGCAGACATCTTCGAGCGCAAAAAAATTGCCGCCGACATTAAACACGGCTACTGTCGTTCCATCGACATCCACCACCTTGCAGCCGCCCTGGGCGATCTCGCCGACCGCCGACACCTTGATCCATTCAGCCATGTCGATAGCCTTAAACCGCGACGACTTCCATATCGGGTTCGATCTGACGCACAAGGTTCTCGATGCCGGCGAGAGTACCCGACAGCGAACTCGGGCAACTGCCGCAAGCACCCTGGTAATGCACGGAGAGTTTGTTGCCTTCGAGGCCGACGACGTAAAGATCGCCGCCGTCGTTCTGCAGGTACGGACGCACCTGTTCGTCGAGCGCGGCATTGATTTTGTCCAGTCGTTCACGGTCCTCCGGGCTCAGCTTGGCCGGATCCATCGCCTCGCTCGACTGCTCGGCCAGTTGCGCCGATTGCGCATCGGCCGACGGGGCTTCACGGATCGGTACCGCCAGATCGCGCATCAGCTGTTCCCAGTCAGCGCCGCCGTCCTGCGTCACTGTCACCCAGTGATCAACATAAAATACGTTGGTAACATGTTCGATATCAAACAGTGCCATGGCCAGCGGATCGCCGACGGTCTGCTCCGGTTTGTCATACGAGCGGGTAATGCCCCAGGTCAACGGTTCCCGCAGGATGAACTTCATCGCATTGGGATTCGGGGTCGGTTCGATTTCGGCGATTTTCGGCATGAATGAAAGTTGCGGATGAAGTAACGGTTTTTTTTATTCGGTCGAAGCAGTATCAGTACCGGCAAACGCCGCATGCAGCGTATGCCAGGGCAGGATGGCGCATTTGACGCGGGTCGGCAGTTCGCTGACACCGGAAAACACGGTCAGACGGCCGAGGTGGTGCGGACCGGCGGCATCGAGCTTGCCGGTGGTCATGTCGCGAAACTCCTGGACCATCCGTTCGGCGTCTGCCTTGGATTTGCCTTTGACGGCGACGGTCATCATTGATGCCGAGGCCTTGCAGATTGCACAGGCTTCGCCTTCAAAACCAACGGCCTCGACTTGGTCGCCATTGAGCTTCAGCGACAGATGAATATGGTCGCCGCACAACGGATTCAACCCTTCTGCCTTGTGCGTGGCATCGCCGAGCATGCCCCAGTTGCGGGGCTTCTTGTTATGTTCGAGGATCATTTCCTGGTAAAGCTGACGGCTGTCCATTGCGGTATCGCTATTCCGTGAATCGGTCAGGCAAACAGTTTCTGCACACGGCCGATGGAGGCGACCAGCGCATCCACTTCGTCCATCGTGTTGTAGAAGGCAAACGAAGCGCGTGAAGTCGCCGGCACCTTGAAGCGCTGCATTACCGGCTGCGCACAGTGGTGGCCGGTACGGATCGCCACGCCATCATCATTGAGCAGCGAACCGACGTCATGCGGATGCACGCCATCAAGAGCAAACGACAGCACAGCGGCTTTTTTCTCGGCGGTGCCGATGAGGCGCACGCCGGGCACACGGTTGAGTTGATCAGTGGCGTAATCCAGCAGATCGGTTTCATGGGCGGCAATGCACTCAATGCCGATGGCGGTAAGATAATCAATCGCCGCACCCAGCGTGATCGCCTCGCCGATCGGCGGCGTTCCGGCTTCAAACTTGGCGGGAATCGGTGCATAGGTGGTTTTTTCGAAGGTCACCGACAGGATCATGTCGCCGCCGCCCTTGAAAGGTTGCATTTTCTCGAGCAGTGCAGCCTTGCCGTACAACACGCCGATACCGGTCGGGCCGCAGAGCTTGTGACCGGAAAAGGCATAAAAATCACATCCGAGATCCTGCACATCGACCTTCAGGTGCGGTGCGGCCTGCGCGCCGTCGACCAGCACCGGAACGCCATATTCATGCGCGATCGCGATCATTTCGCGGACCGGCGTAATCGTGCCCAGTGCGTTCGAAACGTGCGTCATCGCCACGAACTTGGTGTTCGCATTGAACAACTTGCGGTAATCCTCGACCAGCAGCTCACCGCGGTCGTTGATCGGCACCACACGGATTTTTGCGCCGCGCTCTTCGGCAACCATCTGCCACGGAACAATATTGGAGTGATGCTCCAGCGTGGTCAGGATGATCTCGTCACCGGCCTTGAAAAATTTGCGCCCGTAACCCTGTGCCACCAGATTGATGCCGTCGGTGGTGCCGCTGGTGAAAATGCACTCGCGCGATTCTTTGGCGTTGATGAAGGCCTGGACCTTGAGTCGCGCCTTTTCGTATTCCGCCGTCGCCGTTTCCGACAGGTAGTGCACGGCGCGGTGAATATTGGCGTGCTGTGCGCTGCGGTATTTAACCCAGCGGTCAATCACTGCCTGCGGCATCTGACTCGATGCTGCATTATCAAGAAAAATCAAAGGCTTATCTTTGATCTTCAGGCTCAGGATGGGAAAGTCCCGGCGCAGCGCCGAAACATCCAGCGGCGTCGCGAGTTTGTCGCGCGCGCTCACAGACTTGCCTCGGTACGCGCCATCACCAGCTTTTCCAGCGCAGCGACCAGCGACGGCACGGGAATGTGGTCGATGATCTCGGCACCGAAAGCATAGGTCAGCAGATTGCGCGCCTGCGCCTCCGGCAGACCGCGGCTCTTCAGATAGAACAGGTGCTCGGCATCGAGCTGACCAACAGCAGCGCCGTGCGCGCACTTCACGTCATCGGCAAAAATCTCGAGTTGCGGCTTGGTATCAACACGCGCCTTGTCCGACAGCAGCAGGTTGCGGCTCTGCTGTGACGAATCCGTCAGTTGCGCGCCTTCGCGGACAAACACCTTGCCGTTGAATACCGCATGGCCGGCGCCGCCGACGATGGTCTTGTGGGTTTGCCGGCAGATGCCGTGTGCTTTGGCATGATCCACCAGCGTGTGCGTATCAGCCGTCTGCCGGCCGCCGATCAGCGCCAGGCCGTCGATCTCGACATTGATACCCTCACCCTGCTGACTGATGTTCAGGTTGTTGCGCGACAGTCGTGCACCCAGTGTCACCGCATGGGACTGGAAACGCGCATCTTTCGCCAGCGTCACCGCGCAATTACTGATGTGGAAGGCTTTTTGGCTTTCCCGCTGCAGCTTGATGTGGCGCAGCGAAGCATTCGGCGCCACGGCAATTTCGGTCACCGCGTTGGTCAGGTAGGCCTCGTCACCCAGTGCGACGTAATCCTCGATCACGCAAGCCTCGGCGCCGCTCTCGGCAACGATCAGGCAGCGAGGATAAGCCGCGACACCATTTCCGGCAGCGACAAACAGCAGATGGATCGGCGCTTTCAGCTGTGCGTCTTTCGACAGATGGATGAACACGCCGTGCTGCAGAAAAGCCGTGTTGAGCGCAGTAAACAGTTCCTGCCCGACACCAGCGAGCTTTGCCAGGTGCGGCTCGACCAGAGCGGCATGCGATTTCAGTGCGTCGCTCATGGCGATCACCGTCACGCCGGCAGGCAATGCGCCCTGCTGCGCCAGTTCCGGCGCCGGCACACCATCAACAAACACCAGACGCATCGCCGCTTCCGGTACGACATGGGTCGCAATGTCAGCCGCCGAAACCTTGATTGCCGCGGCCACCGGCTGCACCTGCAACTTGGTCAGCGGGGTCAGGTCGGTGAAACGCCATTCTTCGTCACGCGTGGTCGGCACCGACAGCGCGTTGGCGCGCTCCAGCGCCGCTGCGCGACGCGAGTCGAGCCAGGCCGCGGGACTTTTCGGCAGCGCAGCGCTGCCGGCGAGCAGCGCCGCCACGTACGGATGGGTGGCTGTCACGTTCACGCCGCGGCCTTTTTGGCTGCTTTTTTGTCATCGAGCAGCCAGTCGTAACCGCGCGACTCCAGTTCCAATGCGAGTGACTTGTCACCGGATTTGATGATGCGGCCGGCGGACATCACGTGCACGTAATCCGGGGTGATGTAGTTGAGCAGGCGCTGGTAATGAGTGACCAGCACGCAGGCATTGTCGGGCGTCAGCAGCTTGTTGACGCCGCCGGCAACCACACGCAGCGCATCGATGTCGAGACCGGAGTCGGTTTCATCGAGCAACGACAGCTTGGGCTCGAGCAGCGCCATCTGCAGGATTTCATTGCGTTTCTTTTCACCGCCGGAAAAGCCGTCATTGACGCTGCGGCTGAGGAACTCCGGATTCATTTCCAGCAGCTTCATTTTTTCGCGCACCAGATCATCGAACTCCAGCGGGTCGAGCTCTTCCTTGCCGCGGCCGCCCTGCACCGTGTTGTAGGCGAGGCGCAGGAAGGCGCTGTTGGTGACACCGGGGATTTCGACGGGGTACTGGAATCCGAGGAATACGCCGGCGCGGGCACGCTCATCCGAGGCCAGCGCGAACAGGTCCTTGCCCTCGAACAGCACTTCGCCGCCCTTGACCTCGTAGGCCGGATGGCCGGCCAGCACTTTCGAGAAAGTGCTTTTGCCGGAACCGTTGGGCCCCATGATGGCGTGCACTTCACCGGCGCGCACCGTCAGGTTGATACCCTTGAGAATGTCCACGCCGGCAACAGTCGCCGTCAGGTTGCGGACTTCGAGAATGGTTTTTGCGTTTGCGTTGATCATCCGACACTGCCTTCAAGTTTCAGGCCGAGGAGTTTGGTTGCCTCAACGGCAAACTCCATCGGCAGTTGCTGGAAAACGTCCTTGCAGAAACCGTTGATGATCATCGACACCGCTTCTTCGGTGCCGATGCCCCGGCTCTGGAAATAGAACAGCTGGTCTTCGCCGATTTTCGACGTAGTGGCTTCGTGCTCCACCTTCGCCGTCGGGTTCTGCACCTCGATGTACGGGAAGGTGTTGGCGCCGCATTTCGCGCCGATCAGCATAGAATCGCACTGAGAAAAATTGCGCGCGCCTTCTGCCTTTGCGCCGATTTTCACCAGGCCGCGATAGCTGTTGTTGGAGTAACCGGCCGAAATGCCCTTGCTGATGATCGTGCTTTTGGTGTTCTTGCCGATATGGATCATCTTGGTGCCGGTATCGGCCTGCTGTTTGTGATTGGTCAGCGCCACCGAGTAGAACTCACCGATCGAATTGTCGCCGAGCAGCACGCAGGACGGATATTTCCAGGTGATCGCCGAACCGGTTTCGACCTGGGTCCAGGAAATCTTCGAGTTGCGGCCTTTGCACAGCCCGCGCTTGGTGACGAAGTTGTAAATGCCGCCGACCCCGTTCTCGTCGCCGGCATACCAGTTCTGCACCGTCGAATATTTGATATCAGCATCGTCAAGCGCCACCAGTTCCACCACCGCCGCATGCAATTGGTTGGTATCGAACTTCGGCGCGGTGCAGCCTTCGAGGTATGACACCTTGGCGCCCTCTTCGGCAATGATCAGCGTGCGCTCGAACTGCCCCGAGTCCTGGGTGTTGATGCGGAAATAGGTCGACAGCTCCATCGGGCATTTGACGCCCTTGGGAATAAAACAGAAAGAACCGTCGGTGAACACCGCGGAATTCAGCGCGGCGTAATAGTTGTCGGCAGTCGGCACCACCGAACCCATATATTTCCTCACCAGCTCCGGATGGTTATGCACCGCCTCGGTGATCGAGCAGAAAATGATGCCAACTTCGGCGAGCTTTTCCTTATAGGTTGTCGTCACCGACACCGAATCAAATATGACATCGACCGCGACGCCGGCCAGCGCCGCGCGTTCGTGCATCGGCACACCGAGCTTCTCGAAGGTCTTCAGCAATTCCGGATCAACCTCGTCCATGCTCAGCTTTTTCTTCGGCTTGGGCGCGGCGTAATAGCTGATCGCCTGGAAATCGATCTTCGGATAGTTGACGTTCGGCCACTGCGGCTCGGTCATCGTCAGCCAGTGACGATAGGCCTGCAGGCGGAACTCCAGCAGCCAATCCGGCTCGTTCTTTTTTGCCGAAATCATGCGGATAATGCCTTCGTTCAGCCCCTTGGGCGCGGTCTCGGACTCGATGTCCGTGACAAAGCCATGCTTGTATGGCTGGCTGACGAGGGTGTCTAAAACGCTGCTCATGAATGCATCCTGTAAACCGGGGTGGGGGAGGCGTTAACTGCCCGCCTTGACCGTGAAACTTTCGCCGCAGCCGCAGGTGGCGTCGACGTTGGGGTTTTCCACTTTGAAGGCCTGCTTCAGGCCCTCACGCACATAGTCGACGGTGGAACCGTTCAGAAACTCCAGGCTTTCGCCGTCGATCACCAGTTTGGCGTCGTGGGCCTCAAACACCTGATCGCTGCCTTTGACGTCATCGGCATAGTCATAGGTATAGGCCCAGCCCGAACAGCCGGTTTTTTTGACGCCCACGCGCAGGCCCAGCCCTTTGCCGCGCTTGGCAATTTGCGCCTTGATCTGTTTTGCCGCACTTTCCGTCAGTTGTATTGTCATTTCAGACTCCCGCATTTCATTCAGACCGCAACAGCCTGCATCGTACGCAGCCGCTGCAACACACCCGACAGCGCCCGCAAAAATCCATCGACCTGTTCGGCGCTGTTGTCAGCACCCAGTGAAAACCGCACGGCGCCGCGCGCCAGTTCCGGCTCGACACCCATCGCCAGCAGCGTGCCGGAGGGCGCGTTGTCGGTGCTGGAACAGGCCGCGCCCGAACCCACCGCATAACCCGACTTGTCGAGTTCGATCACCAGCGTCTCGCCATGAATGCCGCGAAACGCGAAATACGAAGTATTGGGCAGTCGCGGCGCGTTGTTGCCGAAAATCACCGCCCCCATGCCGGTCAGTCCCTGCTCCAGCCGTTCGCGCAGACCGGAAAGCCGCGCTCCCAGTTCTTTGAGCCGGCCTGCCGCAATTTCACAAGCGACACCGAAACCGACGATCGCCGGAACGTTTTCAGTACCTCCGCGCAATCCTCGCTCCTGTCCGCCGCCGGTGAGTACCGCACGCAAATCCAATCGCTTGTCGACCACCAGCGCACCCGCGCCCTTGGGGCCGTAAATCTTGTGCGCCGACAACGTCAGCGCCTGCACATTCAGCGCAGAAAATTCCACCGGGATCTTGCCCAGCGCCTGCACGGCATCAGTGTGCATCACCGCGCCGGCGCGTTTCGCGCGTTCACCGACCGTCGCAACATCCTGGATCACGCCGGTCTCGTTGTTCGCCAGCATCACCGACATCAGCGCCGTTTTTTCGGCCAGCGCCGCATCGACATCATTCAGATCAATACGCCCGTCGCAATTCACCTTGAGCTTGCGCAGTTTCCAGCCCTGGCGCGCGAGATCCTGCGCCGGTGCAGTAACGCAGGGATGTTCGATGCTGCTGACCGCCACCTGCCCCGGCTTCATGCCGGCCGCCATGCCGCGGATGAACAGATTGTTGGCTTCGGTGCCGCCGCTGGTAAACACCACCTGCGCCGGCTGCGCGCCGACAATTGCCGCGACCTGTTCGCGCGCCCGGTCGACCGCCTTACGCGCCACCGTGCCGAACTCGTGACGGCTGGACGCGTTGCCGCACTGTTCATGCAGGAAAGGCAGCATCACTTCCAGCACGCGCGGATCCAGCGGCGTTGAAGCGTTGTGGTCAAAATAGACGTGCATCATGGCCAAGGAAGCGCTTGAAACCGGTTCAGGCGGTTACCGCATCCGGCTTGCGCGACACTTTGCGCATGTCATGCACCGGTGCGATCCCGGCATCCTTGGCGCGCTGGTTTTCCACCAGCTGGCGCAGGGTCACCGAACCGAGGTAATCAAAAATGCGATCATTGAGATTCGCCCACAGATCATGGGTCAGGCACTTTTCCTCGTCCTTGCAGTTTTCCTTGCCGGCGCACTGTGTTGCGTCGATCGGCTCATCAACCGCCAAAATGATTTCGGCAACAGTCAGTTGCGACATGTCGCGGGCGAGGCAATAACCGCCGCCGGGGCCGCGCACCGAATCCACAATCTGCCGGCGCCGCAGCTTGCCAAAAAGTTGCTCCAGGTAGGACAGCGAAATGCGCTGCCGTCCGCTGATCTCGGCGAGTGTTACGGGCCCCGTACCATGACGCATGCCCAGATCCACCATGGCGGTGACTGCAAAACGGCCTTTAGTCGTCAGTCTCATGTCGCACCTCAAATAATCATTAAAAACAAATACTTAAGAACACCCTGTTTTGCCCAAGACAAAGTCCTACCAACTCACTCAAGTATAGATAACCCCTGAGTTTTAGTCAACTATGCGGTTCAGGCTGCCGGCGTCGAGTTTGGACTGCTCTGCCCCCTCGATTTGCAGGCCCAGACGCTTCAGTTCAGCGAGGATCTGATCGATGCGCTGATCGGTTTCGGCACTGTGGTTGATCAGTGCATGCATCGCCCGTGCAACCGGGTCATTGGCATCGCGCGACACCGCATAGGCGGCAAAACCGCCGCCGGATTCCTGCGATTCCACAATCCGCGCAGGGATGCCGATCGCCGTCGCCTGATCAGGCACATCCTTGACCACGACGGCGTTGGAACCGATCTTGGCCTGCGCACCGATGACGATCGGCCCCAACACCTTGGCACCGGCGCCAATGACCACCCCGTTTTTCAGAGTCGGGTGGCGCTTGCCCTTGTTCCAGGTTGTGCCGCCCAGCGTAACGCCGTGATAAACCGTGCAGTCATCGCCGATCTCGGCGGTCTCGCCAATGACGACGCCCATGCCGTGGTCAATAAAAAACCGTCGGCCGATGCGCGCGCCAGGATGGATTTCGATGCCGGTCAGCCAGCGCGCCCAGTGCGAAACCCAACGCGCCATCCATTTGAAACCGCCCATCCAAAGGCCATGTGACAGCCGATGAGCCAGCAAGGCATGGAAACCGGGATAACAGGTCACCACCTCCCAGCGGCTGCGGGCGGCGGGGTCGCGATCGAAAACGACGGCAATGTCTTCCTGAATGCGCTCAAACATAAGCGGAGCCTGATCAATCCAACAGACAGATTAAATCCCACTATTTTAATCAAGATTCAGGAGGGTCTGAAAATTGCCTTATAAACATGAGGTTAATAACCCCACATTTAATCCCGCTTTTTGGGGGTGATCAGGCTGCTGAGAATGCCGCGGAGGATATTGACCTCCTCCACCTGCAGCCGTGAGCGGCCGAACAGCCGGCGCAGCCGCAGCATCAGCTTGCGCGGGTGTGCCGGATTGAGGAATCCGGTCTGGGTCATCGTGCTTTCGAGATGTCCGTAAAACGCCTCGACCTCTTCATGCGATGCCAGCTGCTCATCCTTGGGCAGCGGCAACGCCGCACCGCAGGCCATGCGCAGTTCGTAACAAAAGACCTGCACCGCAGCCGCCACATTCAGCGATGAAAAATCCGGAGCGACGGGAATGCTCGCCAGCAATCCGCAGCGACTGACTTCGTCGTTGCTGAGCCCCGAGGTTTCATTGCCGAAGACAAAGGCCACACGATGCAACTGCGCCACTTCAACGGCCTGCGCCGCCGACTCGCGCACATCGACCATCGGCACCGCGACATCGCGGCGGCGTGCCGAACAGGCCACCGCGAAGGTCGTTCCCTGCAATGCCTCGTCCAGGGAAGTGCAGACCCGCACCGTACTCAGCACATCGGTCGCACCGGCCGCAAACCACTGCGTCTGCGGATCGGGGTAACGCTGCGGATTGACCAGCGCGAGGTCGGTGATGCCCATGGTACGCATCGCCCGTGCCGCCGAACCGATGTTGCCGGGGTGGGCGGTAGCGCAGAGCACGATACGAATATTTTTGAGTGGGTCAGGCGGGATCACGTAAAATACTGCCGGTCGAAGTTGTCTTGCGCGCTTTCGGTTCTGCTTCTCGTTCTGCTTTTCGTTCTTTCTAAATCACACATCGCAGCCCACCATGCATCCAATGCTCAATATCGCGGTCAAAGCCGCGCGCCGCGCCGGCGGCATCATCAACCGCGCCGGCCGAAACCTTGATGTCATCGCTGTCAGGGAAAAATCCGCGAATGATTTTGTGTCGGAGGTGGACCGTGAAGCCGAAAAAGCAATTATCCAGACCCTGCGCGAAGCTTATCCGGCGCATGCGATTTTAGCAGAGGAGTCCGGCGCGTCCGGCACTTCCGAGTATCAGTGGATCATCGATCCGCTCGACGGCACCACCAATTTCCTGCACGGCTTCCCGCAATACGCGGTGTCGATCGCCATGTCACACAAGGGCGTACTCACCCATGCCGTGGTTTACGATCCGGGCCGCAACGACCTGTTCACCGCCAGCAAGGGCGCTGGCGCCTATCTCAACGACACGCGTATCCGCGTCAGCAAGCGGGCCCATCTGCAGCCCGCGCTGATCGGCACCGGATTTCCGTACCGGGAACTGGAGAACATGGGGGCCTATTTCGGCATGATGCGCGACATCATCAAAAACACCGCCGGTATCCGCCGCGCCGGCGCAGCGTCACTGGATCTGGCCTATGTGGCCGCGGGACGTCTCGACGGCTTCTGGGAATTCGGTCTGAGCAAGTGGGACATCGCCGCGGGGGCACTGCTGATCACCGAAGCCGGCGGCCTCGTCGGCGACCTTCAGGGTAATGACGGCTTTATGGAAAAAGGCAATATCGTTGCCGGCAATCCGAAAGTCTTCGCGCAGCTGCTGCCGCTGATAGCACCGCATCTGACGCAGGCGCTGAAGTCCTGAACGGCGCGCAGCGCCGGCATCACCCGCCGATCATCGCCCGCAGTTCGGCAGCGCGGCGGGAACGCATCTGCTCCAGCGCACGCAGCGCCTCGCCGGCATCTGCATTGCGAGCCAGACGCAGAGATGCGCGTCCCAGCCCGAACCACGCTTCGTCAAACATCGGATCAATGGCGAGGGCCCGACGGTAGGCCGTCGCAGCCGGCACATAGCGCGCCAGATCGCTGTTGGCCTCGCCCAGCAATTGGAAAGTCACCGGAGACTCCCGCACCACAAGCAACGCCCGCTCCAGCGTGTCGACCGCGCGTTCAGACTGGCCTGATGCCCGCTGCGCTTCCGCCAGAAGGTGATAACCGGCCGCATCGTCCGGCATCATCCGCACCAGTTCACCGAAATGCAAGATGGCTTTCGGATAGTCACGTAACTGCGACTGCGCGTAACCGGCCACCACGCGCCACTCGCTGCTGAACGGATCCTTGGTGATATTGTCTTCGGCGAATCTGGCCAGCCCTGCCCAATCACCCTTTTTTTCCAGTTCCGCGACACGTTGCCGGTTGGCATCGGGAAGGCTTTGCATATGCCCCAACAGCATGGACATCGTGCCGTCGGGAACAAGGGCCGACATCAGGGCCTGCTGGGGAGTACAAGCACCACACGCAAGCAATATCAGCAAGGCGAGGCCGTACTTGGGCTCAATGAGGCGCGCAGGAAAATTCACGCCTGCATCATAACAAGCGCCGGTAAAGCGCGGTGCTTGATAATTCCCGGACAACGTTTTTCCACCTACTCGGACGGTGTCAGCCGCAAACTTGACGCGCCCAGCACTTGCCTTGCCTAATGCGGAGCTGACGATCATTAATCGCGGGGTTATCTATGCGAATGTTCTTGCGTTTTTGTGCGTTTTTCTTCACGGCCGCGTTGGCTGCCGGGCCGGCATTGTGCGCATCCGGCGAGGCGCAGAAAAACACATACCCGGAGCACCTTTATCAGGGCATGCTGGTGGTGATCTTCAACCAGACCATTATCGCGTTCCGCGCCCGCGTGCCGAGGTCATGAGCATACTCCACGCCAATATCCAGGATGTATTCAACGAATACGGCGTGCAGATCATGTCGCCGCACTACATGATGGATCCGGCAAGCGAAAAAATCGTCAAGCCGGAAGACTGGCATCGGGCTCCCGCAAAAAAATAGGACGCGCAGGATAACGCAAGCAGTATCGTAATATTCGGGGCTCGCGCCTCACCAGACCGGACATCCGTTCTCCGTCGACATATCGCCTACCAACCTTGAAACTGACGCCATGAAGGCCGACACAACATCCTCAAAAAACATAGCGGCCCACACCCCGATGATGCAGCAATATCTGCGCATCAAGTCCGAACACCCCGACATGCTGCTGTTCTACCGGATGGGGGATTTCTACGAGCTGTTCTTCGAAGATGCCGAGCGCGCGGCGCGTCTGATGGACATCACGCTCACCTCCCGCGGCGAATCCGCCGGCACGCCGATCAGGATGGCGGGAATTCCATTTCATGCGGTCGACCAGTATCTGGCGAAGCTGGTCAAACTGGGGGAATCAGTCGCGATCTGCGAACAGATCGGCGACCCAGCCACCTCCAAAGGCCCGGTCGAACGCAAGGTGGTGCGTATTGTCACGCCGGGTACTTTGACCGAATCGGCGCTACTCGACGAAAAAAGCGACAACCTTCTGCTCGCAGTCCACCGCAGCGGAAACGTGCTGGGGCTGGCATGGCTGTCGCTGGCATCGGGCCGTTTCTGCGTCATGGAAACCGCGCCCGCTAATCTGGCCATCGAACTCGAACGCCTGCGTCCGGCGGAAATTCTGCTTGCCGAAGGCTCCAATATCGACATCAGCGACCCCGGCGTTGCCGTGCGCCGGCTGCCCCCCTGGCGTTTTGACGCCGACGTCGCACGTCGCACACTGACCGCACAATTCGAAACCCACGATCTGAGCGGTTTCGGTGCACAGTCGCTGGAGGTTTCGGTGTCCGCAGCGGGTGCGCTGTTTGATTACGCCAAATCAACTCAGGGAACGGCGATCGCGCATGTGCGCTCGCTGATCGTCGAATCCGAACGCGCGTGGCTGCGCATGGATCCGTCGACACGGCGAAACCTCGAACTCACCGAAACCATTCGCGGGGAACTGGCACCAACGCTGCTCTCGCTGCTCGACACCTGCGCCACCGGCATGGGCAGCAGGCGCCTGCGCCACGTATTGCATCATCCGCTGACCGACCGCCCGCATGTGCAGTCGCTGCATGCCGCCGTTGCCGCATTGATCGACAACGAACGTCATGTTGCGGTGCGCGCAGCGCTGAAACATTTCTCCGATGTCGAACGCATCGCCGCGCGGATTGCGCTCGCTTCAGCGCGGCCGCGCGATCTGTCCGGACTGCGCGAGTCACTGCACGAACTGCCTGAACTGGTTGCGGCGCTGGGTGGCTCAGCCGATGGCAGGCTGGGTGCGCTCGCTGTTGATCTTGCGCCACAGGACACTCTGGCCAAACTGCTGACCAAGGCCATCAAACCCGATCCGGCCGCCGTCATCCGCGAAGGCGGTGTGATCGCCGACGGTTACGACGCCGACCTTGATGAACTGCGCGGCATCCAGGACAACTGCGGGGCTTTCCTCGCCGAACTCGAAACCCGCGAGCGGACGCGCACCGGCATCACCACGCTGAAAGTCGAATACAACCGGGTACATGGTTTCTATATAGAAGTCACCCGCGCCCAGTCCGACAAGGTGCCGGACGACTACCGACGGCGGCAAACGCTGAAAAATGCCGAACGCTACATCACGCCGGAACTGAAAACCTTCGAAGACAAGGCGCTGTCGGCGCAGGAACGCGCGCTGGCCCGCGAAAAACTGCTCTACGAACAGCTGCTGCGCCAACTGGCGCCGCAGGTGCCCGTGCTGCAGCAGGTTGCCGCGGCACTCGCCGAACTCGACATGCTGGCGGCATTTGCCGAGCGTGCGACGGCACTGAACTGGGCGGCGCCGGAATTCACCGACGAAGCGGTGATCGACATCGAAGGCGGTCGCCATCCGGTGGTCGAGGCGCAGGTCACGCCGTTCATCGCCAACAACACGCGGTTGTCGGTGACGCGGCGCATGCTGCTGATCACCGGCCCCAATATGGGCGGCAAATCGACCTATATGCGGCAGACCGCGCTGATCGCCCTGCTCGCCCACTGCGGCTCATTTGTCCCGGCAACCCGCGCGCGGCTTGGGCCGATCGACCGCATCTTCACGCGCATCGGTGCCGCCGATGATCTGGCGGGCGGACGTTCCACGTTCATGGTTGAAATGACCGAGGCCGCCTACATTCTTCATCACGCGACGCCGCAAAGTCTGGTGCTGATGGACGAAATCGGTCGCGGCACCTCGACCTATGACGGCCTCGCTCTGGCCTGGGCCATCGCCCGCCACCTGATCGAACGTAGCGGCTGCTACACCCTGTTCGCCACCCATTACTTCGAACTGACCCAGCTCGCCGCCGATTTCAAGCTGGTGGTGAACGTGCATCTCGATGCCGTTGAACACAAGGATCGCATCGTGTTCCTGCACAGCGTCGAGGAAGGTCCGGCCAATCAGAGTTATGGTCTGCAGGTCGCACAACTCGCGGGCGTGCCGGCAGCAGTCATCCGCAGCGCACGCAAACATCTTGCCGATCTGGAAGCAGCCGCAGCCGCGCATACGCCCCAGGGCGACCTGTTCTCGGCACCATCGGCAAGCGCCGAAGCACCGGCCACCGAGCCGCATCCGGCGATCGATGCACTCAGGGATTGTGACCCTGATGCACTGACGCCGCGCGATGCCCTGGATCTGCTATACCGCTTGCGGGATCTGGCTCGCAATGACGCCCCGGAATAGCTATAAGCCATTGTTTTTAATAACAAAATAAAAAGCCCGGCGATCAATCTCCGCCGGGTTTTGGCAAACCGCGAAACTCAGTGATGGTGGCCGTGCGGACCGTGCACGTGGCCGTGCTCCAGCTCCTCTCCGGTCGCCGCACGCACTTCCGCAACCGTGCAGCTGAAATCCAGGGTCTGACCGGCCAGCGGATGATTGCCGTCAACCACCACCTTGTCGTCGGCAACGTCGGTCACCGTATAGACCATGGCATGGCCCGACTGGTCGCCGCGGCCTTCGAATTGCATGCCGACCGCAACTTCCGGCGGAAATTTGTCGCGCGTTTCCATATGCACTAGTTGCGCATCGTACTGGCCGAACGCATCTTCCGGCGCCAGACGCACCTTGCAGCTGTGCCCGGCTACCTTGCCGTCGAGTTCCTTTTCAACCAGCGGAAAAATGCCGTGGTAGCCGCCGTGGAGATAGGCGATCGGATCGTCGGTCTTCTCGATCAAATTGCCCTGTGCATCCAGCAATTCAAAAGTCAGCATGACTACCGTGTTTTTTGCTATCTGCATCAGATTTCCTTGATTAACTGCAGCACTTCCGCCGCTTGCCCGCGAGGGCTCACACCATAGAGCGCGTGCCGCACAACGCCCTTGCGATCGATCACGAAAGTCGAGCGGCGTATGCACTCCCGCCGCCCCCCTCGCATTCCTTCATTTCAAGCACCCCGTAGCGGCGGCACACTTTCCCATCAACGTCCGACAGCAGTCGGCCAGTCCGTGTTTGTCACGGAAGCTGCCGTAAACCATGCAGTTGTCCCGGCTGATGCCGAAAACCATCGTTCCGCATTCACGGAAATCCATTTCCAGTTCGCTGAATTCCATCGCTTCAGCAGTACAACCCGCGTGTCGTCACGGGGATAAAAATAAAGCACCAGCTTGCTGAACCCGCACAGGTCCTTAAAACAAATCAGGTTGAGATCGGCGTCAGGCCGCTCGAATTCCAGCGCTCGAACAACATGCATCAACCGGTCCGAGGCCTTGCGCGGGGCACAACGGGTATCCGGAATCACGGGATTCAGATTCGCTATGCCCGATTCTGTGAACAAAGCGGCGCAAGGTCAAGCACGCCCGGCAACAGGCCACTTATAATCCACCGCCATGCACAACAAAATGCTCAGCGATCTGACACCAGCACAGTTCCTGCAACGGCACTGGCAGAAAAAGCCCCTGCTCGCCCGCACCGGCTTGACTGAATTCGCGGACCTGATGACCCGCAAAAACCTGATTGAACTGGCCCTGCTGCCGAAAGCCGAATCCCGCCTGATCACCCGCAATGGCCGCCAGTGGTCGGTCCGTCACGGCCCCTTCCGCCGACAGGATTTTGCGAAACTTCCCGATCGTGACTGGACTCTGCTGGTTCAGGGCGTCGACCTGCTGTTGCCGCGCGCCCGGGAACTGCTCGGCCGCTTTGATTTCATCCCTTATGCGCGCCTCGATGATCTGATGGTGAGCTACGCGCCCCCCGGCGGGGGCGTCGGACCGCATTTCGACAGCTACGATGTATTCCTGCTGCAGGGTGAGGGCCGCCGCCGATGGCAGATCAGCAGCCAGCGCGACCTCACGCTGGTCAACGGTGCGCCGCTGAAAATTCTGCGTGATTTCAAGCCAACACACGAATGGACACTGGAGTCCGGCGATCTGCTGTATCTGCCGCCACGGTATGCCCATGACGGCGTCGCGCTGTCCGACTGCATCACGCTGTCCGTCGGATTCCGTGCCCCTTCGGCGCAGGATCTTTGTGCACGCTTTCTTGATTTCATGCAGGACAATCTCGACGCCAGCGGCCTGTATGCCGATCCGGGACTGAAGCCGACCCGCCAGCCGGCACGCATCGCCCCGCAAATGGCAAAGGATCTGCTGAAAATGCTGGCGCAGGCGCGCTGGAGCCGCGCCGACATGCTGCGCTTCATCGGCGAAGATCTGAGCACACCCAAATCACAGGTCGTGTTTGAACCGCCCCGCCGCGCCATGACCCTGCCGGCTTTCGCGAAAACAATCCGGCATCGCGGAATGCAATTATCCGCCGCCTCGATCCTGCTCTATGACGACAAGGCCTTCTACATGAACGGCGAGCGCTGCTTACCGCCGGCCACTGCAAAAACGCTGTTGCGCCGCTTTGCAGATCGCCGGATGCTGGCCCCGGCAAGCCCCATCCCCGCAGCCGCGGCAGAAGTGCTCTACGACTGGTATCGCGCCGGCTTTATCGCACCGGCATCCGATTGAAGCTGACGCACAAATGGAACTGACCGGCAATCCGCATAACACCCAATACCGGCGCTTCGAAAGCAACCGCGAGTACGAGTCGCTGATCAACCAGATGATCCCGCTGACGCAGCGGATCATCCGGGTGTTCGAAAAATCGCTCAGCAAAGATTTCAATAGCGCCGCAAGGATCGAACTGCTGCGCCGGTTCCTGCTCGCCGCGCGCAGCAACAGGCTGCTGATCGTTGTACATGACAGCCGGCAGCTTCCGACTGAACAACCCCGACTGGTCGATCTCGCACGGCAATTCAGTCACGCCTTCACCATCCGCGAAACACTCAAAGGGGCGAAACATGTCTACGACCCCTTCGTCATCTTCGATGCCAGCCATTACCTGCACCGTTTCCACCATGCCCATATGCGCGCAGCCCAGGGCTTGCATGACGTCACTGCCGCGCAGCAGCTGATCGAACGTTTTGACGAGATTTCCGAGTGTTCAGGACCGCCTATGGCCGCCCATGTCACAGAGCTGTGACAAGATGTTTTATACCTTCGCTGAAATGGTGCTCAAACACTGGTAAAATGATCTCCGGACTGAAGGGTGCAGACTGATGGGTCCAGTATGCTAGGACGGGTTTGCAGCCTGAGGCACCAACTAAATTTGGCTTGAATTTCTTACCTTCGAAGGATAGACATCATCATGAATCGCTCACTGATTATCGCCGCCATGCTAGCGGTTGGTCTCGCCGCCTGCGGCGAAAAAAAACCTGCTCCGGCTCCGGCTCCGGCTCCCGCTCCGGCCCCGGCCCCGGCTGCCGCCCCGGCTCCGGAAGCCCCGAAAGCTGATGCCAGCGCCCCGGCTGCTACTGCCCCTGCTGCCGATGCCCCGAAGGCTGACGCAGCTGCTCCGGCCGCCGCTCCGGCTGCTGACGCCGCCAAGAAATAA